>Ga0209199_1003793_pt1 | contig 14541 bp, 10 predicted proteins | sample COGITO_mtgs_1105_7_FD_184805 | JGI IMG/M metagenome (GOLD analysis project Ga0209199, IMG submission 184805) | Pelagic marine microbial communities from North Sea - COGITO_mtgs_110523 (SPAdes) (version 2) | ecosystem: Environmental > Aquatic > Marine > Epipelagic ...
CTTTGTTATGATTTAAAAGCTGCTGTTTCTGATGATTGTTGCAAACAAGTTTCACTGCGAGAATTGCAGCAAAATGTTGATGTTTTAAGCTTACACACTCCTCAAACAGAACTCACAAAAAATATGGTAAATACTAGTTTTATCGAAAGTTTTAAGAAAAATTTTTGGTTCCTTAATACCGCACGTGGAACCTCTGTGGTTACAAAAGATTTAGTTATTGCATTAAAATCTGGTAAAATTTTAGGCGCTGGTTTAGATGTTTTAGAATATGAAAAAACATCTTTTGAAAACCTTTTCACTACTGATAAAATACCCACAGCATTTCAATATTTAATAAATTCAAATAAAGTGCTTCTTTCTCCACATGTTGCTGGCTGGACCTTTGAAAGTGAAGAAAAACTAGCTCAAACAATTGTAGATAAAATTAAAAGTCACTACTATTAAGTATTCGGAAGCTCCCTTTACGTATATAAAGAACCTTAATTACTGATTATCAATTACTTAAAATATAAAAAATGAAATTTTTATCAAATTATCCCGCAGAAGTCTTACTTCTATTTTTTTTAATTATTACTTTTATTCAATCTGGTATAGACAAGCTTTTAGATTGGAAAGGAAATGTTTCTTTTATTAAAGAACATTTTAAAAACTCTCCTTTGAAAAACACCGTTCCTTTATTATTGGGAATTGTTTTAATCGTTGAAATAGTTGCAGGTGTTTTAATGAGTATTGGTGTTTATGAATTATACACCTCTGAAGCAAAAGAAATTGCATTATTAGGCGTTGAGCTTTCTGCAATCGCTTTAATTTTTTTACTAATCGGACAACGACTTGCTAAAGATTATGCGGGAGCTATGTCTTTAGGTGTTTATTTTATTATAACCGTTGGTGGTGTGTTTTTGTTAAATAGCTAAAAACTATACTAATAAAAAATCAATCAGTTTTGTTTATTTAAAAAGGCTTTAAAACAATCGTTTTAAAGCCCTTTAATTTATTAGGTATATAATTATATAACATAATTAGAATTATTTAAACCCTTTGTCTTTAAAATGAGTTTTAATTGTTTTTAATCACATAAATTAAAGAAGAATACTCTGTTGTGGATTTAGCCCTTCGGTTTGAGAGAAAACCTCTGTAAAAAGCTTTTATAGGATTTGATTTTCCTGTTTTGTTTTTTTCACTTAAAAGAGATACATAATAACTATCAAACTTCATTGGAAGTGTTTCCTCTACAATCATTTCTGCTTCTAAAAATAATTTATGTATTGCCTTTTGACTAAAATGCCAAAGATGCCTTGGCACATCATACGCTGCCCAATGTTCTTTGTAAAACTTAGCATCGTAACTTTTATAATTGGGTACAGCAACCACAACTCTTCCCTTAGGATGTAATAAGTTTTTTAAAGTCTTAATGGTGCTTTTTAAATTTTCCACATGCTCTAAAACATGCCAAAGTGTAATTACATCAAATTTTTGATTGGTAACATCAAAAAGGTTTTCTTTTAATTGTATTCCTTTTTTAGCTGCGTTTTCTCTTGCTTCTAAATTTGGCTCAACACCTAAAACATGCCAATTATTGTTTTTACAAGTTTTTAAAAAATCTCCAGTTCCTGCTCCAAAATCTAACACCGATTTTGACCCCGATTTAAAAGAGTTTAATAATAAAAGTTTTTGTTTTAATGTGCGGTTTTTTACCACTTGGTAGACCTTATCAAAGATTGTTTTTTTACTATCTGTGTGCGAAATATAAGCCTCACTTTTATAGTAGTCTTCTATGTTTGTAGGAACAGGAGACGTTACCAGCATCTCATATTCTTTATGCTGCATCACTTCAAAATAATCTCCAGAAACGGTATTGTCTTTGCAGTTTAAGAGCGTAGTTAAATTGCTATAAAACTCTTTTTGATTGTTCATATTGCTTTAATCTTAAGAATGTTCCACAAGGAACATTTGAAGTTTTATTTTTTTATCTACCCATATAAACCAACAAAACAGAGATGTCACTTGGTGAAACACCACTAATCCTGCTGGCTTGCGAAATAGATGTTGGTTTCACTTTGTTTAATTTTTCAGTTGCTTCAAAGGATAACGACTTCACTTTTTCATATTTAAAACTAGAGGGAATAACTACGTTTTCTAACCTATTTAGCTTATCAGCATTGTTTCTTTCCTTCTCTATATAACCCGAATATTTTAGGTGAATTTCTGCCTGCTCGATTACGTCTTTAGCAATAGTATGCTCCTTTAAAAAATCTTTTAATTTTCTTATATTACTAAAATCTGCAAGCGACAATTGTGGTCTAGATGCAACTTTAAAAAGCTTCATAGATTGATTTACAAGTGCTAAGTTTTTAGCTTCTAAAATAGGGTTTACCTCTTCCTGTTTTACACTTGTCTCTTCCAAAAACTTAATTAATAAAGCGGTTTTTTGTTCCTTTTCTAAAACACGATCCATTCTTTCTTGAGATGCCAAACCTAATTTATAACCTAAAGGAGTTAGTCTTAAATCTGCATTATCTTGCCTTAATAAAGTTCTATATTCTGCCCTAGAAGTAAACATTCTATATGGCTCCTCTGTTCCTTTTGTTATTAAATCGTCAATTAGAACACCTATATATGCTTCGTTCCTTTTTAAAATAAAAGGCTCCTTTCCTTGTGTTTTTAGTGCAGCATTTACCCCTGCCATTAATCCTTGTGCAGCCGCCTCTTCGTAACCTGTTGTTCCATTAATCTGACCCGCAAAAAACAAGTTTTCAATCAGCTTTGTTTCCAAAGAATGTTTTAATTGCGTAGGTTGAAAAAAGTCATATTCTATTGCATACCCATATCTTAAAAATTTTACATTTTCAAAACCATCTACCGCACGTATTGCTTTGTCTTGAATATCCTCTGGAAGTGATGTAGAAAACCCGTTAACATACATTTCAACCGTCGTCCAACCCTCCGGTTCTACAAAAATTTGATGTCTGTCTTTCGTAGCAAAACGATCTACTTTATCTTCCACAGATGGACAGTATCTTGGCCCTGTAGACTTAATTCTTCCATTAAACATTGGAGACCTATCAAAACCTTCGCGAAGCAAATCATGTACTTTTTGATTTGTGTAAGTTAAATAACAAGAGCGTTGTTTTTTTAAAGATCCTGTGGTTGGTAAATAAGAAAATTTCTCAGTGATTTCATCTCCTGGTTGCTCTGTCATTTTTGAATAATCCAAAGAACGCCCATCCACTCTTGGAGGTGTTCCTGTTTTCATTCTACCCGATTCAAAACCTTTTTTAACCAATTCTTCTGTAATTCCTTTAGAGGCTCCCTCACCTGCTCTTCCACCACCAAAACTCTTATCACCTATATGAATTAAACCGTTTAAAAAAGTACCCGCTGTAATTATGACAGTTTTTGCTTTTATTTCTAAACCCAAAGCTGTTTTTACACCTATAATTTTGGCCCCATCAAACAGCAAACCAGTCACAGAATCTTGATAAAAATCAACATTTTTTGTTTCTTCTAACATTGTTCTCCAACACTCCGCAAATTGCATTCTATCAGATTGCACTCTAGGGCTCCACATTGCAGGGCCTTTAGATTTATTAAGCATCTTGAATTGTATTGCGGTTTTATCTGTAACCACTCCACTATAACCACCTAAAGCATCTATCTCTCTTACGATTTGTCCTTTTGCAATTCCACCCATTGCAGGATTACAACTCATTTGTGCAATATTTTGCAAATTCATCGTGATTAACAATGTGTGAGCGCCCATGTTTGCGCTTGCGGCTGCAGCTTCACTACCTGCGTGACCACCACCTATTACGATGACATCAAATGTTGTTGAAAATAAACTCATTCTTTATAGTTCCACGTGAAACTTTGTATTTAATTAATTGATAATAAGATACTTAACTCTTTTAAAGCGTCGTTTTCTTGAGTCGTCATCTCTTTTTGACTCTCTGGTGTTTTATCAGAAAAGCCGATATAATGCAAAACCCCATGAATCATTACTCTTTGTAATTCCTCTAAAAAAGAAACCTTAAAATCATTAGCATTATCTGCAACTCTTTCTGTAGATATAAATATATCTCCTCCAACAAGCCTTCCTAAAGAATTATCAAAACTTATAATATCTGTTAGTGTGTCGTGTTGTAAAAACTCGATGTTTAATTTTAATAAATAAGCATCATCACAAAAAATATAGTTTATTTCACCCTCTTCACAGTTGTGATTTAAAATAATTTTTTGAATCCATTTTTCAAAACAATTCTCATTTTCTAATATAAAATTGGTTTCGTAATTAAAACTAATCATTCTCTCTCTTGTTTGGTTCTGAAAAGTAATCTCGAACCTTTAATTTGTAATTTTTATGCAAAGGTAATGATTGTCTATTTAATATCTCTATTTGATTATAGAACTGCTTTTTAAAATCTAAAGGCTTCTTGTCATTTTTATTTGTAGTATTTCTATTAACTGTTGCTTTGCGTTTATTCTCTTTTCCTTGTTCTAAAGCCGCTGTGTCTAATTTTAATAAATCATAGTTTAACTGTTGCATTTTTTGAATCGTGCGAGCGCTAAACCCCTTCTCTAAAATTTCGTTTTCTAGTTGTTCCATCGATTTTAAAACCTTTTTAATCTGCCCAAAGTTTTTTTCATTTCCTTGTCGTGACTCTTTTATAGCTGTTTGCAGTTGCTGCCTTAATTGAGTCTGCTGTTTATATATCTCATAAAGCTCACCGTCTAAATCATCATTTTGTACAGTTCCTTTTTCTCCCAACCCCCCTTCATTCGGTTCGTTAATGTTTTTTCCAGCCTCATCGTTTTTACTTGGTTTCTCTCCTTTTTTTCCGTCACCTTTTTCCTCTCCTGACTTTTTACCCGGCTTGCGCGCAAGCTCTTTAGATTTCTCTCTTCCTTTTTTCATTTTCTCAGACAACTCGCCTTGCTTTTTAATAATATCTGGAAGACTAAAGCCTTTACTTTTTTTACCTGCCCCCATCTTCATAGATGCGTTTTTCATATTATTTAACATTGTGCTTAAATAGTCTGATAAATTGTTTACAGAAGTCATCACATAACGTTGATTAGAAATACCATTATCAAACCTTCCCTCAGAAAAATTTTCCAAAGATTGCTCTAAGTTATAATGTGCTGTTGATAAATCGTTCTGAATTTTTGAAGATATTTTAGGTAACCGCATCGAAAGCACATACAAACTATCGTCTATATGCTCAAAATAAGTTCTTATATTATTTTGCTTTTTTAAATCTTTACCAAAATCAGGATGCGTTATAGAAATAGCGTCAAACTTATTCATAAGGGCCTCTTGTTTAAATGAAAAAGTCATCAAGTTTTCTAAAACCTTACGCATATCATCCATGTTTTCTTCAATAGATTCACCCTCCATTTCTAACATTGCTTTTTGCATTTTAGCGCTCATTTTTTGCATTTTCTTGGCACTATTCTTTTGGTTTTTCTTGGCCGAACTTTTCTTTTTGTTTTTTAACCCTTCCTCTGCCTTGTTTAATTCTTGGTCAATATCCTTTTTTTCCTCTTCTACATCTGGCAACTCCATCGGCTCTTTTAACCCTTTGTTGTCCTTTGTTAATTCATCTAACTCCTTTTTTATTTTCTCAAAGCCTTTTTTTATTTCTTTTTGATCTTCTAAATTATCAGCATCCTTTTTTTCTAACAACTCCTGTTCCTTTGCTAAGTCATTTAATTTATTCACAATTTGCATTGTTTTTTGTTCTATATAGAACCGCTTTACCAATTCTAGGGTTCTCTCTAAACTACGCTCTTGTTGCTTATTTTGTTCCGCTAACTGTTTTATTTTTTTACCTAATTCCTCTTTATTTAACTTCTCCGCAATCTTAGCAATCTCATCTAGCAATTTCTGTTGTTTATTGTTTTTCTTTAGCTCATCAATTCTTTTCTGTAACTCTTCTTTTTTTTCTTGAAGGGTTTTATCTTCTTCTTCACTTTCTTTGAGGGTTTCTTGCAGTTTTTTGGTTTGAAGACGCATCATTTCTTTATATTGTTTTTGTCTTTTTAAAAAGTCATCCACCTTTTTTTTATCGCTCCAGTTAAATTTTTTGTTTTTTTGTAAACCTTCTTGAAGCTTTTCTATACCACGTTGCTGCTTTTGCTGATTAAGAATAGCGCGATCCATATTGTTAATTGTGCTTCTTTGCGCATCTAATAACTCTTGATTTAGTTCTTCATTTGTTTTTTCTCTATACTTAAAAATAGTACTTTTTGCTTTTTTGTTTCCATTTACCATGTCATTGTCATAGACCTCAAAAAAAAGTTCATAGTTAACCCCTTTGTTAACAGAAAGGCTATCAGGAAACAAATAAAAAAAAGTTTGAATATCAGCTTTAGTGATTCCTATCGCACATACTTTTTGATCTTGCGGATTACTTTCTTCGTAATACACTATTTGTAACTTACTTAAACCATAATCATCTGAAACCTGGCCAAAAAATTGTGTGGATGTTTTAGAGCTCTCATTATTATTGGATTGCATTAAAATTTTAGGGAAATTATCTTTAACTACACCTATAGAAAACTGCAAGCGCTCATAATCTTTTAAATTTTGATTAGATGAAGTAACCTGATACGTAAACGAATTCTTTATTTGTTTTGTAAATTGAAAGTTGTTCTCGCCAAACTTGTTAAATAAAGCCCTGTCTGTGTTCTCAATAAATGCAACCTCTTGAGTTTGGTTGCCTAAAACATTCCATGTAATTTTAGTCCCTTCTGGAACAATTAGGTTTCCAGAATTTGGAATTGTTTCATTCTTTTTACCTACATAAGAAGGGTATTCTAATTTTAAAATAATATTATTAATTGTTGGAGTGTTAATTATGGTTAGGTGATGTCTTGTGCTTTGAACTTTATTTGCCTCAAGAAAAAACGGCATCGGCTTTTGAACATTTGAAAAGGTGAAAGAAAAATTACCTAAGCCATTATTTTGTAAAAAATACTCCTGTTTGTCAAACTTTATTTTTACTTCTGCGGGCAAAACAGATCCAAGGGTTTCAATATAAATCGTAATATCGCTACCCTGAACAACTTGAAGGCTTTTGTTTGTTAGTCTAAAATAAAAAGGAGCTGGCGGTGTATATGCTGTTCTGTGATGAACAACCCGATCTAGACTCTCTTTAAGTAAATTATTATTACCAGATAATAACGTAATTAAAAAAATTACAACCGGTAAAATTGCATACTTAAGGTATTTTAAATTTTTACTAAAGTTTACTGCTTTAACAAACGGAATCAACAACAACTCTTCTGATTTCTGATTGATACTTGCCAGTAATAGATCAGAATGGTCGCCCTGTTCTTTCAGTTGTAAGGTGTTTAATAATTTATCTTTTACCTCAGGAAAAAACCTCCCTATAATATTTGAACACTTTTCAGGCGTTATTCCTTTTTGTAAACCAATTAATTTAAAAACAGGTGCAATAATAAAGCGCCAGAACAGGAACACTTCAACCAAGACAAATACCAAAAACAAAAATGTTCTTGCCGAGGGTTTTAACCACAAAAAATGCTCCAAAAACAACGTACATAATAAATAGAAAAAACCAATAGAAAAAAACAAAAGGCCCCCTCTAATTAGTTCGTTTACGTAATATTTCCGCGTAAACTGATGTAATTTATCTGTAATCGTTTTAATTCCGTTCATAATTGACTAATAAAAATAAAGCTTTTCAAAAGACTCACAAAGAAATTAGCTGTTAAAAAATATTGTTGTTTATATAAAAAAAGGATTGCGCTTTTTTCTAACGTCTTTTTATCCCTCTGTCATTTCAATTCTCTCTTTTTAAAACTATCTTTGCTTATTAAAAAAAACTAAAAAATGGAATCCAATGTTCGTGTTCGTTTTGCCCCAAGTCCTACAGGACCTTTGCATATTGGTGGTGTGAGAACCGCTTTATACAATTATCTTTTTGCTAAAAAACACAACGGTACGTTTATCTTAAGAATAGAAGATACAGACCGGTCTCGTTATGTTGCAAATGCAGAAAACTATATTACAGACACTTTAGAATGGTGTAACATTCCGTTTGATGAGGGTCCGGGAAAAAATGAAAAATTTGGGCCGTACAGACAATCTGAACGCAAAAATATATACAAAAAATATGCTGAACTTTTAATTAAAACAGGATGGGCGTATTACGCCTTTGACTCTTCAGAGCAGTTAGATGCGCACAGAAAAGGACATGAAGCAGAGGGAAAAACCTTTATTTATAATTGGCACAACAGAGAAAAAGGACGCTTAATAAACTCTTTAACCTTAACAAATGAAAAGGTTCAAAACAGAATTAATGCAGGTGATAATTATGTAATTCGTTTTAAAACACCACAAGACGAAATTTTACGAATGGAAGATGAAATTCGTGGAAAAATTACAATAGACACCAACACTTTAGATGATAAAATCTTATTTAAAGGAGACGGCATGCCAACCTACCACTTAGCAAATATTGTAGATGACCATTTAATGGAAATTAGCCACGTAATTCGCGGTGAAGAATGGCTGCCATCAATGCCCTTACATCTTTTATTATATAGAGCGTTTAGCTGGAGTGCTCCAAAATTTGCACATCTACCACTAATTTTAAAACCCGTAGGAAAAGGAAAATTAAGCAAAAGAGATGGTGATAAGTTGGGGTTTCCTGTGTTTCCGTTAGAATACAAGAATGAAGCCTCTGGTGATGTTTCTAGGGGCTATAAAGAAGATGGTTATTTTGCAGATGGTTTTATAAATATGCTCGCTTTCTTGGGATGGAACCCGGGAACCGAGCAAGAAATTTTCTCTTTACAAGAATTAATAAAGGAATTTGGTTTAAGTCGTGTTAGTAAATCTGGTGCAAAGTTTAATCCAGATAAGGCACATTGGTTCAACCAGCAATACATGCAAAGTAAAGACAATGTTGAATTAACAGATTTATATATTCCTATTTTAAAAGAAAAGGGCGTTTTAAAAGATCATGAATTTGTTTTAAAAGTGGTTTCTTTTATAAAAGAAAGAGCAGTTTTTGTAACCGATTTTTGGGAATTATCTAGTTTCTTTTTTGAAGCTCCAATAGAGTTTGAAGCAAAAGCGTCAAAGAAAAACTGGAAAGAAGGAACCCCTGAGTTAATGAGGTCGGTTGCATTATTCATTTCTAATATTGAAGTTTTTTCATCAGAAAACACAGAGAAAGAAGTTAAAGAATGGATTACTAATAAAGAGGTTGGATTTGGTAAAGTAATGCAACCACTGCGTTTAAGCTTGGTTGGTAAATTAGCTGGACCACATTTATTTGATATCATAGCAATGATTGGAAAACAAGAAACAGTTAAAAGAATTGAAAACGCAATTAATAAATTATAATCTTTTCTTTATTTAAGTAAATAAAAACTCAATAATATTCAGTTTTTATTACTATAAATGTAACATTTATATAAATCTGCGTCCTATAGTTGATCCTAAAATTCAGTACCTTTACTAATATAGTATTATTAATTTCTAAAAAAAACAGCTATGCCTACACTTCCATTGATTATTATCGTCTTACTTGGCCTTATTCTTTTTGCTTCGTTATTTACTGTTAAACAACAAACTGCAGCAATTTTAGAACGTTTCGGAAAGTTTAATGTTATTAGACCTTCTGGTTTACATTTCAAAATACCCGTAATAGATAAAGTTGCAGGAAGATTAAGTTTAAAAATTCAACAATTAGATGTTATTATTGAAACAAAAACCTTGGATGATGTTTTTGTAAAACTAAAGGTATCTGTACAATACAAGGTGCTTGCAAATAAGGTATATGACGCATTTTATAAATTAGACTATCCTCATGACCAAATAACCTCTTATGTCTTTGATGTTGTAAGAGCAGAGGTGCCTAAAATGAAATTAGATGATGTTTTTGTAAAAAAAGATGATATTGCGCTGGCTGTAAAAGCAGAACTAAACGACGCTATGATAAATTATGGATTTGATATTATTAGAACCTTAGTAACAGATATTGATCCAGATCCTCAAGTAAAAATAGCAATGAACAGAATTAATGCTTCTGAAAGAGAAAAAGTTGCAGCACAATACGAAGGAGATGCTCAACGTATCTTAATTGTAGAGCGTGCGAAAGCAGAGGCAGAAAGCAAGCGCTTACAAGGACAGGGTATTGCAGATCAAAGACGTGAAATTGCTCGTGGTTTAGAGGAGTCTGTAGATGTATTAAACAGGGTGGGTATTAACAGCCAAGAAGCATCTGCTTTAATTGTTGTGACTCAGCATTATGATACTCTACAATCTATTGGTAGTGAGACAAACAGTAATTTAATTTTATTACCGAACTCACCGCAAGCAGGTAGTACTATGTTAAATGACATGGTAGCTAGTTTTACCGCAAGTAACCAAATTGGTGAAGCAATGAAAAATCAAAATAATAAAGAAACAAAATAAAACATGAAAAAAGTATTTAAATTAGTAGTAGTAGTAGTATTGGTATTGTCGTTTGGATCATGTACAACAGTAGATTCAGGACACGCAGGAGTAGAGGTGTCTTGGGGTGGAGAAACAAACATGAAAGCTGTATATAACGAAGGAATGTCAACAGGGCTTCATTGGATCTGGGATGACATGATTGAATATGATGTGAGAGAAAAGACATTAGTTAGAACTTTTGAATTTAATGATAAAGACAATATGGTAACGAAAGTTGAATTATCTTTAGATTATAAATTAGATAGAACTAAAGTTAATTTTATACATAAAGAAATCTCAGATATTGAAACTAAAATTCTTAAAACATTAAAGTCAGCAGGAAAAGAAGTGGTGCCACAATACTCAGCAATTGAATTAAATATTACTAAGAGAAATGAAGCAGAAAGTAAGTTAGCAAATATTATTGCAGAAGAGCTTCCTGAATTCTATGTAACCTTTGCAAGATTACAAATGACTGACGTAGATATTCCATTAGCAGTTTCTAAATTAGCAACTGAAACCGCAGTGCAATTAGGACGTAATGAATTAGCAAAAAAGAAAGAGGCAGAACAAACAGCATTAGCAAAAGCAGCTGTTGCAAAATCTAAAGGTTTATTTGAAGCATCTGAATACGATGTTAAAACTAAGAAATTAATGTCACAACCTGCAGTATTAAGATTATATGAAGCTGAAACTGATAGAAAGTGGGCAGAAAAAGGAGTGTCTAGGTATGGAAACAATAATGTATTTGGAGCTGGAGTAAGTATTTTAAAAGGCTTAAAATAATTAAACAAAGACAAGAAACTTATACTAACTGAAGGTGTTTAATGGTTGACCTTAACAATATTAAAAAGACAAAGTAAGGGGGGTTAGTGCTTCCTTTATTTATGAAGTTTATTAAAAACACCTACTATTAAATAAAAAGACCACGTTACCTAACGTGGTCTTTTTATTTATTTTATTTGAAAGTAAATTTTACTTCTTTTCTTCTATTTTTTCTTCTGGTTCATCCTCTTTAGCTGCATTTTTAAACTCTTTAATTCCACCACCCAGGCCTTTCATTAATTCTGGTATCTTTTTACCACCAAAAAAAAGTAAAGCAACTACAACGATAACTGCTATTTGTACACCACTTACCATTCCAAAAAATATAGAGAAACTATGCATCTTTTTTAATTTTATTAGTTACAAATATACAAAAACTTTTATTTTGAACCCTGGTAATTCTTCTATTCATTTCTTTTTTCTATAATACCCCCTATTACCTTTTTATCCTTTACAACCTTAGGGTTTCCTTTATAAAAAATGGCACCACCAAAACTAACCTTAGCGTTTAATGCTTCTCCTGCCATTACTTCTGCCCTTGCTCCTGTTCCTGCTTTCACAGTAGAATTGCCTATAGCGCTTAAATTAAAACCATGATAAACCCCATATAAATCTACATCTACTTCTTGATTTTTAGCCGTTCCAGAAACTTTAATAATACCACCAGAGGAGGCTCTAATTGTTAAATATTTAGTTGCAGTTGTAATATTAATAAACGCCCTTTCTTGTGCGTTTAACTCAACGTTGTCTTGATTAAAGTCCTTCGAAGTAATTGTTGTTCCTTGATTAGCATCAATAATATTAATGTTTCTACTATAAAAAAGTTTAATTTTAACCTCTCCGTCTGCTATGTTTTCTGAGGGTTTTAAAGAAAAAGGTAGGGATAATTTTAATGTATTATTTACATTTTTAATTTTAACTTTTTCTGATTTCTCTCCAATAATTTCTATCCTCTGTTCCGTAGATTTAATTAACTCTACTTCAATACCGTTGTAAACTTTAATAATATTAAAATCACCTAAACTTTTAGTTACGGTTGTTTGTGCGGTTATTATTAAGTTAATAAACAAAGCACAAATAAAAATTTTCTTTTTCATTTTTAATTTTTTTACGTGATAAATTTAATAAAAATTAATCTTCTACAAGATTAAAATCTAAATGTTTACGTTCTAAATCTGCTTTTTTTACTTGAATCTTAACCTCATCACCTAATTGATACATCTTTTTTGATGATTGTCCTATAATAGCGTGTTGCTTATCATCAAAAACATAAAAATCACTTTTTATATCTCTAATCCTTACCATGCCTTCACATTTATTAGAAGAAATTTCTACATAAATTCCCCACTCTGTAGTTCCGGTTATCACGCCATCAAAAACTTCGTTTTTATGATCTTGCATATACTTTACTTGCATGTACTTAATAGAAGATCTTTCTGCTTTAGAGGCTAATTCTTCTCTGTTTGATGAATGTTTACATTTTTCTTCAAACTTATCTGATTTTGGCGTGTCTCCACCATCTAAATAATGTTGTAGTAATCTATGTGTCATTACATCTGGATAGCGCCTAATAGGTGATGTAAAATGACTATAATAATCAAAAGCTAAGCCATAATGACCTATGTTCTGAGTTGTATACACTGCTTTTGACATTGTTCTTATTGTTAGGGTTTCAATCATGTTAGATTCTGCCTTACCATACACGTCACTTAAAAGTTGATTTAAAGATTCTGAAGTAGTTTCTTTAGTATCTGTATTTATTTTATAACCAAACTTACGCACCATATTTTGTAAAGAAGCTAGTTTTTCGTCATTTGGCTCATCATGTACTCTATAAATAAAAGTTCTGTTTGTTGCTTTTCCTTTAGAAAAACCAATATATTCAGCAACTTTTTTATTTGCTAATAACATAAATTCTTCAATTAATTTATTAGCATCTTTAGATTCTTTAAAGAAAACCCCTACTGGATTCGCTTTTTCGTCTAAATTAAATTTAACCTCTACCCTATCAAAAGAAATTGCACCTTGTTTCATTCTTTTTTTACGAAGAATTTTTGCTAATTCATCTAACTTTAAGGTAGCTTCTACAACTTCTTTAGTTACTTCATAAGCCTTATCTGTAATAGAAATAGCTTCAGGTATTTTATACGGTTGTATTGTATCTGATATTACACAGTTTTCTATAATAGACTGTGCCTCCTCATAAGCAAAACGTTGATCTGAATATGTTACTGTTCTACCAAACCATTCTTTAATAATTTCTGCTTTCTTATTAATTTCAAAAACTGCAGAAAAAGTTAATTTTTCTTCATGTGGTCTTAAAGAACAAACGCCATTACTTAACATTTCTGGTAACATTGGTACTACTCTATCTACTAAATAAACAGAGGTTGCTCTTTTATATGCTTCGTCATCTAAAATCGTTTTTGGTTCTAAATAATGAGAAACATCTGCAATATGAATACCTACTTCATAATTACCGTTTTCTAATTTTGTAAATGACAAAGCATCATCAAAATCCTTTGCATCTTTAGGGTCTATTGTAAAAGTTAAATCTTTACGCATGTCTCTACGTTTAGAAATTTCTTCTTTTGTAATTTCTATAGATAAATTTTCTGCTTCTTTTTCTACTTCTAATTCAAACTCGTAAGGCAAATCATATTCTAATAAAATAGAATGCATTTCTGTATTATGATCTCCTGGTTTTCCTAAAACTGTAGTAATTTTTCCAAATGGGTTTTTAGAATTTTTCGGCCAATCTATAATTTTAGCTTGTACTTTATCACCGTGTTCTGCCCCATTCATTTTATTTTCTGAAATAAAAATATCTGCGTACATTTTATTATTATCCGGCACTACAAAACCAAAATTTTTGTTTTTTTGTAAAACACCAACAAACTCAGTTTTTGCACGTTCTAAAATTTCCACAACATCTGCTTCCATTTTCTTACCGCTTCTAATTTTATAAACGTATGCTTTTACAATATCTTGATGTAAACCTTTTCCTAAATTATTATTAGGTATAAAAATATCATCTTCATAGTCATCAGATATAAAATAACCATTTCCATTAGAAGTAATATCTAAAGTACCTATAGAATATTTTCTATCTGCATTAATTTTAAATTTACCTCTTTCTACTTCTAAAACTTTTTTAGTGGCCGTTAATTCAGCTAACTTCTGAATTATTTGATTTTTACCATCCGTATCAGAAATTTTTAATTTTGCCGCAACCTGTTTATAAT
>Ga0209199_1003796_pt1 | contig 14530 bp, 15 predicted proteins | sample COGITO_mtgs_1105_7_FD_184805 | JGI IMG/M metagenome (GOLD analysis project Ga0209199, IMG submission 184805) | Pelagic marine microbial communities from North Sea - COGITO_mtgs_110523 (SPAdes) (version 2) | ecosystem: Environmental > Aquatic > Marine > Epipelagic ...
GATATTAGAGGCTTCGATCTGCACAGGCGCAGCGCCCGCCAATGTAGCAAATTCCTCGAGAGCTGCGTTGTAGGCGCGGAAACGCAAGCCGTTCAGGTCCGCAACTGTCGCCATCTCGCCATTGGTATAAAGGCCTTGCGCGGGCCAAGGGACTGAAAACAGCGGGATCAGGCCTTGGGCTGCCAGCAATTCTGTAATAACTGGCTCTTACGCGGCCCAAAGGCGCGCGGCGTCTTCATAGCTTGTTGCGACGAACGGTTGGCTGTCGACACCATAGGCAAGGTCTTCGTTAGAAAGCCGCGACAGGAAGAATTCACCAATCGGGACCTGACGGTTACGTACGGCACCCTTAATCTCGGCATGCGGGAACAATGATCCCGCAGAGTGCAGCGTGATATCAAGGCTGCCATCTGTGGCCGCACGGACATCATCGGCGAATTGCGCAATGTTCTGCGTGTGGAACGTGGAGTCACCATATGGCGTTGGCATATCCCAGTTTTGGGCATGTGCCGCTGTTGCGCAAACCAAAGCGGCCGCGCCAAGAATAACATGTTTCATTTGAGTTCTCCCTATCAGAACAAATCACCGGACTCTTTTCGAATCCATTACGTTTACATTTTGTCAACGTTATATTCACAAAGCAACAGTAATTTACCCTAGAGGTCGCCGAACCAGAAATTCGACCCATATCAAAGGCGTAGTGATGCAAAAATCATCGCTCATCGGATCAGTATGCAACGCAGCGATGCGCCGACTTACCAAAATAACACGATCTGACTAAGACACGATTGCTCTTCGTACTGCTTAGAACTGATCCAGCAGGCGCCGCAGATAGTCACGCTCGATCTCTGGCCGGCTCTGCTCGGCCGACCGGCGGCGAATCTCGTCAAGCAGTTCTTCGGCGCGACGGTTAGTCGCCTCACCATTTAACAACTCCTGGTCAGTGCCCATCTGGCCAGAGTTGCCCATTTCTCGGCCTAACGGGTCGCGCTGGCCGGGCACAGGACGCCCAGAGGCTTCACCTTGTTCAGACCCTTGGCCAGGTTCTGCATTTTGGTTTTCCGCGAGCGCTTGGCCGAGTTCGCGCATCCCATTGCGTAACGCATCCATCGCTTCGGCTTGGCGATCTATGGCTTCCGCCAAATCACCGTCGCGCAAAGCATCTTCTGCGCCTTCCATGGCACCTTCGGCACGATCAAGCGAACGACGCGCAGTTTCGCCAGACTCGCCGCCCAAATTAGGCAAGCCATCGCGCTGGCGCTGAAGCTCTTCACGCAGGGCTTGCTGGCGTTCTGCTAGACTGCGCTGGTCGCCTTCGCCACCCGCACCATCACCACGCTGTTCACCGCTTTGGCTGTCCTCGCCGACGCCTTGACCGCGGCCCTGCTGCCCACCTTGGCCCAGGTCGCTGCCTTGGTTGCCCTGCTGGCCTTGCTGCTGGCCGGGTTGCTGACCATTCTGGCCTTGCTGCCCCTGCTGGCCGGGCTGCTGACCCTGTTGTTCTTGTTGCTGTTGACCTTGATCACCGGGGCTGAATTGCTCCTGCAGATCGCTAAAGCTATCGTCGGACAGCTCCTCTTGCTCACGCAAAGTGTCTGCCAAATCCTGCATGGACTGCTCGCCGGGTGATGGCGGGCCATCGCCACCTTCACCTTGCGTGACGCGCATGTTTTCCATCATCTGGTTCAGCTGTTCCATCAGCTCTTGCGCTTCGGCCATGCGACCCTCTTGCATCAGCTGTTCGATACGGTCCATCAGCGCTTGCAACTCATCCATGCCCATCTGCTGACCCTGCTGGCCGCTGTCCGCCTGATCGGTTCCGTCGTTAGGCTCCGCTTCTTCGGCCAGCATACGCAGATAGTCATCAGTGGCCTCGCGAAGCTCTTGCATCAGCTCAGCGATTTCTTCGTCAGAGGCACCGTTGCGCATCGCTTCGGCCAATCGCTCTTGAGCGCGGCGCAATCGCTCGCGCGCATCGGCCAGACGACCGTCTTCCAGCTGTATAGCCAAATCCCAAAGGGCCTCGACCACCTCGGCCTGTACATCGTCCGTCAGGTCAACATCTTTGAAATTATCAAGACGACGAATGATTGTGCGTAGACGCAGATAAGTCGTCTCATTCGAAAACAGCCCTTCAGGGCGATTTGAAACGGCGCGCAAAATCTGGTTCACACGACCAACGTTCGCCTTTGACCACATCAAATCCCGGCGCTGTTCGATCACTGCCCGCGCAAACGGCTGAAAGAACCGACGGCCCGGCAGGATCATCGGTTCCGCTGGGGTTGTTCCGGTCTTCTCGGCGGCATCAATGACCTCCATCCGCAAGGTCACCGGCATATTCGCCAAAGGATGCTTGCTGAGGTTATCAATTAGAAATTCATCGAATTCACTGCGGTCCCCTGTGAACGGCATCGGCAAGTCCAAAACAAGCGGTTCAATCGGGTCAGGGTCAATCATCAACCCATGACGGCGGTCTACGGATGCCAGATCAAGGGTGAAGGTCGCGGTCCCGAACTCAACCCCGTAGTCGTCAAAGGCACTAAAGGGCTGCGAAAGCTCGCCCATTGCGTCAGATTCGATAGGACCGGTCAGATCAATGCCGGGTGCTGTATCTTCGATGGCCGTGACGTTCCATGTGGTCTCAGTCTCACCACCAATTGTCAGCGTGCCAGACTGTACGATGTTAAATTCCTGTTGCGCATCAGAGGCTGGGGCCACTTCACCGATGCGGCCCGAAACAGTCTCGGCCACAGTCAACGCACCAACTTCGCCATACAGGCGCAAGGTCACTTGGCTGCCCTCTGGCACACGTAATGGACCGGCAGGGATATCATTGAGGTAGATCGATGGCTTACCGGTATAATTCGGCGGTTCAATCCAACCTTCCCAAACAAGACCAGTCGCCAACGTCTGCTCGCCACCAGTGACAATCTCGCCAACCGAGGCAACGCGGAAAAGAGAGCCAAACATCAATGCGGCGACAAAGAACAACAAGGCGATGAAGCGCAAACCATAAGGGTCACGGTCTGAAACCCGCAAATCTGGTTCGACCGGACGCGCGTCTTTTGTGCGCTCGGCCATCCGCGCCATATGCGCCTTCCAAACGGCCTCGGACGCGGCATCTCCGCTGCCAATGGCCTGCGTATCCGCAACAGCGGCAATCGGGCGACCGGGCATCGCGGCGTCAACACGCTCCAATGCCTCTGCTTTGCTGGGCATACGGAAACGGCGAATGCCCCAGCCAAGCGCTGCAAGGAACGCGATGGCCGAAACGACAGCCCCGCCCCAGAAAACCTCAAGTGGAACAAGATCCTGCCAGCCCATCATTAACGGGGCGAGGATCAGAAAGATAACAGTCCACAACGGCCAGAACGCGCGCACAGCTTGTTCGGCCACCATACCCGCGCGGGTGGCAGCAACAGGAAAGCGCAAATGGCGCATCAGGTCGTGCTGATTGTTCAGCGGGCCTCTCCTATCGGTTGCTGCGCGCGGCCGCAGGTGTCAGTTTACTCTAACCACTCTGGCATCGTATCGCGCGCAATCATTTCTTCATAGGTAGGGCGTGCGCGGATAACTGCAAATTGATCACCATCAACCAGAACCTCTGGGATCAACGGGCGCGAGTTATATTCCGACGACATCACAGCACCGTAGGCCCCCGCAGAGCGGAACGCGACCAAATCATCGGGCTGCACCGCAGGCATTTCACGCGCCTTGGCAAAGGTATCGCCGCTTTCGCAGACCGGGCCAACGATATCGTATTTCGCAGGCTCAGCACCTGGCGCAGGCTCGATCACTGGCACGATATCGTGCCATGCCTCATACATGGCAGGGCGGATCAGATCATTCATCGCGCCATCAAGGATCAGGAATTCACGGTCTTCGCCGGATTTCACATAAATTACCTTGGACACCATCAATCCCGCATTGCCGGAAATCAGACGCCCTGGTTCAATCTCGATCTCGCAGCCTAGATGCCCGACGGTGCGCTGAATCAAGGCACCATAATCTGTGGGTAATGGCGGGGCCTCATTCGAGCGCGCATAAGGAATGCCCAGACCACCACCCAGATCGAGGCGCTTGATCTCGTGCCCATCTGCGCGCAGCTGTTCGGTTAGCTCTGCGACCTTGTTGTAAGCTGCCTCAAAGGGCGCCAGCTCGGTCAGCTGAGACCCGATATGTACATCGATCCCCACAACCTTCAGCCCCGCCAACGACGCGGCCATCGCATAGACTTCACGGGCGCGGCTGATCGGAATACCAAACTTGTTTTCGGACTTGCCGGTGGCAATCTTGGCATGCGTTTTCGCGTCAACATCAGGGTTCACACGGATCGTGATCGGTACAACCGCACCAAGCGATTGGGCCACTTGGTCCAGAACGACCATCTCTGGCTCGCTCTCAACATTGAACTGGCGGATACCGCCCTCGATCGCGAGACGCATTTCATCGGCAGTTTTACCCACGCCCGAAAACACAATCCGGTCGCCCGGAACACCCGCCGCCTTAGCGCGTAGGTATTCGCCGCCCGACACCACATCCATGCCCGCGCCGGCATTGCCCAACAGCTTGATCACTGCCTGGTTGGACAGCGATTTCATTGCAAAGCAGACAAGGTGCTCGCCCCAGTCCAACGCCTCATCAAACAAGGTAAAGTGACGTTTCAGGGTCGCCGTTGAATAGACATAAAACGGGGTACCTACCGCAGCCGCAATCTCGGCCACGGGAACGTCTTCGGCGTAAAGTGCGCCGTCACGATAAAGAAAATGATCCAAGTCGGTGATCCTTGTCCAAAACCAGCTTTTGCACATAGCAGATCACAGGCAAAGACCAACCCTGATTTAGACGCGGACCACGCCAACTTCCGGCAGATACATCACACGACTGCGCAGATAGAGGTAGAGCGGCAAACCGCAGCTGACACCAATGCAGAACGTGGCCGGGATCGCGATCAGGCTAAGCCAATTGCGGTTCTTGGTCGCCTCAACCAGAATCCAGATCGTCAGGCTGACTGCCGCAATCGTCAGATCCCAAACCAGACCACTGGTCGCGGCATTCACGTGCCATGCATCAACCATCGCCATGATGTCCCAGCCTTCAGCCTGAAACCACGTGATGAAGTAGTACATCGGATGGATCGTGCCCCAAATGGCCAAAAGCAGGAACACGATACGCATCAGAGACCAACCCCGATCGACACCGTCCCATTGGACGCGCCAACACTGGCACCTGTCGTGACACCATTGCTGCCAAGGCTAAGGCCCACGTTGGCCGATGGCGTAAACGGTGCACCATCTGCGCCACAAGCGGCCAAAGCGGCCATGGTCAAAATCAATGCAATACGCTTCATTTCAAAACCTCTTTCCAATGCGCCACTTGGGCGCGGACTTGTGACGGTGCCGTCCCGCCAAAACTGGTGCGGGACGCGACCGAGTTCTCAACCCCCAACACATCGAAAACATCCTCGCGGATGCCTGCGTGAACCGATTGCATGTCCTTCAACGTCAGATCGGGCAAATCGCAATCCTTGCCTTCTGCCATCGCTACCAATGATCCCGTCACATGATGTGCTTCGCGGAAAGGTAGCCCAAGTTCGCGTACCAGCCAATCGGCCAAATCAGTGGCCGTCGAAAACCCGCCAGAGGCCGCGGCTTTGAGGTTCTCTCGCTCGGCCGTCATATCGGCGACCATCCCTGTCATGGCAGCAAGGGCAAGCATCAGGTTGTCGGCAGCATCAAAGGTCTGTTCCTTATCTTCCTGCATATCCTTGGAATAGGTCAGCGGAAGGCCCTTCATCACTGTCATCAGCGCCACATTGGCCCCAAAAATCCGACCGATCTTGGCGCGGATCAGCTCGGCGGCATCGGGGTTGCGCTTTTGCGGCATGATGGATGATCCGGTGGACCACTTGTCCGACATCTTCACAAACCGGAACTGGGCCGACGACCAGATCACCAGCTCTTCGGCCAAACGGCTTAAGTGCATGGCGCAGATGCTGGCTGACGCCAAAAACTCCAACGCAAAATCACGATCTGCCACGGCATCCAGCGAATTGGCCATCGGACGGTCAAAGCCCAACGCCTCAGCTGTCATCTCGCGATCAATCGGGAAAGACGTACCCGCCAAGGCCGCAGCACCCAAAGGTGAAGTATTCATCCGGCGGCGCGCATCGGCAAAGCGGGACCGGTCCCGCGCGAACATTTCAACATAGGCCAACATATGATGACCCCAGGTCACAGGCTGCGCCGTCTGCAAATGCGTAAAGCCGGGCATCACCCAATCGGCACCCGCCTCCGCTTGTCCAAGCAAGGCGGCCTGCAAAGCAGCCAAAGCCTCATCCGCCTGATCGCACTGATCGCGCACCCAAAGCCGGAAATCGACTGCCACCTGATCATTCCGCGAACGTGCCGTATGCAAACGGCCTGCTGGCTCTCCGATCAAGTCACGCAAACGCGCCTCGACATTCATGTGAATATCTTCCAGCGCGGTTGAGAACGGAAAGTCGCCCGTTTCAATCTCTGACAATACGGTGAGGAGGCCTTCCCGTATCGCCTCGGCATCGTTATCCGTAATGATGCCGGTGGCGGCCAACATGGCGGCATGGGCACGTGAACCTGCGATATCTTGCGGCGCAAGACGGCGGTCATACCCGATTGAGGCATTAATCGCCTCCATAATCGCGTCTGGTCCGGCGGCAAAACGCCCGCCCCACATGGTGTTTGCAGATTTAGTCATAAAGGAAGTCGCCCGTGCGAAAGTTAATATCAGCCCTGCTTTATACGGCCCTTATGGGTCTTGCAAATACTGGTCATGCCGACGTGGCCGCGGCAGAGGCAATGCGTGAAGGCGATATGCGCAAACTAATCTTCCACAGCACACCGATGGAAAGCTCTGATGTCGTATTCATCAGCGAAGATGGGCAAGACATGACGCTTGCCGATTTCCAAGGGAAACACATCATTCTGAACTTCTGGGCCACATGGTGCGCACCTTGCCGGCACGAGATGCCACATCTTTCCGCGCTCCAAGACGCGATGGGCGGCGACCAATTGGAAGTCGTGACAATCGCAACCGGACGCAATCCGCTTCCGGGCATGCAGCGCTTTTTTGCAGAGATCGAGGTGGATAACCTGCCCTTGCACACAGATCCGCGTCAGAACCTCGCCCGCGCAATGGGCGTTCTTGGCTTGCCTGTAACAGTGATACTTGACCCCGAGGGACGTGAAATTGCCCGCATGCAAGGCGATGCAGACTGGTCAAGCGACAACGCGATGGGGATATTGCAGGCGTTGATCGGGTCGCAAAGCTAGGCCAGCTTTCGTGCGTGAAAGAAGTGCTCGAAGTCTGTCTCCATACAACAGGCCCCTTCTCGCTTAACAGTCGGCCGAATTATGTTGTGTCGACGGAGTGAATCCAGACTTTCAGCACTTAAATCAGTTATCCGGCACAGCTTGAGCATATGCTGGCATTATGGGGCTCTTAAGTCTTTCGAGCCCTATTGGTGAATGCCAGCATAAGTCGTACCTACATAATCGAAAATTGCGGCATAGTATGCGCTGATCCTGTCTTCATTTTAGTGATCTTCACCGGTTCGGCCAACCAAGACTGGTATGATTCAAAGACCGCAATCGTATACGGTTTCTCGTGGTGATCGGCCAATGCCTGCGCATCTTTCCAGATTTCGAACAGGAACAAACGCGCGTCATCCTCTCGGCCTTCCAGCAGGGCGAACACATGACATCCTACTTCGTTTAGCGTTTGAGGGGTGATGCCTTCAATTGCGGCCCTGCTGTCTTCAAGATGTTCGGGCTTTGGCGTGATCTCTGCGAAAAGATAAAGGAGGCTGTCATCATGCGGCATCAAAAGTCACCAACGGTTTGAGGGCTGCAATGACACCTGCTTGTAGGTCTTCGACCTGCGCGTTCATTTGGGCGACGCCCATGTCGTTGCCCACGGTGACACGCAATGGTCTAGGAGAATGCATCGCAACCAAATCGTTGATTTTTCGCGCAACATTTGTCGCATCATTGATATCATTGCCTTGGGCAAAGATGTCTTCAAACATCCCAATCAACTGTGATGGTCCTTTGGATACCGCGCCGTAAGATGAAACGCACGCCTGATCTGATGGTGCAGGTGGGTTCGCCACAAGATCGGTGGCGTGACCGCCCGGCTCAACTATCGAAGTTTCGATGCCGAAATTCTCAAGCTCATATTGCATCGATTCTGCATAGGCCTCGAGCGCCCATTTGCTTGCGCAATACAGTCCGAAAAATGGCAATGCCAAACGTCCAGCATTTGAGCTGACGTGAACAAGCAGGCCCGATTCACGTTTGCGCATATGCCGTAAAGCGGCCCGGCAAACACGCGCAACGCCTATGACGTTTACGTCCAAGCATGCCATCATGTCATCGGGAGTGTACGCTTCTGTTACACCAACCGGCATCACCCCCGCGTTGTTGATCACGACATCAAGTGCCGTGACCGTCTCAATTGCCTCAATCGCTGCATTGACGGAGATATCGTCAGTAACGTCCATATCGATTGGGCGAATGTCGAGAGCATTTGCACCCGCAAAGGCGACAAGGCTTTCGGCAACTTTCGCGTTCTTACCGTGTAGATCTCGCATAGCGGCGAACACTGTGTGCCCCCTTTCTGCCAGCAATTTAGTCGTCAAGAAGCCGATCCCTCGGCTTGCGCCGGTGATCAATACCGTTTTCGGTGAAGACATTTTTAGTCCTTTATGTTGAAAATTGTCTTTTGGAACAGCCTGAGAGGTGCAGGGCTTTGCTCAGCCTTCATGCGGGTTAACGCGCCGCTCCAAGTATTTAGCAACCAGTCGGCCGCTTCGTCGTTTGAAAGATTTTGAAGGCCAACCTCAGAAAGGTCCATCTGCGCCAAACATTGCGATATTTCACCCGCCAACTCAGCCCACTGCGTGCTGAGTAGCTTCTGAAAGGCTTGATTGGTGTCTGCAAGCTCTGTGGACAAGTTGCACATGAGGCAGCCGTCCACGAACCCCCGTTCTATATAATCATTACATGCTGTCGCAAAGAACTCTTCCAGACGTATGACAGGGGATTGAGAGCTGTTGCTCAAAATTTCCTGAGCCAATCCGATTTGCTGCGCATGATAGAATTTTGCGACCTCTAAGCCGAATGCCTCCTTACTCTCAAAGTAATGATAAAAAGAGCCCCGAGGGACACCACTTTCCTTCAATACGTCATTGATCCCAACCGCTTTAAAGCTCTGAGATCGGATCAAACGCAAGCCGACAGTCAGCAAGTCAGCGCGCGCGTTGTCGTAGTTTTTTTCATTTCTAACACGTGCCATAATTATTAATAGACCGTTCTATTATTAATTGTCAAATCTAAATTTTCACTTTCTGCATTGGACTTATGCAAACCGTGGAACCTATCGGGAAATCTCTATGCGGACATTTGTCGCAATACAGGAACGCCGGAAAGCGGGCGCGAAGCTGCCTTTCATTGCAATGTGTTTGGACGACGGCTTTACTCATTTATCTTAGATATTTGTCGCGATTTGAAAGACAAAGTATCTCGCGCTCATCGGCGCCCTATCCAAACAAAAAGCTCAGCGGACATTCAAAGATAGAACAAACCATTTTTGGCTTATCCAATTGGATTTCCCGATGCCAATGCTCGGAAAGCTCTGGCGGACATGGCAACGTTCTGCGAGTGTCGCAGAAAACAACCTCAGGCTGTCAGACGCAATGATCCGTGACATATCGATTCCCGCAATTTCTATGGGGCTGCTTGCTGCGTTCGTAGGCTATGCCGCCTCCTTCGCCATTGTTCTTGCGGGGATGACCGCGATGGGGGCTAGCGATGAGCAAGCCGCAACTGGGCTCTTTTTTGCGACAATAGGCATGGGGATTTGCAGCATCTGGCTGCCTGCACTGACCCGAATTCCTGCGGCTGTCGCATGGTCTACGCCGGGTGCTGCCTTTCTTGCAGCCACCGCCACTTTGCCGGGCGGTTTCGGCGAGGCCGTCGGGGCGATGATTTGCTGCGCAGGTTTGATCGTCCTCACCGGATTTGTTCCTGCGCTTGGCCGGATTGTTGCAGCGATCCCAAAACCGATTGCAAACGGATTGCTCGCAGGAGTTCTGCTCAAGTTATGTCTGGCCCCCGCATTGGCCCTTGGTACAATCCCTTTATTGGTCTTGCCAGTTCTGCTGGCATGGCTGGTTGGATTGAGCTGGAACAGGCTGGCCGCAATGCCATTTGCGGTCATCGCCTTTCTTGTGGTGCTATTCTTGGCTGTCGATACGTCGGGCAGCGCCCTGCAATCCGACGGCGCATGGCTTCCGGCCTTTACGCCCGTTGCGCCGATCTTCACGATCCAATCGTTCTTCTCAATCGCATTGCCGCTTTATCTGGTCACGATGGCGGGCCAAAACATCCCCGGTTTTGCCATGCTGGAACTGAATGGCTATCCAGTGGACCGACAGCCACTGATCCGCCAGACGGGGCTTGTCAGCCTTGCGATCGCGCCGTTCGGATCAATTCCCGTCAACATGTCCGCAATAACCGCCGCGATGATGGCCGGTGAAGACGCAGGGCGCGACCCGAAAACTCGCTATTGGGCCGCGATCACATCCGGGATCGTCTATGTTGTGCTGGCATTTGCCGCAGCGCTCGTGACGTCGCTAGCCAGCCTTGCACCAATCGCGCTCATTACTGCGGTGGCGGGGCTAGCCTTAGTCCCCGCATTGGTTGGCTCGATCTCAGCCGCGTTTAGCGAACCCAATCAATTGGAAGCCCCAGCACTGACTTTCCTGATTGCAGCAAGCGGCATGACGCTTATTGGCGTAAGTGGTGCATTTTGGGGTGTCATCGCCGGTGCGGTTATTTGGTCATCAAAGTCGATGTGGCGCCGGTCCGCGGCTCGTTAATATAAGGCTATACACCAAGAACCGTCATGCGACGTGCTGCATCCGCCCATTATTCAAATGGCTTGTACTAGGCCCGCCCCGCCGTCGCGGACAACAAAAGTAGAGACACCGAGCCACTTCGGTGCGCCGCCCTTTTGCCGCGTTTTCGATTCCGAACAAAGAGGCCAGAAAACCTTCCAAGAGCGCAATGCGGGACGGAGAGGGCCTTCGTAGATGATGAGTGAACGGCTGCATCGGCGCATAGCCTTAGAGCTCTAGAGTATATGTTCAACTAGTCAGGGTTGCTCAAAAGATGGTGCCCCGCTTCGGCTGAGGCTTGTAAGCCCTTTGCATGCTTCGGGAGTGCATCCTGTCGTTCGATCCATGGCAAACGTTCTGACCAGAAAATATGTGCCGTCGGCTGATACAAAGTTGGGTCGATCAATGTCGCTGCGTAAAGATGCGTTTCATCGGGAAATACCTCTGTCTCAAAGGAGAGGGGTGAACCGCAGTCTGCGCAAAAACTCCGCTCTACTTTCGGCGATGAACGATAAGTCTTGCGAGGTCCTGACCACGCCACAAAATGCCGCTCTACACCGAACCAACTGACATAATCGGAAGACGCTGCTCTTCGGCAGTCTTCACAGTGACAAAGCGCTGCCCAAAGAACCGGACAGGTAGCCGTCCAAGAGACCGAGCCGCACAGACATTGTCCTGATAGAGTTTTCATGCGTTTGGTCCTCTGCACCTTTGAAATATCTGGTCTTCACATTAGCTTGTTTTTGGTTAGCTTCTTCCAACACGCCACCACACGACATGAACCAAGCCTGTCCCGACTCTGTCATTTTCAAATGGCTTGGATTACGCTCGGCCCGCCGTCGCCGACAACACAAGCGGATCAACACCAAGCAACTTCAGGGCTGCTGCCCATTTGCCCTCGTTGTCGGGGCCAAACAGAATCTCGCCGCTGGGCGGACTGGTCAACCAACCGTTTTGGCCGATCTCGTACTCCAACTGCCCCGGACCCCAACCTGCATAGCCCAGGGCCATCATCGATACATCTGGCCCTTCGCCTTTAGCAAGGTCTTCCAACACCTGCAAAGTTGCGGTCATGCGGAAATCATCATCCACATCTAGCGTGCCATTTTCCGAGGCGTAGTCGTTCGAATGCAGCACAAACCCGCGCTGACTATCAACTGGACCGCCATAGTGCACGCGCACGTCACGCGCCGTAGCTGAGACCGGGATTTCCATCTGCTCCAACAGCTTTGCAAAAGTGATCTCCGGCTGGGGCTTGTTCACGATCAAACCCATGCCGCCCTCATCAGAATGGGCGCACATGTAGATCACAGTATTGGCAAAGCGGGGATCGGACATATCGGGCATCGCGATCAATAGCTTCCCGACAAGATTCGAATCTGAAGCGGTCATGCGTCTAAGATGGGAAACCCGCCGATAGGACGCAAGCACCAACGTTGCAAAGGCTGTCGCAAATGTGACTTCCCATTGCAGCTTTGATGCATAAGTAAGGAAACATGCGCAAGAACTTGCTGATCCCCCTCGCCTTGACGGCACTACCGACATTCGCGGCGGCTCAAGATTTCGACGATCTTGTGCAATTCGAGGTCTTGTCGGGATGGCGCAACGCCGATGGCACGCATGTTGCGGCGATCAAAATCACGCTTGAACCCGGCTGGATCACCTATTGGCGCGCACCGGGCGAGGCAGGTATCCCTCCACAATTCAGCTTTTCCAGCGCCAGCGATGTTGCCAGCATTACACCGCATTGGCCTGTGCCCGATGTGTTCGATGATGCTGGCTTACGCTCGATCGGGTACTATGACGGTGTCGTCTTCCCGCTGACTGTCGATGCAGTGGGCGTTAAAGGGGACATCCATGTGTCCGGCGAATTGACCATCGGCGTCTGTGATGAAATCTGTATTCCAGTCACATTTACCTTCGACACCCTGCTGCCCACGACAGGACAAACTGACCCGACCATCACGGGTGCACTTGCCGATCATGCGTTGACGCAACAAGAGGCGAACGTTGGTGATGTGACCTGCCAGATTGACCCGATAAGCGACGGCCTGCGTCTGACCGCAGCAATTGATGTTGCCCAAAAAAACACTTCGGAGTTTGTCGTGATCGAGCCTAGCAACCCCAGCGTTTGGGTGTCGCAAGCTGACGTGACCCGTGTTGGCGACACACTTAGCGCCACTGTCGAAATGGTGCACCCAAGCGGAGAACCTTTCGCTTTTGATCGCTCTGGCGTGAGGATCACGGTCCTTGGCAATAACGGCTATGCCGTTGACTTGCGCGGGTGCATCGCAGGCTAGCTGCGGCTGCTCCTCAACCCATAACCAAGCAACGCGATGATGTAGATTGCCAGCAGCAGCGCCAGCAGCCCTGCAACAAACACGCCAAACGCGGCACCCATTCCACTATTCAACAGCGGCAAAACAGCGGCCACGGCTGGTAGCGGCATCCCAGTAAACACAATCGGTCCAACCGTCAGCGCAAAGAGGGCCAACGCGCCCAGCACACCCAATCCTGCCGGGACAAACATCGCCAGTCTACGCCCGCGCAAAGCGCGCTTTGCCGATTGCACCTGTCGGTACACATCCGCCTGCATCGCCATAACGGAAGGCACCACCAGCAACACAAGCACCATCCCAAAGGCCAGTCCAAAGACCAACGTCACGACGGTTGGCTTCAAAAACTCTGCCTGATTGGACCCTTCATAGAGCAGCGGAGTTAAACCCAGCACTGTCGTCAAAGTCGTCAGTAACACAGGGCGCAAACGATCCACCGTGCCATCAATAATCGCAGGCACCAGACCGCGGTCCTGCGCATATTCGTCCACCGTGGTGACCAACACGATACTGTCGTTGATAATAATCCCAACCATGCCAATCAGACCGACAACGGTGAACATGCTCATCGGAATGCCCCACACGTGGTGGCCATAAATTGTGCCGACCAGCGCAAATGGAATGATCGACATCACCACAACAGGGCGCGTCCAGCTGCTGAAGATCCAAGACAGGGTCAGGTAGATGCCCAACAGGACCAAGATCAGCCCCGTCCTTGCATCATTCAGGAACCGCTGCTCCTGCTCGCTTTGGCCCGACAACTGGGTCTCAATCCCAAAGTTGCTCTCGACACGCGGCAGAATATCATCGTTGATGATCTGCTGTATCTCGGTTGCGCGGGCTGCGTCCTCATCATCCAGATCACCAATGACCGAAATAAGCTGGATACCATTCTCGCGGCGCACTGTTGAAAATCCGGTGCGACTCTGGACGGTCACAACATCGGCCAAAGGCACGTAGACACCATCCGGCGTCCGTATCTGAGCGCGATCGAGAAAATCGGCAGACAATTCACCGGACGGCAGTTCGACACGAATAGTCGCGGACCGCGCGCCATCAGGAAAACTCGCCGCCTCTATGCCACCCAGACGGTTGCGCAGGACACGGCCCAACCCGTCAATGCTCAGGCCCAGCGCCTGTCCTTGCGGGGTCAGTTCAAGGATCAGCTCTTCTTTGTCATAGGCCAGTGTGTCTTCCAGCCCCGAAATCTCGGCGAATTGCGCAAGCTCTGTCTTCAGCGCTTCTGCCGCCGCCTTTA
>Ga0209199_1003798_pt1 | contig 14522 bp, 11 predicted proteins | sample COGITO_mtgs_1105_7_FD_184805 | JGI IMG/M metagenome (GOLD analysis project Ga0209199, IMG submission 184805) | Pelagic marine microbial communities from North Sea - COGITO_mtgs_110523 (SPAdes) (version 2) | ecosystem: Environmental > Aquatic > Marine > Epipelagic ...
GACCGTGCTTGATTTTAGCCTCTGTGAGTCGCGCAAGGCCGTCCTTGGTCCTTGCACCGGTGGAAGCCCCTCCATGGAGCTTACAGCGGCCCACAGGGAGTCTGGCGGGGCGCTGGCATGGCGTACCCCTGCGCGTTCGGGCCTCGCACCTTTGACCTTGCCAGTTTGGGCCGTAGAGCCATGGTTTGGGGTTGGCTTTCATTATGCTCAACTATCGTCGGTTTATGGGGTTTTATTATACCCCATATTGGATGGCATTGCTAGGCATGCGCGACTTGGTCCATGGACCGCGGCCCGAGAAAAACTAACCAACGCCAACTTAGCTCAGGCAACACCAGTAATAGGTCGACAATACGAAGTCCCATGCCCTCGGCCCTTGGCTCCGTATCTCAAAGTTAGATGTTGGGCTAAAACGGTCATTCATTCAAGTTGCAGCAAAAGGCCGCTTTGAGCCCACTGCGGAAGTGTTAAATTCTCGCTGCGCGCGCTCGCAGAAACCCTTTTCGCCGCGTAAACGAGAACAACCACGCTGCAGTGCAGCGAGAAGAGCGGCCGTTTGCTTATCCGTTGCGAAACCAAGTGTTGCATGCTTCAAAGCTTGCACCCGCAACACACGGTCAACAGCCGATCAGACATCGAACTTCACGCCCTGCGCCAGCGGCAATTCGGGCGAGTAGTTGATGGTGTTGGTCTGGCGGCGCATGTAGCCCTTCCAGGCGTCCGAGCCGCTTTCACGGCCACCGCCGGTTTCCTTTTCGCCCCCGAAGGCCCCGCCGATCTCGGCGCCCGAGGGGCCGATATTGACGTTGGCAATGCCGCAATCGGATCCTGCTGCGGTCAGGAAGACCTCGGCTTCGCGCATGTTCAGGGTGAAGATGCAGGATGACAGGCCCTGTGGCACGTCGTTTTGCAGGGCGATGGCTTCCTCCAGCGTGTCATAGCCCAGCACATACAGGATCGGGGCAAAGGTTTCAGTGCGCACCGTGTCGGTCTGCGCCGGTATCTCGACCAGGGCCGGTTCGACATAGGCACCACCCTGCGGCACGCCCTGGGCCACCGTGGCGCCACCATGCACCAGGCCGCCCTCGGCGCGGGCCTGTTCCAGCTGCGCCTGCATCCGGTCGCGCGCCGCATGGTCGATCAGCGGGCCGATCAGCGTTGTGCCATTGCGCGGATCACCAATGGGCAGCGAGGCATAGGCCTTGGTCAGGCGCGCCACCAGATCTTCGCGGATCGAATGGTGGGCAATCAGGCGTCTGAGCGTGGTGCAGCGCTGACCGGCAGTGCCTACCGCCGAGAACACGATCGCGCGCACCGCCATGTCCAGATCGGCCGAGGGCGCCACGATCATCGCGTTGTTGCCGCCCAGTTCCAGGATCGAACGCCCCCAGCGCGCCGCCACTTTCGGCCCGACGATACCGCCCATCCGGGTCGACCCGGTAGCCGACAGGATCGGCACATCGCACGAGTTCACCAGCGCCTCACCCGGTTCTGGCCCGCCGATCACCAGCTGCACCAGCCCCTCGGGCGCATCGCCGAAACGGGCCAGCGCACGGTCCAGGATCTTCATCGACGCCATGGCGGTCAGCGGCGATTTTTCCGAGGGCTTCCAGATCACCGGATTGCCGCAGACCAGCGCCAGTGCGGTGTTCCATGACCAGACCGCGACCGGGAAGTTGAAGGCAGTAATGACGCCGCACGGCCCCATCGGGTGCCAGATTTCCATCATCCGGTGACCGGGGCGTTCCGAGGCGATGGTCAGTCCATAAAGCTGACGCGACAGACCGACTGCGAAATCGCAGATGTCGATCATTTCCTGCACTTCGCCCAGACCTTCCGAGGTGATCTTGCCCGCCTCCAGCGTCACCACCGCGCCCAGCTCGTCCTTGGCGGAACGCAGTTCTTCGCCCAGCAGCCGGATCAACTCGCCCCGGCGCGGGGCTGGAACGCTACGCCAGGTTTTAAAAGCTTCCTGAGACTTGGCGATGATCGCTCCCATGTCGCCGGGCGCGGTTTCATACACATGCGCCACCTCCTCGCCATCGATGGGCGAGCGCACGACAAGGCTGCCACCGGCAAGTTCAGCATTGGTGAAACCGAGGGATTTCAGGGTATCGGAATGGTTCATGCCAGTCTCTCCTCATCAGCGCATGGTGGCGGTTTTCGTGTTGTCAGTTGCTCCGCGTTCCAGGTTTTTGGACCATGAAACGCAGCAAAGCAGGATTCGAAAGCGGTGGCCTGTTCAGACATAGGCCACGTCATCCGCGGCAAGGCTCAACGGATCGCGACCGCGCTTGGTCAGCCACGAATAGACTGGCGGCACCCTGTCTGCGATCGATTCGATATGGAGGTCGATCAAACAAGGGCCCGTTTTATGAGAAAACGCTGCCGCGAGAGCTTGGTCGAACTCACTTGCCGAGGTCGCCGTCCAGGCTGTCAGGTCAAAGGCTTCGGCAATCGCCTGACCCTTCGGTGGCGTGAAATCCACGCCAAAGCACTGATTGTGGCCTCGCAGCCGGTGCAAGCCTTTGATCCATCCAAAGACTCCATTGTTGAATAGTATCAGGATGGCGGGCACATGCAGCCGTACCAACGTCTCCAACTCGCCCGTGGTCATACCGAACGAGCCATCGCCAAACAGCCCGATCGGGCGGCGCGTTGGGTCGGCGCGCCAGGCTCCAACGGTCGCAGGAAGCGCAGAGCCCAGGCCTCCGAAGGCGCGCGGGATCGCAAAACGCGTCTCGGGATCGTTGATCCTGAGAAACCGCGTCATATGCGGCGTTGGCGTCCCGGCATCGGAATAGATCAGCGCTGGCTGGCCCGATGCCTCAAGCGCTTCGTTAAAGCAGCGCACCGCGCGCTCGGGCCGCAGCGGGGTGCTGTCGTTGGTTAAAAGCGCCTCGGCGTTGCTCCAGAAATTGCTCCGCAATGCGTTCAGGTGGTCGATCCAGGTCTGATAGCTAGCGCCGTCAAAATCCGCCGGAACTGCATCTAATAGATCGATCAAAACCAGCTTGGCATCACCGGCGATTGAGAAGACATTCTCGTAATTGTTCGCCATGATTTCGGGATTGATGTCGATCTGGGCCACCCGCTTGTTCAGCGTGATTTCTGGAAATGTCCAACCGATGGTCACAACCGATCCCATGCGAGAACCGACGAAGAGAACGAAATCGCTCTCTTCCATGGCACGGTTGGCATGGGGGTGGAATCCGTTATCACCGATGACCCCGATCGAAAGCGGGTGATCGTCCGGCATGGTCCCTTGCCCAGTCATGGTCGTGCAGACCGGAATGTTAAGACGTTCGGCCACCGCAAGTACCTCATCTCCGGCACAGGAGCGGATCACTCCGCCGCCGGAAACGATCAGGGGATTTTCCGCCTTGGCCAGCGTTTCGATCAGGTTGTCCACCAGCCCGGATGCCGGCCGCGTCGGATAGGCGGGAAAGGTTCTGCATTCCTCTTCGATATGCAGGGACACGGCCGCCGGGTCGATCTCGGCTGAAAGCATATCCTCGGGGATTTGCAGATGTACGGCACCCGGCTTGCCCGAACAGGCAACGCGGAAAGCCCGGCGAATGATCTCCGGTAGATTTTCGGGCGTCTTCACTTGGACGGACATCTTGGTGACCGGCTCAAACAGCTTGGCGCAATCCAGCTCGGTCAGCACACCACGGCCTTCGCCGGGCAAGGGGATGTCGATGGTCAGCAGGATGACCGGCACACACGAGGCATTCGATTCGGCAATGGGTGGCAGCGCATACATCGCGCCGGCGCCCGAGGGGCATTCGACGATGCCTGGCTTGTCGGTGAAACGCCCATAGGCATCGGCCATAAAACCGGCAGACCGTTCGTCACGCGCCATGACATGGGTGATTTCACCCTCGCGCATCTGCAACGCCTCGTAGAACGACACGTTGGTATCTCCCGGCACGCCGAACACGGAATCGACGCCATAGCCAACCAGCATATCGACGAGAATATCAGCCCCTAACATCTCATCTCCTTTGCTCAAAACTCTTTTCGTGCCGCGAGATGCAGCAGCTTGCGTTGAATGGCTATCCCGACATCCAGGAAAGGTCGCGGCGGCAGCAGGCTCGCGTTGGGGAATCCTAAAAGCAGGCTGAGATGGTCGCTGTCCTGCCCTTCCATCAGATCCGCCAGTAAGCGCCCTGAGGCCGCGCCACGTGTCATCGGTGAAACGTCGTTGGTCAGGATCGCAAATAGCCCAGGAGCAACTTCACCGAAGATTGAACCATTGTTCTGTGTAAAGGCCATGATACCACCCCAGCTGTGTTCAAAGGCCGTATCGCCAAGATCCGGCCAGCGCGAGCGCATCGAGCGACGGTGCATCTGGCTAATTCTAGCGACTTTTTCGGCTGAGGTTGGTCCACCAGGTTCGAATTTGTAATAATTGCGCACGAAAAGCCGCTTGTCCCGGGTCAGCCGGATCGTCGCGCCATATTCCGACCCGCCCAGCAGGCAATAGGGGGTGCCGCTGCCCATGGAGGCCATTTCGTGGTCGCTCAAGGGGGCTGTCACGCTGGCAAAAGTTGCCATGGGCACGTAACGCCCACTGGCGACGCCAAACTGCTTCAGGAAGACACCAGCCGCAAGCACCAGCCGTTCGGCTTGGACCATACCCGATTTGGTCTGAATGACGAACCCACCGTTCTCGCGGTGAAATTCGATGACCGGGCTGTCTTCGAAAACCGTGACATTGGTAGGTAGGTTTTGGGCAAACCCCCGCATCAAGGCTGCGGGGTTCACCACCGCGTTGCCGGTTGCATGCAGGCCGCGAATGTAAAAACGGGTTCCGATGCGTTGGTTCATCTCGTCCCGGGTCAGCCAGCGATATTCGTGGCCCAGCTGGTCCAGCGTCTGGGCAAGTTCATCAATGTGTTTTTCGCCGTCGGGCCCGGCAGAGCCGTAAAACCTCCCGCTGTCATCCCAATCGCAGGCGATCTTGTGCTTGGCGACCAGATCACGCAGATCCGCCAGCCCGCTTTCCCAAAGTTGCATATTGCGCCGCAAAATATCCAAATGCTTGGGGGGACCATGCGAATGCATGTTCGATAACAGCCCCGCATTGCGCCCCGAGGCACCGTTGCCGATGCGCTCGGCTTCGATCAGGCAGACCTCATCCGAGGGGCGCAGTTGTGCGAGCCGGTTCGCTGTTGAAACGCCACAGATACCGCCACCGATGATCGCGGTCTGAACACGGAGCTGCCCCGACAGAACGCGCGGCGCGGGGACCTTGGGCAAGGTTTCCCACCAGCCATTGCTGTCACTGTGTTTGGGGATGTGTCTGGGGGTTGTCATGTCAGTCAGTACCCCCGCGCATGATCAACGATTGGCCAGGGTTCTCCGCCATCCAGAGCACGGCGAATATGACCGGCGATGAACCGTGCGGCAGAGCGCTCGTTCGAAGGTGCCGCCGCATGCGGTGTCACACTGACCTTTGGATGCGTCCAATACGGGTCATCCTCGGCCAGCGGTTCTTCACGGAAAACGTCCAGGGCCGCCGCCTCGATCTGGCCGGTGTCAAGCGCGGCCAGCAGGTCGGCGTCCACAACGGTTCCGCCGCGGCCACAGTTGATGACAAATGCGCCATGGGGCATCTGGGCGAGCGCGTCGGCGTTGATCAGATCGGTGGTGGCCGGGGTCAGCGGCAGCAGGTTCACCAGAATATCAGCCCTCGCCAGAACCTGCGCCAGGCTCTCGTCGCCGCTCAGGCAGGTGACGCCTTCGATCTTTTTGGGCGTCCGGCTCCAGCCGGTGACATCGAATTCAAGATCGCGCAGACGTTCACAGGTGGTCAGCCCGGTCTGCCCCAGACCCAGAACCGAAATCCGCCGTTCACGGTTTTCGGGGTAGCGGTGGCGCAGCCATTTCTTTTCGGCTTCATAAAGCTTGTAGCGGTTGTAGTGGCGGTGAAAATGCAGGGTCCAATGAATGATGTGGCAAGCGATATCCAGCACCAGCATGTCATCCTGCAAGCGGACAATCGGCACATCCATCGGGGCGTCGGGATCAAGCGTGATATGGGTCACGCCGGCCCCGATCGAGAATATATACTTGAGGTTCTTAAACTCTTTCAGTCGTCCGCCGGGCGGCGCCCAGACCACCGCGAACTCGATATCGTCCGGGTGTCCAAGGGCGCCTTCGCGACGAATGTCGCTTCCCGCGCCCGCCGCTGCAAACGCGGCGTCCCACAGATCGTTGGTTGCCTGATCCCAGTGAAAATAGATGGCCATGGTGATTGCTTTTCCTAAGGTTTGGAGTGTGCGCCGCCGCAATGGCGGCGCCCGGTAAGTTGGCTTAGAGGCTCAGGCTGTTAGCCGCCGGCAGCCTTGGCTTCGGCGATCAGTGCTTCCCACTCGGCCTGATGATCAGCGATCCAGTCTTTCGCGATCTGCTCAAGCTCTTCGGGGGAATCCTCGCCATTGTTCATCCGGGTCATCATCAAGCTGAGATCGGCTATCGGAAGACGCAGACCGTTCATGAAGGCCATGGCCATCGGGTTGGCCTCGGCAAAGTCCTTGTTCACCAGGACATAATTGTCGTTCACGCCAAAGCCGGGGTTACGCCCATCGGCCCATTCTGTGTCAGTCCCCTGATCGCCCGGCAGCGAAGAGAACGGCGCATTCAGCCAGACCACATCTCTGCCCTCCTGCAGCGTGCCCATGATCCAGTTGGGCGCCCAGGTCGAATAGAAGATCGGCTCGTCCGCCTTGAAACGTTCGATGGTGTCGGCCATCAGGGCAAAATACTCGCCCTTGTCGTTGTTGATGTGATCGCGCAGCTCGTAGGCATCCAGGTGATGCTCGATCACCTTTTCACAGCCCCATCCCGGATTGCAGCCCGTCATGTTAGCCTTGCCGTCGCCATCAGTGTCAAACAGCGCCGCAATCGCCGGGTCTTTCATCTGTTCAAGCGCAGTGATGCCGTGGGCCTCGGCGGTCTTGATGTCGATGAAATAGGCCTGCATCGCGTTTGTATACATCGGACCGGCACGCACTAGCGCATCGTCGCCGCCTGAGTTGGCAAAGAACTCGTTGTGCAGCGGCTTCCAGTGCACGGCGGTGTAATCCGCGTCGCCCTGACCGATCGACAGGTGGATCGCCGGATAGTTGCCGGTCAGCATTTCGTTGTTCTCATAGCCCAGTGCGGTCAGACCTTCTTCGATCACCTCATAGATCAGCTGATGGTCGGTACGTCCGGTGCTGATGGCCGTTGCCTCGTTCGCCATAGCGGGTGCTGCGATTGCCATGGCAATTACCCCCGCGACTGTGCCTTTCAGTAGAGTTTTGGTCATGTCTTCCTCCTCCGTTGGATTATTGGCAGGATGTTTCCTACCTTTCGAATTTCTCCCGAACCCAGCCAACCGGGCCCTGTTCCCAAATACCGCGATTGCCCCGGTCGCGCCGGGTAAAGCCAAAACCTTGAGTGATGCGGTCGAAAATGATCGCCAGCAGCACGATGCCCACACCGCCGACCGTTGCGCGGTTCAGATCAAGTTGTCCGATCCCCACCAGCACTAACCGGCCTAGACCCGCGACCGAGATCATCGAGGCGATGACGCTCATCACCAGTGACAGCATGACGGTTTGGTTGACACCGGTCATGATGGTCGGCCGGGCCAGCGGTATTTCGATCGACCACAACCGTTTCAGGGGCGATGCACCAAATGCGTTGGCCGCCTCGACCAGGTCCTCGCGCACCTCGCGCAAGCCAAGATTGGTCAGCCGGACCAGTGGCGCCGTGGCAAAGAACACGGTCACGATCACACCGGGCACATTACCGATGCCAAACAGCAATATGACCGGCACCAGATAGGTGAAGGACGGGATCGTCTGCATGAAATCCAGAACCGGCCGGACAATGGCCCAGATCCAGTTGACCCGCGAACACAGAATGCCAAGCGGCAGACCGATCAGGACCGAGATTACCACCGCCGTCAGCAGGACCGCAAAACTGGTCATCGCCGGATCCCAGGCCCCGATCAGACCGATGGCGATCAGGCCAAGGAAGGTAACAACCGCCGTTGCCCGATTGGCGACCTGCCAGGCGAACAGGGCAAAGAGAATGATGAGCAAAGACTGCGGCGCCTCGCGCAGCCCGTCCTCGACCAGATCAAGAACTACCTTCACCGGCGCCTTGATCGCCTGAAACACCGGCCGGTAGTTCGAGGTCAGCCACCGCATCGAGTCGTTGGCCCAGTCAGCCAGTGGCAACTGCAGGGCGGCGAAGGGATCAAGCAGGGTTGTCCAATCCATTGGCTCAGCCCCCTCCCTTGCGGTCACGGGGCGTTGCGGCGCCCATGGCCTGGGCGTAGCGGTCCAGAAAGATCGCAGTGAAAACGATACCCATGCCGCCAATTGTGGCCGAGCCAAAGTCAAGCCGTCCGATGCCTTCCAGAACGATCCGGCCCAACCCGGCCACCGCAATCATCGAGGCGACCACCGCCATCGAAAGCGACAATAACACGGTCTGGTTCAGGCCGGCCAGGATCGTGGCGCGGGCCAGCGGAATCTGCGTGCCGAACAATACCCGGGCTTCGCTTGCACCAAAGGCGCGGGCCGCCTCGACCAGATCCTCGCGCACCCCACGGATGCCCAGATTGGTGAGCCGGATCAATGGTGTGACCGCGAACAGGCAGGTCACGATAACACCCGGCGTGTCGCCAATGCCAAATAGCATGACGACCGGTACCAAGTAGACGAAAGACGGGATTGTCTGCATCAGGTCAAGGATGGGCCGCAGAATGCGGAAGAACCGATCGCTGCGGGCCGCCAGAATCCCGATCGGCAACCCGACAATCACGCAAATGACCACGGCGGCGATGACGATGGAAATCGTGGTCATCGCCGCCTGCCAGACGCCCATGAGGCCAATCATGGTGAGACAAATAAAGCCGGTGATGGCCAGCCGCGTCCCGCCCAGAAAATAGCCGATGATCACCAGCCCGATGATGCCAAGCGACGGAGGGATGGTCTCCAGCGCGCCTTGTACGACCTCCAGAAAGGACTGAACGGGTGCCTTGGCGGCCAACAGCGTTGGCCGGCTGAAAGCGACAAAGGCATCCAGAGCCGCCTCGGCCCATTTGCCGAACGGGATGGTGAAGTGATCGAACGGATTCAGGAACCTGTCCATCTCAGACCCGCGCCAAGTCGGTTTTTACGGCCTCAAGGATGTCGGCAGACCGGATCTTGCCCAGGGTCTTGTCACCATCTTTGATTGCCAGTTCCCCCGCGCCGTCGGTGAAGGCCTGCAGCAAAACCGGCAACGGCGTTGAAGGGCCAAATTCCGGCGACCCCGCAGCCGGCTCACCGGCCGTCATAATCTCGACCGCAGAGATGTATTTCAGGGTCGATATCGAACTGACAAATCGCGCCACATAATCGGTCGCCGGGCGCAGCACGATGTTTTCGGGCGTATCCGTCTGCTCGATTCGGCCGTCTTTCATGATCGCAATTCGGTCGCCCATTTTCATCGCCTCATCCAGATCGTGGGTGATGAACAGGGTCGTCTTCTTGACATCGCGCGACAGTTTCAGGAACTCGTCCTGCAGGTCCTTGCGGATCAATGGGTCAAGGGCGCTGAATGGTTCATCCATCAACAGGATATCCGGATCGGCGGCCAGGGCGCGCGCTAGTCCGACACGTTGCTGCATACCGCCCGAAAGCTCGTCGGGATAACGTTCCCCCCAGCCCCCAAGACCGACCTTCTCAAGTGCTGCATCTGCCGCGGCCCGGCGTGAATTTCGCGGTGTTTTCTGAACCTCAAGACCGAAGGCCACGTTTTCGGCAATCGTCTTGTGCGGCCAAAGTGCCATGTGCTGAAACACCATGCCGATCGTGCGCGCCCTGAGATTGCGCAGCTCTTTGGGGTTCAACCCCATGACATCGCGGCCCTCGACATGGACCTGTCCGGCGGTCGGCTCGATCAGCCGGTTCACATGCCGGATGATGGTGGATTTGCCCGAGCCCGACAGGCCCATGATGCAGAAAATCTCACCCTCATTGACCGAAAAACTAGCGTCAGCCACGCCGATCACGCAGCCAAAACGCTTGAAGGCTTCGTCTTTGTCCACCTCTCCGGCCTTTGCAGCAGCAAGGGCTTCTTCAGCGCGTGCCCCAAAGATTTTCCAAAGATTCTCGCAATGTACGGGCGGGTTTTCGTTCATACTATTGGAGGCTCCATCCCCTGTTGATTCTTTGATACTGGCAGGAAACGTATATTATCCAACTCAAAAAATCTCACCCCTTGCGTAATCTCAGGTTATCCGGAATGATGCTGGGGGCCTGTTGTGCATCTCGAACCAGGCCTCAGAAAGTGAATCATGGCCTACTCTTCGCGCAAACTCCCACCTGTGAAATCACTGCTCGCTTTCGAGGCAGCGGCCCGAAACATCAGTTTTTCCGAGGCCGGGAAGGAAATGAACGTGACCCGAGTCGCGATTTCCCGTCAGGTCCGGCAGCTGGAAGAGACACTTGGCATCAAGCTGTTTGTCAGGGGGCAGAGCAATGTTGAATTAACCCGCGCCGGGCGGCGGTTCGGTCTCGTGGTGTCACGCGGGTTCGAAGCCATCGTCGAAGAGGTCGAGGCGATCAAGAACACCTCTGACGAACGTCTTATCACAATTGCCACCACCAGCGGTGTGTCGACCTACTGGCTGATGCCGACCATCGGGCGCTATCGCGAAATCGACCCGAGCGTCGATTTTCGGCTGCTGGTGTCACATGATCTGATCAACCTCGTGCAGTCCGGTGTTGATATTGCCATTCGCTATGGCGAGGGCAACTGGTCGGGGATCAAGAGCCAGCTGTTGCAACGTCAGATGGTCATGCCGGTCTGCAGCCAGAAATTCCTTGCCTCACACGGCCCACTCACCAAGCTTGAGGACTTGCTGTCAGCCCCGCTATTGGATTTTGAAACCGCCTATGATGCGTCATCGTCCTGGCCGAATTTCTTTCGGGATATGGGTGCGGCAATGACAACAACCCCGCGGATGAGTTCCTATGACACTTTTGTCAACCTCGTGCAGGCGGTTATTGACGGACAGGGCGTTGGCCTTATGGGACTGCCCCTGATGCAGAGCTTTCTTGAAAGCGGTGTGCTGGTCAAAGCTGTCGATGTGCCTGCAGTGCCGCAAAGAGGATACTATTTATGCCAACCCTCGGGCGTGACTGCATCCGAAGCCGTCAACAGATTTCACGAGTGGATTCAGCAGGAACTGGGCAAGGTTGACGGAAACATGACATTAGCCCCATCAGGTCACAATTCCGAAAATCAGCCTTGAATAACCCAGGTTTCTTCCACTTGATGTGTCTCTCGGGTGAACTTGGGTAATCTGACGTCATCCACAGGGGCAATCTTTTCAGGGATTGCTGCACCTCTCAATTACCCGGATAACTGTCGGTGGAGGTCACCTCATGCCAAAACAGAACCCGCAAAAACCAAGGTCGCGCAGCCGTTCCGGCGGAGCCGCAGCCCGCCGCGCCGCGCGATTGCATGCACCGATTGTTCATTTGCCGAACGCCGTGCGCATGATCCCGACCTACGAGGTTCTGGACGCGGAAGGGCTGGAACGGATCGACGATACTGCCATGGGCATTTTGGAAACCACGGGCATCGATTTCCGTGACGACCGATCTGCCGAGATTTGGCGTGAAGCCGGGGCCGAGGTCGACGGTCACCGCATCCGCATTCCCCGAGAGCTGATCCGCCAGCTGATCAAAACCGTACCGGAAGAGTTTGACTATAACGCTCGCAATCCGGACCGGACGGTGCGTGTGGGCGGGCGCAACATGATCTTCGGACCGGCCTATGGCACCCCCAACGTGATCGATCTGGATGGTGTGCGCCGGCAGGCCACAGCCGATGACATGCGCACCTTGATGCAGCTGCACCATGTCAACCCGGCGATCCACTATAACGGTGGCTACACCCAAGAGCCGATGGACGTTGCGGTGCCGCACCGGCATCTGCACATGGTGGAAAGCAGTTTTCTTGCCACCGACAAGCCGATCATGGGCTCCGGTCAAACCGAGTATCAGGCACAAGACAGCCTTGCCATGGCCCGGATCGTGTTCGGCGAGGATTTCGTTGACCAGAACGTGGTAATGACGGCCTTTTTCAACGGCAATTCGCCGCTGGTTTGGGATCAGTCACAGCTTGAATCGATGCGGGTCTTTGCGGCTGCCAATCAGGCGATGCTGATCTCGCCGTTCGTTCTATATGGCGCCTCGACCCCTGTACATATCCTTGCTGGCACCGCCCAGGTCGTGGCCGAAGCGATCGCGGCAATTGCCTTTTCCCAGCTCATCCGCCCGGGGTGTCGGGCGCTGATGGGCGTTGCCCCGATGGGCGTTTACATGAAAACCGGCTCGCCGACCTTTGGATCACCCGAGGTTGCGTTGATGATGTATGTCTTTGGCCAGATGGCGCGGTATTACGGCGTCCCCTGGCGCACCAACGGCGCAAAGAGCGGCTCGAAGGGCGATGACCTTTATGCGGGCTACGATTCCATCCTCAAGGTCTATCCGGCCATTTTGGGCGGGTGTAACCTGCTGACCCATTGTGGCGGCACGATCGAGGGATCGCTGTGCATTTCGATGGCCAAGGTCGCCACCGACGGGCAGCAACTGCAAAGCTTCTACACCATGCTGAAGGGTGCCAGTTTCGACGACATGGATATCGCGCTGCGTGACCTAAACAAGGTCGGTCCCGGCGGGCATTTCTTCGACGAAGACTATACCCGCGAACACATGCCCTTCCTTGATGAGGTGCAGGATAACGAACGCTTCGAGAGCTGGGTCGCGGCTGGCAGCAAGGATGTGTCGCAGCGAGGGCGCGACTTGTGCCGCAACATGCTGAACCGCTACGCGGAGGAGCCCCCGCAGATCGATGAGGGGATTCGCGATGCCCTCAGAGAATTCGTTGAGAGAAGGGAACGGGAAATCCCGGCAGGCGTTGCATGACCGATACAAACGGAAAGGTTCTGGTAACAGGCTGGCCGCTCTTGCCGGAAGCCGAGAAACTGCTCTGCGACAATGGCTTCGACGTTTTCGTGACCAAGCCGGCCCCGGATCAGGCCGAGATGGTGAAGTCGCTGCGCGAGATTGCCCCGGATGCATTGATCGTGCGCACCGGGCTTGTGGACCGGGCGTGTTTCGAAGCAGCACCCGGGCTGAAAGTCATTGCCAATCACGGTGCCGGATATGACGACATCGACGTGGCCGAGGCGACGCGGCGCGGCATTCCAGTCTTCGCCGCCCCCGGCCGCAACGCGATATCGGTGGCCGAACACGTCTTTGCTCAGCTTCTTGCGATCCGCAAACAGCTTGCGCAACACGACCATCTCGTCCGGTCAGGACAATGGCGGCCGGCCAAACCGATGACGTCCGAGCTTCACGGCACGGTTTTGGGTCTCATCGGTCTCGGTGCCATCGGCGAAGCAGTGGCCGAGCTTGGACGCGCGTTTGGCATGTCGGTTATCGCATATGATCCAGGGCGGAGCCGTGATTGGCCGGACGGCGTCGGCCGCTGCACTGCGCTGGAGGATTTGCTGGGGCAAAGTGATGTGGTTTCCCTGCATGTTCCACTGAACGCCGGGACGCGGCATCTGATTGATGCCGATGCGATCACAAAGATGAAAACGGCGGCGGTCCTGATCAATGCGGCCCGGGGTGGAGTGGTGGACGAACAGGCGCTGCTGGCAGCGCTTGATGCCGGCAAACTGTATGGCGCTGGCCTCGACACTTTCGAGGCCGAACCGCCGGCAAAAACCTCACCCCTCCTGCAACATGACCGCGTCGTGCTGTCTCCTCACATCGCAGGTGTCACACCCGAAAGCGCCCTTCGCATGTCGATGTGTTGTGCTGAAAACGTTGTGGGTTTCCTGGCGACGGGTCAAGGCACCCCCGACCTCGTCAATTCAGACACCCTGCAATCATGACTTCGGCAAGCACCTGAGATCACGACAGCGGATACGGCGAACAATTGGATAAAACCGGGTATTCTTGCTTTCCGCAAATGCCTGGTTTGGTGAATTCGCCCTGCAACGCGCCAAAGACACATACTGAGCTTGGTGAATTCGACAGAGATTCTGTAATTACCGATGCCGCGACCGCATCAGGTCGCTTTGTCCCGCTCCTCGAAAGCCGGCCCCGACTGCAGCGAAAGGACGGTTTGGATTTTGCCGGATTCCACCCTTTCGAATGTCCGCAAACGGGAAAAGCGCTGCGCCGCCGAAAATCCACCGCTGCGAGTGCGCACGTTTTCTGCTTCAGCAATAGCTGCAAGAGCAAAAGGCGGCTTTGTCCGCGCAGCCGTTAGTGCTTGGATAGGGCAATGTCTGCTTCTTCAGTTAATGGCAGTAAACAAAACCGCCCCCGAATGAATTTACAACGTTAATACTAAAGGCCCGTGGTCCGAGACGCGGGGCCCCAGAACAGGGGCGCCCGGTCCATGGGCCTGCGGCTCAACTGCAGCGATTGGGCATAGTAACCCCTGCC
>Ga0209199_1003800_pt1 | contig 14512 bp, 18 predicted proteins | sample COGITO_mtgs_1105_7_FD_184805 | JGI IMG/M metagenome (GOLD analysis project Ga0209199, IMG submission 184805) | Pelagic marine microbial communities from North Sea - COGITO_mtgs_110523 (SPAdes) (version 2) | ecosystem: Environmental > Aquatic > Marine > Epipelagic ...
ATCAATAGGCCAAGCCGTGGCCCTCATTGAACATTTATTCAGGATCATCCTGACTGGTGTTGTTAGCCTTGTATTCGTCTATTTGAGGTTAATTTCGTGCAGGCCTAGCCCCAAAGTTCTAGGCCTAAACTTGTACTAAAGGCAGGGGTAAAGGTTCCACTCTGCTTTGCCCTCTGCATCAGATTCGTAAGTGAACATGTAATACTTACCATTCAGTTCAGATAACGCTTCAGATGTAGTTTCAAATATAGCGCCGCCTCTAAACGATACGCCACCAGCTTCCGTCATGTTTCCAACACCATCACACTTATAAGTGGCAACACCTTCTGCACAAAAGATAACTCCAGCATGAGCATGGCCTAACCAAGAACCATCAGGTTTCATGTGAGCAGTAAATGTTGCTCGTGTTTGAACATCATGGCCTAGAAGTTTCCCGCCACCAACATTGTGTGTTTCCATAGCAGGTAATCCATATTTACCAGAATCTATCGGCTTACTAGTTTCCTGAAGGGTCATTGACCCAGCTTTGTCACCAAGCATTTTTATTCTCCTGTTTGATTAATGCGAATTAATAATACTGATAGGTATAAAAATGCAATGAATAAAGGCACAAACATTAGCCAATCGGACTTTGTTTTACCTAGCGCTAAAAAAATGAGCTTAAAAATGATCCACACAGAGAAAACATACACTGACAAGTGCAATCAGCATTTCTAGAGGCTCTATTAAGTGAAGTCAGAGGCGACATCTGTACCGCAATGGATATTACTGGCTATGAATGCCCATAAAGCGGCGATTGGCATCTTAAAAATCTTGATGAGTTTTCTTGAGATCGTAATGATTAATCTGATGGCAAGAACCTATACTTCAAAACATACAACTCATACATAATTACTATTGATTCTGACCAGCCCTGCGCTGAAACTGCTTCGGTAGCAAGTTTTAAAATGTCCACAGAATCTGTGGATAAGTCGGCGAATAACTTTGTCAGCTTTCTGATTTATGGTTATATAAGAACGTACAATAGGTGTTTGCCTAAAAAATAGGCATAAATATAACTTATTGTTTTTAAATGATATTATTATATGTTGGCGCAAACATCTGAAAACATTGAGTTTTAATTTTTCTTTTTCTAAAGCTTTAGTAAGAGTTGAGTAGGAAGTGCATAACTCTCGCTCATAAACTTCCTTTTGGGGTAATTATCAATCTGATGGCAGACATGCCTGTTTTGTAGCCGTGCCAAGCATAGTCTCCCCAACCCCCAAAAAACACAATTTTGCTCTCAGCCATTCATAAAGGCAATTCATTTTCCAAAAATCTGGTTTTAAACCTCCAACTGCAGTGCGAAAAGGACCCACTGTGCGCCGCAGGAACTCTAAACCACTGAACCCTTCGACTTTAGTCGGAGGAGGTTCAGTTTGTTCTGCGAGTTCCACATGCATAGCGAGTGTATGTTAACTTAATTTGTGGAAACGGTTATCGTCTCTGAAATTCTGCGGCGGCAACTGATGTGTAGCCGGATTTCTACACATTTTAGCTGAACAAATTAATGTTATCATTCCCAGTGAAACGGGAAAATACTGCAAAAACTGGTAACCACATTCCGCACATCACCAACACAGCCTATAAGTGTTAGTTCTGTTTAACCACCGAGAGATCAGGTGCGTCTCGTACAGTTGGACAAGAGCCAGAATTGGGCGTCCACAGTGAAAACCCACAGCCCGTCTTTTGCAGATGCTTTGGCTGCACCCAGCACCTGATCTTCTGTCCTTTGTGCGACCTCTGGTCTGCAACATATCCCGCCTGTCTCAGGGCGGCTTGCCCAACCCAATTCAACTTTGGTGAGAGATGCTTCTCACTCAGAGTAATATAAAGTAAGGCTAATGGAACAGCCAACTCAGGCTGTTCCATTTTGTGACTATATTATTTTATTGCTACACATTCATGCAATTTCTGAGTATCGCTTATTCTGACAAGTGTTTTAAGATTGCATTTTCTTGGACCTGCATTGGCGTATTTTCCTGTTCCACCAACTAGATGGCCTGTACTAATTTTCTTGGCAACATTCCATGATCCTGACCAAAGAGACACATCACCGTCTGGATCAATAGATTCACAAAACCAAACTCCAAATAAAGGCTTTTTTTCGTCAGATAGCACATTGCTTAAATGGCATTTGGCAGAATTTGCTTTTGGCCATCCATCTGGTGCATCAGTCCAATCCCAAAGGCTATCGTTTGTCGCATGATGGATATGCCCAGTTTTACCCTCCATCATCTCTTCACTAGTGATTGTGGAAAAGAATTTGTTTGAGAAAAGATCGTGGCCCTCTGCCAAAGACATAGCAGGTGATAAGGCGATTGCAGTTAAAATTGCGAATACTCGTTTCATAGTAGAACCCTTTCATTTGAGTAAGTTCTATTGTGTCTAAATTTGTGACAAAATAAATAGAAAAGTTCTACTCAGTATTTATTTAGTGAATAAATTGTTTAAACTTATTGATCTTACGCTTAACAAACAATTCCTATTCTCTAACTTCCCAAAAGTGCCACGATTCCCAAATGCAATTTTATAGACAGGTATTTCCCAATCAAGTGACTGTAGCAGCATCTCTATACCGATACACACTGGCCACTCCTATGCCCAGCGCCGATGCGATCTGAGAGGGTTTGAGACCATCTTTTGCCATTAGAGTCCATTTTGCTATGGGTAAGGGCAAGGGCCACCCCTATGCCATGCGTATATATACACAACCAGCAGCACAGATAAGGTTTTGAAAAGGGAGCTTTTATCCCTGCCAACCAAAGCGGCTAGACTCGCTCTCCTCCCAAAAAGAGAACCTAGCCGCACAGTCTCAAGCCAAAAATGACGAAACTGCCTCGCCAGTATTATTTGGCGTTAGGCTCAGCCATGAGGCCTTGTGTCGCACTATTATGTTCGGAATTTACCCAGAGGGCGACAATTGTGCACAAAAAATATGCATATGCACATATATGCAATCTGCGCATAGCTGCATTGCAGCATTATCAATTGCGGCAGTGCAGCAAAGTGTGCTTTAACATCTGTACGGGGTTCACCTCCTCCCGAACTCTGTACTATTGAATATCTTTCCTCCCAGATTGATTCAATATCTCTGGCGGCACCTCCGGGTGTCGCTTTTTTATCTAGAAACAAAGAATTTCTTATAGCCATTCTACATGGCAAAACAAAGATGTTCTGCGAGTTCCACATGCATAGCGGGTGTATGTTACCTTAATTTATGGAAATGCTTATCGTCTCTGAAATTCTGTAGCGGCAACTGATGTTTGATGGGATTTTCAAACAGTTTAACTGAATAAATTGGCGTTATAATGCCCAGTGCAAAGGGGAAGCCCACCCAAATCTGTTAACCACATTCAGCGCATAAGTTAAACAACCTATAAGTGTTATTCTCTGTTTGCCACCAAAAGGTCAGGCGTATCTCTGATGGTTGGGCAAGAATCGGAATTGGGTGTCCAAAGCGAAAACGCAATCCACTTCTGTTGCAAGTGCTTTGGCTGCAACCAGCACCTAATCTTCTGTCCTTTGTACGACCTCTGTGTCGCAACATAACCCGCCTGTCTCAGGGCGGCTTGCCCATCCCCATCCGACAGTTTGAAATGCTCCGCCACCTCTGCCGCAATGAATAGAAACGGAGTGTCGGCTAATTCAGTCAATTCAAATACCGCCCGTGTCATATGGCCTTCTGATCGGGTCTCATAAACGGTGGTGTCCTGCTTATCTTTGGTCATGGGGGCCGAACGGAAATCGTATTTTGCAATGTCTATTTGGTGGAGCCAGTCACACATTGTCTGAAATCCGCCCTCACTGATCAGCCAATCGGCAAATCGCTGGTAAAAGGCTTTGGTTTGCCCCTGATGGCTTTGGTGTTTGGAAAAGACAGGTACAAAATACCGCCTGTCTGTGGCCTCAATCAGAATGGGATTCAGGTGATTTGAAGACAGCACCAGCCCAACGTGTTTTCTAACCTGCGCCTGTGCCTTGTATTTTGCATTTGATCTCTGTTCATCCTGAGTGATGTAGGGCTTCAATATCTCGGCCACCTTGCCCCTTTGATCTCCTCAATATGCTGCAGGACTGTTTCAAACAGATCAGCATTAAAACAGCCCTTAACATCCGACAGAGACACGGCCTTGTAATTCGTGCGCCCAATGATCTGGCGCATCATCACGTCTGCCCAGAAGCCTTTTCCTGTCCCTTGTTCACCCCGCAGTAGCATTGCAACAGTGCAGGGCGATTGTGGTGTCTGTAACCGTTGGGCAATAAATGCCTCAAAGTAATCCTGCTGTTTATGCGTGACCTTGCTCTTGTTGCTTTTCGTCCACCAGCAGTCCTCGTCCTGCGGCATAATACGATCAAGGTACTGCTGCCATAGGTCTGGCCGCCGCATGTGGATTGCACCTGTGGGCTGATACTCTGGATGCACGCAACTGTTGGCAACCAGAACACCCTCTACCGTGGTGATCTTGTTAAAGTCATTGGGTAAAACCTTGTGCCGCTAGTGGGCGGAATAAGACTGACGCAGTACTTGCGGATCACGGCATCTAGGTTCTTACCGTAACGCTCAATCAAGGTCGCCTTTATCGCCAGTGCATTGGTGTCCACTGCCGCCTCTGTGGTCATGCGTTGGTAAAATCTATTGGCTTTGCCACTGCCTGTGGTGCTGTAGAATGTCTCTTCAATCCAATTGAATTGTGTCAGAAACCTTGATGGCCTGTAATTATAATCCCCGCTTATTTCCTCAATGGCGGTGGATAGCATTTGGCCTGTCCTATTATAAAATCGTGCCTCAATGGTCTGATGTTCGTTCATGGTTTTTTATCCTTGCTGTTATAGCTTCGTCATATGTCGCCTCAATAATTGCCCTGACTGTTTTGCTGATATTCTGGCCCAACTGCTCTGATATTCTTGTTGCCTTGCTGATCACACTGGGCGTGAGATTGAGCCTAATCTGCCGTGTGCTTCTGTCCATTAAAAATACTTCTTTAGGTTGTTTAATCATATGATACGGGCAAAACTTCCCGCCTCTATCCCGCCATCTTCCCGACAAAATCAGGAGGGTGGGAAGGCAATACACCCATATAAAATTGGGATATCCGTATTAACCTTCTCACCTTCCCGCCTGTTTTAGGGGTAGGGTTCACTCTTCACTAAAAGTGATCACGACAAGTGCCTCAACAGCCCACCTGACAGCCTAACTGCCCCATTGGCTCTGTCTTGTTGGGGACTGTGCAGAAGGCCAGCCTGAACCATTTGGTCAAGCCAGCCCAGCATGTGGATGCTGATGCCCTGTGTGGCCAGTGTGCTGAGCTTGCGGGTATGCACGTACACAGTATCACCAGCCCAAACATGCGCCTCTACGATCATGTCAGAGAACAGGCTGTGCAGGTGACCGTTAATGCTGCATCTGGTCACTGGCAGTACACCAACAGCCTCAACACGCCCATAAGGGTATGAGCCTGATCCAGCTAAGCCAGATTAGTGTCTTTATCCATTTTCCAACGGGCTGCATCAGCCAGTGTTGGCAAAGTAGCATGACCGTAATGCTTTAGCCCCATGTAAGACCCGCCCTTACGCCATCAGGTGCAGCAGTCAGAAGAGCAAGTGCATACTCAGCCCTCATGACCACCAGAGGGACCTTCCCCGTCCACCTTGATGAAGGCCACTGGTTCAGGCTGTACGGACAGACACAAATCTTTTGCCTGATGGTGTGCCTGTTTCCACGTGGCGCAGGCAGTGTCTCTTCTGAGCCTTGCATTCCACTGTAATGGGTAAGACTGCCCTAGCACGAGGTGACAGGATAATATCCTCACCATGGGTGCTCATGCGGCATGACTGCACGTCCTCTGGGGCAAACCCCTGACGCACCTTACATAGCCTGTCAGCCACCTCTTGCTGAAACAGTGCACCCTTGTCCTTAATCACATGGGACGCACGTATACCGCCCTGTATCATGTGCTGGGTGTCCCTTCTGTTTCAAAGAACATCTCATGGCCTGACGCCAAACAATCCTCACGCATTTGCTTTTGCAGAAAAGGCTCATAAAATATGTCAGGGGTGCATCTGCGCATCTGGTTATAATAGGCAAAGTCCCGGGCTTTGGATTGATTAACTGTCATCATCATCACACTCCTCTGCATCGTCAGCGTAGGGGTGATAAGCCTGTGCCAGCATGTATGCGGTTACTGGTGTGATGTAATAAACGGGATGGCTATCCTCATCTGTAGACCCAACCCATTCAATAATGTTTTGCGCCTCTGCCATACTGAGAAACTGGAAAATACCAAATTTATTGAAGGATGTTGAGGCGTTGTGATCCACCGCAAGCTGGATGTTATCTGACCACATTGTGCAGATCATTGCCGCAAAGATCTTATGGTTTTCCCCATTGGCCGCCGCCCTGTGTATGGCCAATCCACCAGTGGCATACTGACAGCCCAGTGTTGTGTCTGTCAGTTCATTGAACAGCAGATCACCTGCCTCAAGGCGATCCCCAGCCAAAAGGATCAGCTCTGTCAGGTCCATTGTGCCTTCAGCCTCAGTGATGGGTGTTAGATCGTCGGTCTCAATGCCAAAGAACTCGGACAAACCCACGTCATGATAAGTGGCGTTCATCGTCTTGCGTGTTTTCTGATTGTGGTATTTGGATGGATTAGTGCGCCGCATTTGTTGAAATCCAGCAAAGTCAGTATTTGTATAAGTCATAATAATGGTCTTTATTTTAAGAGCATATAGACATGCGAGATGGCTGAAAGTGTCCACGATGGAACACAGTATTTAGGATGAAAGAGGGGCTGTTTTGCTTACGACGATGGCAACCCAAAGCAGCGTCAAATGTATATGCATAATTGTATCAAAATGGTACGTTCCTGTTAAGTAAATTCGTATACATAGTAACCAAACATGTAACCAAAATAATTAGCCTGTAAATAATTAAATTATTGTATTTAAACATTAATATTTTATTATTATGGGAGTTTAATTTTTCCCTGCAGCACCATACATTCCTTTATTTTTTTAATGACGGCTTACATTGAACCAATAGCACTCTGGGAGAATGGATATGCGAAGGCTTCAGTCGCGGTTTATGAGATGAAATTTCGAACCAAGACGTCTTCTCAAACTTTCGCGATCCCAAATCATCATCATCGAAGGAGGGCGGGGGAAGCTACATCACAAATAGATCACTCTGCGCACCGGATTACCACCCTACGGCGCTGGACATGATTGTCCCGATGAAAAAAAGGCCAAGTATACACTAATATCGCAACTGAACCCACAGATAAGGCTGGTCATTTGCGTGACTTAATGGCTAATTTTGTTCATGGTTGGACCAGCAGCAAAGCTTATTGTAAATTTCTGGGAGAACACGCACCATGAAATTCATTCATATAACAGATATCCACCTCGTTGGAGATGTTGGCGCGTTGAATGGTATGGTGCCTTCCGCGCGTTTGGATGCATGTCTGAACGATGTCGTTCAGTGGCATAGTGATGCAAGTTTTTGTGTTATTTCTGGTGATCTAGCTGAATTTGCTGAATTAAATGCCTATCAGTCTTTGAAAATGATGCTCAGGTCTTTTCCCCTGCCGTGCTTTTTAATGATTGGCAATCATGACAATCGCACCGTGTTCCAGTCAGCGTTTCCCAAACACCCCAAAGACCCAAATGGTTTTGTCCAGCATAGATTTGAAAAAAATGGCTGTGTTTTCTTGTTTCTTGATACGAAAAAAGAAGGGCTTGGCGTGCACGAGGGGCAGCTTTGTGCGGATCGCTTGGATTGGCTGAAACAGCAGTTGATACAGGCCAATGATAAGCCTACGTTTTTGTTTTTGCATCACCCGCCTTTTGATATTGGCGTTCCATATGTTGATAAGATTCGATTGCAAGACGTCGAAGATTTTGCCGCTACCTTAAAATATGGACGAAATATACGACATGTGTTTTATGGCCACGTGCATAGGATGACATTTGTGAACTGGCGCGGGGTTCCTTTCACGAGCTTGCCGAGCCTAAATCACCAGATTCCCCTTAATGCTGCCAGTGTGCAGGGAGAGTATTGCGATGAACCGCCAGCTTACGGAGTCGTGCAGATAGAAGATGATCAATTGACAGTGCATTTTAATACCTTCTTGCAGCGCAATCCTTTGCATCAGACCTGAAATATGGAGCTTTCCTGGATAGGTTTGGTTCTGGTATCCGCTTTGCTTCATCCATTACGAGACTTGATGCTCAAAGGGACGGCGCAGCCGATGCTGTGTTATGCGGGGGTTTCCTTTACGTGGGTCGTCCTAGCAGGCTTCCATGCGGTTGCGACGGGTCAAGACCTTTTTTTGCAAAGAGAAATATGGCCCTTTGTTGCGACTTCGGTTTTTGGATTGAGCCTATATTACTACGGTACTTTATCAGCATTAAGGCGTGGAAATCTGTCTATCTATTACCCAATTATTCGATCCTCTCCTATTGCCATTGTTGTGTTCAGTTGGCTCGTGATGGATCAGTCTTATTCTTGGTTGACTATTGTGGGAATATTTACTGTTTTGCTGGGTGGCCTTATGATTCAGAAAACACCCGGTAGTTTTCTAAAGGATTCAAAGGCCTTTTCGCTGGCGGTCATAGCAATGCTGGGTTCGGCTGCCTATTCGATCAGCGACGCCGGTGCTATGCAATTTACAACACCCGCAGTATACCTGCTTTATACGAACATCGCAGTCACAGTTTTACTTCTCAGCATTCACAGATGGGAAAGCCGCGGGGATTTAATGTCGTTTGCAAAGGTTGTGCAGTACTGGATGCTGGTTCCTTGGAGAATTATTTTAGCGGGGGTTTCGTCTTATCTTTCCTATCTGTTTATTCTGATGGCATTTCAGCTTGGAGCTGAGGCTGCTGCTGTGAGCGCAGTGCGACAAGCCTCGATTCCAGTTTCGATTACACTTGCGGCAATAATCCTTTTAGAAACTAGTTTTTTGAAGAATATCGCTTGGGCAAGTTTGATCGCATTAGGAATAATATTTATTACGTTTTCCAAACTTTAAGTCATTGCCAGAACAGCGGTTCATCATAGAGTAAGCTCTTAAGAGAAAATACAGTGGTGAATGCTGATGACTGCGAGCACTGTGAAATGCCACAAGTTAGAATAAAAGCTGTAGTTGCTGAGCGAACATCAAAGGCGAGATTTCGATTTTTCATTGAAGACGTATCTATTTCTATTTAAAAAAACGGCCTGTTAAGTAGCAAGAGTTTGCTTTTCCGTAAAGTCTAGCAGGCCGCAAAAATAAGGTTTTGAGGGAAAGCCTATAGGTAGAAACTGACCATTCGATTGATCTTGTTGATTTTAATCCTTTTGCGCTAGGTCACCGCATGCTCAAATTAGGTGTGGATTTTTGTAGTGCAGTGAACGCTAGAAAATACCGGGTGCTTATACCTGCGTATATGACTGGGGTCGCGCAAAATTTGGTTGTTACACAAATTTAAAATCAGCAAAAAAGCCGATGCACCGTCTTTATTTGATAGCTGTCACATCCCGTGAGGTAGTATAGCTGTCTGGTAAACAATTGCCGGTTTGCGTTTGTGCCATTGTTTCATGGTGTGCAAGGGCGTTTTGCTGCCCAAGGGTGATTGTGCAAGCGGGTGGTTGTAAAGCCTGACATAGCGGTTCAGCGTCATCCCCAGATCTTGACCTGATCGAACATGGTGACTTTGTAGCACGTCCTTGCGTCGGCCGTTGAACCGCTCAACCATGCCGTTGGTTTGCAGCGCTCTTGGTGGGATCAGCTGGTATTCAATACCGAGAGTTGAGCACAGCGTATCAAACGCGTTCTGTCGTGTTGCAGCGCGCCTGCGCACACCAAAAAGGCGGTCAGTGAACGCCTTGCCATACCGGTTAAAATGGTGCGGCTACGGATCGGGCATGCACGTTCCAGATCGCCTAGAAAGCGCTGGGCAGTTGCGGCTGTCTTGTGGCGATACATGGCAATGAAGACCCACCGGCTGGCCCTGTCGATTGTCACAAAGAAATATCCCCGCGACGTTTCATTGGCCATGCATGGCGGGTATTTCACGTCAATGTGGAGATGTCCGAGCCCATACGGTTTCAAGCCACTGTGCTTAGGTGTGCCATCCTTGGCCTTACGGTCACGAAGACGTCCCGCCCCGTGCCGACGCAGACAAGGGTCCAGACCCGAACGAGACATAGCCGGGTTCAGAAATTCGCGCACCACGGCCAAGAGATCGTCTAGCGACACCGGTCACGTTTTGCGCAGTGCATCCCCGCCACAGCCTGTTCGCTGTGGTCAGGGTGGTCTGCAGACGGTGGGGGCTAAAGCGCCGCTAAGGGTACTTTTATGCGATTCCGTCAGCCAGTGTTTTTGATAGTTTTTGTTATGTTTTAGCTCTGTTTCGTGACCCTAACTCGATGGTCGCTTACGCTGACCTTGCCTAGATTCAGTGATGTTTTCTAAATGAGAAAACTCCATAATATTCCCACTTACGAGGGTTTTCAATTCTGCCTCCTTCCATTTCGTATTAGGGTGCCGCTTTGGTGTCAAATTGGGTCGTATATTGACGACGAATGGCAAATAGTACAACTATCTACTGTAATTATTTACTTAAGTATATTTTCTGGGAGAGAGAAATGACAATTAAAGACCCATTACTGGATTTAAACATCGTGACTGAGACGTCTGGATTTTACCAAGGCTTTTCTAAGTTTGTGACCGTTGGCTCAAAAATATCAATAGGGGCGCTGATCTTGTGGGCGGTGACGCAGCCAGAGACTGCAGGGCAAGTTTTGAAGGCGGTCCGAAGCTCAATCGATAGTAATACCGGCCCTTGGTACATGTATGTCATGGCCTTCTATATTTTGGTTTGCTTTGGTTTGGCGATCTGGCCCGAAACCGGAAAAATTCGTCTCGGTGGCGAAGGTAGCAGTCCGGAGTTTTCAAACTTTTCATGGTTTTCCATGATGTTTGGGGCCGGTATCGGTATTGGAATGCTGACCTATGCTACTGGGGAGCCGATCTATCATTTTTCAAACAATCCGGATGTGATCATGGGCAATGCAACCGCTTCGAGCGCTGATAATGTGCGGGCGGCGATGAAATGGTCGTTTCTGCATTGGGGCTTTTCGGCTTGGGGTTGCTATGCAATCGTTGGGCTGGCGCTGGCCTTTTTCAGTTATTCGCGTGGCCTGCCACTGACTATTCGCTCAGGGTTGACGCCACTGTTTGGGCGTGCGCTTGAGGGTCCTTTGGGGCACATTGTCGACATTGTTTCGGTGATTGCAACGATCCTTGGTGTTTCGGTGACGCTTGGCTATGGGGTGTCTCAGTTTGCCAGTGGAGTGTATAATATCACCGGTATGGGTTGGTTGATGGACGTGGACGGCGATCCAACCAAAATTGCCATGATCGTCAGTCTGGTGATTGTAATGATCGCGTCAACGCTGTCGGCTCTGTCGGGTGTTGGCAAAGGCATCAAATGGCTGTCGAACATAAATATGGGTCTGTCGTTTTTCATGCTGGCCTTCTTTCTGGTCTTTGGATCGACGTTGTTTGCGCTCAGCGCGTTATTTGTTGGTTTGTGGGATTATGTGATAAACTTGCCGATGATGATCCTCACCGTCTGGTCTGCGGATGGTACCGGGGCTGAGAACACAGCCAATGCGTTGGCCGGTTGGCAGGGTGGCTGGACAATCTTTTATTGGGCTTGGTGGATAGCCTTTGCGCCGTTTGTCGGTTTGTTTCTGGCACGTATTTCGAAGGGACGCACAATTCGGGAATATGTTTTGGGTGCGATGATTGTGCCGTCGATCATGTGTTTCGTCTGGTTTGCCTTTGCAGGGGGCACGGCGATTGACCTGACGTTGAACGGGGGCGCTGGCGATCAGATTACGGGTGCGGGTCTGTCGAGCCAGCTGTTTGCGATGATCAATTTCATGCTTTCGCCAACATTGGCCACCTTGATGTCGGTGCTGATTGTCATCTTGTTAATGACCTATTTGGTGACATCGGCAGATTCGGCGGTGTTGATCATCAATACAATTGCCGCGGCGGGTGATGAAAGCCCGAAGGGTCGCATTCATATCATCACGTGGGGCATTATACTGACCCTAGTGATTGCCGGTCTACTACTGACAAAAGGCGACGGATTAGCGGCAATCAATACAGCGATGATCATTGGCGCGCTGCCATTTTCAGTCGTCATGGCCTTGATGGGCATTGCTTTGGTCAAAGCCTTGGTACGGGACGGCATGCGCAACGCGGCCAAGACTTCCCAAACAGCCGAACCCGCAGAGTAGAATTACAAAAACTGGTTGCCTTTGTGGCAACCAGTACCCATACAGGCTCAGTAGTATTTATCAGGCTTTCGGGAGAGCAGCATGACCGTACTTGATATTGATTTTGTTCGGAGCCAATTTCCAGCTTTTTCAGAACCATCCTTACAGCAACAGGCCTTTTTCGAGAACGCTGGAGGCTCGTTTACCTGTAAAGCCGTGGTCGATCGGCTCACCCGGTTTTATACCCAGCGCAAAGTACAGCCCTACGCCTCTTATGCCGCGAGTAGGTTGGGCGGTGAAGAGATGGATGAGGCCCGCGCGCGACTGTCCGCAGCGATGGGGGTGGACGACGACGAGTTATCATTCGGTCCATCGACGACGCAGAACACCTATGTGCTGTCACAGGCCTTTCGCAAATGGCTGTCTCCTGGCGATGCTATTATCGTCACAAATCAAGACCACGAAGCCAATAGCGGGCCTTGGCGCCGGTTGGCGGAAGAGGGCGTTGACGTGCGCGAATGGAGGATAGACCCTGAAACCGGGATGCTTGATCCAGAACGTCTGAGCGAGTTGCTGGACGAGCGGGTCAGGCTAGTTTGTTTTCCTCACTGTTCAAATGTGATCGCTCAGGTCAATCCGGTCACTGAAATCACGGCTTTGGCGCATGCTGCGGGGGCTTTTGTCTGTGTCGACGGGGTCAGCTATGCGCCGCATGGTTTGCCGAATGTCGGTGACATGGGGCCAGATATCTATTTATTTTCGAGCTATAAAACCTATGGGCCGCATCAGGGTATTATGGTGATACGGCGGGCGCTGGGCGAGCTTCTTCCGAATCAGGGACATTATTTTAACGCTGAAAGTTTGTACAAACGCTTTACACCGGCGGGTCCAGATCATGCTCAAATCGCCGCCTGCGCCGGCATCATTGATTATTTTGATGCGCTTGCCGATCACCATGGGATGCACGGTACTGCGACCGAGCGCTGCAGCCAAGTACATGATCTGATGCGCGCCCACGAAACCGCACTGCTGCAACCCTTACTGGATTTTGTTGCCGGCAAAAATTCGGTGCGGATGCTGGGGTCGCGGGTGGCCTCGGAACGGGCTCCAACCGTTGCGTTAGATTTAGGGAGATCGCCTGCAGAGGCGGCAAAAGCACTGGCAGAACGCGGTATAATGGCAGATGGAAATGACTTTTATGCGGTGCGTCCATTGCAGGCCTCGGGCATAGATCCTGAGCAAGGTGTTCTCAGGCTGAGTTTTGTTCATTACACCTCGCAAGCAGAAGTCGACAAACTGATGACTGTTTTGGAAGACATTCTTTAATCCGATGTGCCGCTCCGGGCGTACAAAAGATAAAGAGTAGTGAACACCATGTCAGAAGCTCCACCCATCCTTTTATGGCTGCGCCGTGACTTGCGCTTGTCAGATCACCCAGCACTGAGTGCTGCGGTTGCAAGCGGTCGCCGGATCGTACCCGTTTTTATTCGCGACGCCGAGGTCGACGCCTTGGGCGCTGCGCCCAAATGGCGCCTTGGCTTGGGGGTGGAAAAGCATCGCAATGCACTTGAAAAGTGTGGATCTGGTTTGGTCTTGCGCACTGGGACGCCGCTGGCATGCTTGCAACGACTGATTGAAGAGACGGGGGCCACCTCTGTTTATTGGTCACGCCTGTATGACCCAATTTCGATTTCACGCGATAGAGAGATTAAAGAAACCCTCAAGGCGCAAGGCGTCGAGGCGCGCAGCTTTGGTGGCCATCTGTTGTTTGAGCCGTGGAGCGTTGAGACCAAAACCGGTGGGTTTTACCGCGTTTACTCACCGATGTGGCGGGCGGTTAAGGATCGTGACGTTGCCGTCCCGCTGGCCGCACCTGTGCGGATCGCGCCACCCAAAATTTGGCCAAAAAGTGAGCGGATAGAAGATTGGTCGCTGGATGCAGCCATGGCACGCGGGGCGACGATTGTGCGCCCCTACCTGCGTCTCGGAGAGGCGGCCGCACAAGACCGCTTGGCGTCGTTTACCAACGGGGCGATATCGGCCTACGTGGCGCAGCGCGATATCCCATCGGTGGATGGCACATCGGGTTTGTCCGAGAATCTTACTCTTGGTGAAATTAGCCCCCATCAATGCTGGCATGCGGGAATGCGGGCCCATCTCGACGGCGCTGCAGGCGCAGAGACATTTCTGAAAGAA
>Ga0209199_1003808_pt1 | contig 14492 bp, 9 predicted proteins | sample COGITO_mtgs_1105_7_FD_184805 | JGI IMG/M metagenome (GOLD analysis project Ga0209199, IMG submission 184805) | Pelagic marine microbial communities from North Sea - COGITO_mtgs_110523 (SPAdes) (version 2) | ecosystem: Environmental > Aquatic > Marine > Epipelagic ...
TCTACTCGAGGTTCTAAAGCCGAAGGTCCCGGTTAGAAGAATGGTTTTTAACGAGATCACAAAAGATGCAATAGCCGAGGCTGCAAATAACACTCGTGCACTGGATGACAATCTTGTCGAAGCGCAGGAAACCAGAAGAGTTGTGGATCGCCTCGTGGGCTATGAAATTTCGCCGGTGCTATGGCGAAAAATCAACCGCGGTCTCTCTGCCGGCCGAGTGCAATCACCGGCGATGAGAATGATTGTTCAGCGTGAGCGCGAGCGAATGGCTTTTTCCTCAGCGTCATATTCTTCGGTTACTGCCAAGCTCGAAAAAGATTCGATTGAGTTTGAAGCAAAATTAACTGTTCTAGGCGGGCAAAAACTAGCTGGCGGCAAGAGCTTTGACTCGGACGGAAAACTAGTGCAGGAAGTTCTTGTGCTTTCAAGCGCAGAGGCGACAGAGCTTGCTGCCAACCTGGCAAACCAAGCTCTTTCGGTCACCGGCGTTGAAGCGAAACCTTCCACCAGAAAGCCATACGCGCCTTTCACAACCTCAACCCTTCAGCAGGAAGCCTCAAAGAAACTTGGCATGAGCGCCAAGCAGACTATGGACACCGCTCAAATGCTTTATCAAGAGGGTCACATTACGTACATGAGGACCGACTCACCAAATCTTTCTGGGCAGGCAATTACCGCTGCAATCGCCTCGGCAAAGCAGCTTTTTGGTCCGGACAGTGTTGCTGCGTCGCCAAGAACCTACGGTGCCAAGTCCAAAAACGCTCAGGAGGCTCACGAGGCAATTCGCCCCTCTGGCGAAAGCTTCGCTCATCCTGATGAGCTGAAGAAAGTGCTTCAGGGAAGATCACACCTTCTATATGACTTGATTTGGCGAAGAACAGTTGCCTCTCAGATGGCCGATGCAAAGCTTTCGACGACCACGGTCAAGTTCCAAACCACCGTTGATTCAAAGACGGCCGAGTTTTCGGCGTCTGGAACAACGGTCTTGTTTCCAGGATTCATGGCTGTTTATCAAGAGGCTCAAGAGGATGGCAAAGAAACCCAAAGTGCCAAGATGCCAGTTTTGGAAGTCGGCAACGAGCTAAGCGTTTCCGACATTGAAGCAAAGGATCACTCAACCTCTCCACCTGCAAGATATACCGAAGCATCCCTAGTGAAGGCGCTTGAAGAGCAGGGAATCGGTCGACCATCGACATATGCCGCAATTATCTCGACGATTATCTCCAAGGGTTATGTCATCAAGAAGGGCAGTGCACTGGTTCCGGAGTGGATTGCGTTTACGGTGACCAGATTCTTAGAGGAGAACTTCGGCGACCTAGTGGATTATGCATTCACCGCAAAAATGGAATCAGATCTTGACCGAATTGCGCTTGGCGAGTTAGACAGGTCCACCTGGCTAAAGAGCTTCTACTTCGGCGATAAGGGACTTCAGTCAACGGTCGAAAGTCTTGGAGAAAGTGATCCAAGGGCGATTAACACCTTCGAAATTTCAGAGGGCATCAATCTCAGAACCGGTAAGTATGGTCCTTACCTAGAGATCATGGAAAACGATGAGCGAAGGATTGTAAACATCCCGGTTGACCTAAGCCCGGACGAATTGACCCACGAAAAGGCAATCGAGCTGGTCAACGCGCCTCCTGCCAGCGATCGCGTTCTGGGTCAGGAGCCCGAGACAGGCCTCGATATCATTGTGAAGGACGGTCGCTACGGCCCCTACATAACACTGGTTGATGAGAGTAACCCGAAGCCAAAAACCGCCTCACTTTTCAAGACCATGGCCGTGGACACGGTGAGCTACGAAGATGCATTGAAGCTGTTGTCATTGCCTCGAGTCATTGGTATAGATCCTGAAAACGAAACCGAAATCACAGCTCAAAACGGAAAATTCGGTCCCTATCTGAAGCGTGGAACTGACTCTCGTTCTCTTGAAACCGAAGAACAAATTTTTGAGCTAGACCTTGAAAGTGCCCTGGAGATATATAAGCAACCGAAGTACGGTGGCCGCCGAACTGCGGCAACCCCACTTCGTGAATTTGGCGAAGATCCAGCCTCGAAACTAAACGTTGTTGCTAAGACGGGGCAGTTTGGAACCTATGTTTCAGACGGTGTCGTGAATGCGACGGTTCCCAAAGACGAGCCGCTAGATGAAATAAGCAATGATCGCGCTTACGAGCTCTTGGCGATTCGACGTGAGAAACTAGGGGTGGAGCCCGGTGAGGCCCCGAAGACCCAGAAAAAGACGACCAGAAAAAAGCGGTAGAAGATGTTTATAACCTTTGAGGGAATCGACGGAGTTGGTAAATCCACTCAGTTGGACCTTCTAGAGGTTTGGCTTGTGGATAACGGCCACCAAGTTCTTCGCACAATGGAACCAGGTGGCACGGAGCTGGGTCAAGAAATACGCCACCTGCTGTTGCACAGAAAAGGTGATGTCGCTCCCAGAGCCGAGGCCCTTCTATATGCAGCCGACCGTGCTCACCACGTTGCCACAAAGATTTTGCCCGCTCTAGACAAGGGTGTTGTGGTGCTGTCTGACCGCTACTACGATTCCTCGGTGGCTTACCAGGGAGCAGCCAGAGAGCTATCAGTTACTGAAGTGCAAGAGATTTCACTGTGGGCGGTGGCTGGGCTTGAGCCAGACCTAACCTTCCTGCTTGACCTTCCAGCCGAACAGGCACTGGCACGTCGCGATGACACGGGCACTGAGCCAGATCGATTAGAGAGCGAGAAAGTTGATTTCTTTGCTCGTGCTAGGCAGCAGTATTTGGAGCTGTCCACAGAGCCCCGCTTCGAGGTCATAGACGCCTCCTTAAGTGTTGATCAAATACACGAAGCGGTGATTGCCCGAGTAAAAGCTTTTGGGTTGAAATAAATGGCCTCCGCTGTTTTTGATGAACTGCTTGGGCAGCCAGAGGCCATAGAACAGCTGCAACGAGCTGCTTTAGCAAAAGCCACTGGCGTTCACCATGCCTGGCTGTTTACCGGTCCGGCAGGATCTGGCAGGTCGCTACTTGCAAGATCATTTTCCGCAGCTCTGCAATGTGATTCAAACGGTTGTGGCAGCTGCCAGCAGTGCTCACTGGTGATGGCAGGAGCACACCCGGATGTCTTAACTTTGGCAACTGAGCGAGTGGTCATAAGCATCGATGAGGTGCGTGACCTGGTTCAAAAGTCAGCGATGAACAGCACAATCGGTGAATACCGGATTGTGATTATCGAAGACAGTGATCGCATGGCTGAGCGCACCTCGAACGTTTTACTTAAAGCGCTAGAAGAGCCCCAAGACAAGACCATCTGGATTCTTTGTGCACCGAGTGTCTCTGACCTGCTTCCCACCATTCGCTCCAGAACCAGGAACCTGCTGCTGCGCCTGCCAAGTGTTGATGAAGTGGCTGAGTTGCTGGTCCAGCGGGACAAGGTTGACCGTGAGCTCGCTCTAAAAAGTGCCAGGCAGGCCCAGAACCACGTTGGAATGGCAAGAAGACTCGCTATCTCTCAGGATGCTAGGTCTAGGAGGGCAGAAACCCTTAGAGAAATTGCTGGGATTACTAATCTGAGCAAGGCGATGCTCGCAGCTGAAAAACTACTCGGTGTCGCCAAGCGTGATGCTGAGGCTTTAGCTCTTGAGAGAGATAAGAGTGAAAAAGAGCGCCTCATGCTTGCCTACGGTTTAGCTGTGGATGAAAGAATTCCACCAAACTTGCGCTCTGCATTCAAGGATTTAGAAGAAAACCAAAAGCGACGGAACACCAGAGCACTGCGTGATGGGATCGATCGAATCTTCACCGATGCCGAGAGCTTTTATCGTGACGTTTTGTCCTTGCAGCTGGAAGCCAATAGCCCGCTAATTAATGAGGAAATGGCTCAAGAACTTCAATTGCGCCAGCTTGGCACATCTGCCACCGCGAGCATTGCTGTGTTGGATGCAATTGCCCTGTCAAGAAAGCGTTTAGCATCCAACGCGAGAGACCTGCTGGTTCTTGAATCTCTCTGCACCACAATGATTTTGAGACAAGATGTTGCGGCTTAGAGCTTTATTGCTCGTTGCCGCACTTGCCCTTACCGGCTGCACCGAAGTGGTTGAAAATGACCCAGTTGAAAATGTCGCAAGCGGTTCGGTGCCTCTTTTTGACCAAGTATTGGCTTGGGAGAGTTGCTATCAAGGCTTTGAGTGCACAGAGGTTGCCGTGCCAATTGACTGGGAGAATCCTGAAGGCGAGTTGCTTTCAATTGCCCTCATGCGAGCCGAGGGGACTGCTGGTCTCAGACCCATGCTTGCGAACCCCGGTGGGCCAGGCTCCTCTGCGATTGAGTGGATGCTGGGCTCATATGAATCTTTAGGAAGTGAATACCTTAGAAAGAACTTCCAGGTGATTGCTTTTGACCCCCGAGGTGTGGGCAATAGCTCTCCAGTGACATGCAGCAACTTGGGGCTCAAGGACCAGTTATTGTATGGCGCATCTCCCTATCGATTTGGCACCGATGACGACATCGCCTACTCAGCAAACCTTGCAAAAAAGTTTGGTGAATCCTGCCAAGGAGAGATCAGCACCGGTTATTTCAACACTCAGCAAACTGCCAACGACATGGAATTCCTTCGGGTTATTACTGACAGCGAACTCTTGGATTTTCTTGGCTTTAGCTACGGAACTGAACTTGGCGCGACTTATGCCGTGCTGTATCCGGAAAACGTCGGTTTGTTTGTCTTGGATGGAGCGGTAGACCCGACAATTGATCCAGACCTTGCACTGCTTGGGCAAATCAGGGGTTTTGATAAAGCCCTAGATGCTTACCTCTTGGATTGTTTTGAACAAATCTCTTGCCCGCTTCCCAGGGATTTGAGCGAGGCCAAAGACACCATCGCGGGAATCCTTGCAAACCTTGAAAACGGAACACTCCCAACCGATTACAACAGAGACCTTGCCCTATCGTCAGCAATTGCAGGAATCATTGTCACTCTTTACTCCGAAGATAGCTGGGAGTACTTGTCAGCGGGCATCGAGGATGCCCTCAGTGGCGATGGCACGATGCTGCTGCTGCTGGCAGATTTGTATAACGACCGAAGTTCAGATGATGGCTACCTCACAAACCTGGTTGAAGCCAACTATGCAGTCGCTTGCGCCGATGAAAAGACTTACCCACTATCTGAAAAAGACCTGACCGCAGAAATAACTGACGCAAGCCAAGTTTTTGGAAAGTACTTTGCCTACGGGGAAAGTTCCTGCGAAGGTTGGCCGGCCGGAATTGGTAACCAAGTATTGAATTTCGAGGTCACACCAAAAACTGGCCCGCTAATCATCGGCACCACCGGTGATCCAGCAACTCCCTATGAGCAGGCAGTAACGTTGAATTCGCTGATTGGCGGGTCGAATCTATTGACCTATCAGGGCGAGGGGCACACCGTCTACGGCTCTAATGCTTGCGTTGGGGGAATAGTTGACCGCTATCTGTCAGGTGAAGACCTATCAGGCCAAGACCTGAACTGCTAGCTGATCTTTTCTAGAGATAAAGACCCGCAAGAATAAGCGCGAAGATGCCGATGAAAATAGCAGGGGTCACAAACTTCACTACTTCTAGCCAGGGCCTGAAGCTAATTAGCCTCGACCGCAAAGCAGACTCACCGGGGAGCTTCTTGAGATCATCTAGCGCCGCTTGGGCCTGAGATGCGGCTGAGTATTCGGCCAAGGCACCAAGAATCCCAGAGGCCAGCAGGATTAGAGCAAAGGCGTGGACAATTGCCATCTCGTAGGTTGCAATCGTTGGGGTCGCAAAGGCTGCAAATGCCAGAAGAGCCGTTGGCGCGAGCTGTGCCAAAATTATGTGCAGACGGTTTTTTTCAAACTCGCGGATTAGTTCGGCTTCTGTCATTGTTGTGTCCTTTGATCGCTTTAGACAAGGTTAGACAAGGTTAGGCAACACGTTGGCAAATAATGCACTCCAGGAGAGCCTGTCGCGCAGATTCCGCAGACTTCTTTCAGGGGCGAAAGATGGAATTCCACCATGGCTAGAGGTTGTTGCCGCAGGTGACGAGCCCGGCTTTTACCTTCCAACTGATGCCCCGTGGGTCGTCCACGGTGACTTCTCAACCCTGGTCGGAGGCGTTAGAGCGCTGCTCATGCAAACACTTCACCCCGGCTCTCTTACTGGAGTGTCAGAGCACTCCAGGTACGAAGCAGATCCGCTTGGGAGACTTTCTGGAACCATCAGGTGGTTGACGGTAACCACCTTCGGTTCAGTGGAGGCCATAAAGGGCGAGGCCGGCAGAGTAAACCGCATGCATAAGTCTGTTAGCGGGGAGTATGAAACTGCCAAGAAAGAACTCAAGCCATACCGGGCAGCCGATAAGGACTTGCTGCTCTGGGTGCATGTAGCGTTCATGGACTCATTCCTGCGCGCTCATCAGAACTATTCGAAACGACCTATTCCAGGTGGAGCTGATTCCTACGTGGCGCTGTGGTCAAAATCCGTTGGACCGCTTGGGCTAAAGACTGCGCCAATGAGCGAGGCCGAGCTTTTGGAAACATTGGACGGGTTCAAGCCAGAGCTGACGGTTACCGAGGAAACCAGGGCGGTTATCAAGTGGATCCGGAAAGCACCACTGCCGCTTCTTGCAAAGCCTGTCTATGCGCTGCTGTTTCACTCGGCGCTCGCATCTATGCCAAAGCAGTATCAGGACATGATTGGGATGAAGGGGATGCCGCTTTGGCTTCTGAGACCGGTAACTACCAACCTGTTGAGATTCATGCGCTTTGCAATTGGACCAGATTCTCCAATTGAAGATGCAGCGCTAGACCGGCTCAAACGAGCCGGGGTCATTAGCCACTAAACTTTTTTACTTCGCCACCTTAGCTCAGTCGGTAGAGCAGCTCCCTCGTAAAGAGCAGGTCAGCGGTTCGATTCCGCTAGGTGGCTCTGCACAAAATTCTCGTCGCTGGACAGGTCAAGAGCCCCTACTTTATCGAGGCAATGATTTCATCGATTCTTTGTTTCATCGTCTCTGCCAGCTCAGGATCGTAATTTTCTAGATAGTGATCCCAGCGATCTACTTTCCCTGTTGTGGCTCTCAACTTTCTGATCACAGATTCATACTCGGCCCTGGTTTCAGGGATAGCCTCCCGATAAAGTTCAAGGCGCTCAATGAATTCGGTGGCCGGAGGAAGGCCTGCAAGGCGAACTCGGGTTGCAGTAGTTGGGGGGACTCCCCAGAAATCAAATATTGGCGCAAGGTTCACATTGGCCCTGCGCGAACCCCACAGAATTGTGTCTTGGTCCTTCATGCTTGCGGTTCCAATTTGGTAGAAGACCTTATGGATTTCACCCACGACTTCCCAGCCGTAGAGGTCAGCTATCTCTGCAATTCGAGCCCAGCTTCTGGTCTGATACTGCATTTCGTTATCCCAGGCATCGAGGCACATCCTCTGGTTTGCTTGCCAGCTGGGTGAGAACATGGTGTCTTGAGCCGATTCTATAAATCCGTAATCTTGAAAGCCCGACAGGCGCAGAGCTGTGTCCATATCAGCGTTCAGGATTTGGTTGTAGATCACGGTCGCCAAAAGGTGGACGTTGGACTCACCTTCGTTACAAACTCCCGCTTCAAAACCAGCGGTGGGCAAATTATAAGCGTGACCAATTTCGTGCCAGACAATAAACGTCCCACCCTTGAGGTTCGAGACACTTTTGCTAGCCAGATCAATGGGTGACCAGGCTCCGTCATCCTGTACGAAGTCCTTTACTGTTTGCACATCACCGACGACCTCATCTAGCGCTCCGAACCAGGGGTAGCTCACCGGGAATGGGTTCACAGAAGCGATGGTGGAGTCTAAGGTGAGCCACTCCTTTCGGAACCTCTCCGCGGGCCGACCTGCCATCACGTTAGTGACTTCAATTGATGAATCCATCGCGGCCATGATCGGCTCGGGGTCAGTGAAGAGATGAGCCATTCCCACCGGGTAGGTCAGGTTAAATTTCTCCCCCAGAATTTCAAACCAGGGGACAGCCTTGGTTGCTACGGCAGTATTGAATTTTGCAAGGTTATTGTCTTCATTTTCGGGTGTGGCTGTTGAGTAGGTAGGCATTTCAACAGCACCGTCAATCAGGATCGTGGTTTCCCCGAGCGCGGATCCATCAGGGATGCGCAAATAGATTGGTCCTCCGAATGGATTGTCAATCTCGAACTGAGTGCGGTCAAGAGCGAATTTTCTAGTTATCCGAGGAAAACGATTCCAGTCTTGGCTCTCTCGAATTATCTCTAGGTCCGCGTCCTGGAGTCCAACCTGGATGTACCACTCTTTATCTAAAGCACTCTCTGGAACAGTTACGGTCGCAATTTCACCCGGCGCCAAGTACCTGCCGGTTGGCCTGAGTACTTGGTGTTGTCCGGCGAGGCGGTATTGCGTATCGGTGGCGTATGTCCCGTCAATTGTGATTTCTGCTGCTTGGCGCGGAACATCATCGCTTACAAACCCGGGAAAGAGCTCCGCGTCGGCAAAACGTAGCGGACCGGTGGTCTCTGCAGAAAGATCGTCGACAATCCATTGCTTGAGTAAAAACTGCAGCCTGTCAATCGCAGGTAGGGCTTCAATTGCTGGATTTTCTCCCATAATTTGATAGATCGCGGACCGCGTGGAGGTGAAGTCCAAGAACCGAAGGACCGTTGGTCCGATACCTTCCCATTGGTATTCAAATTTTGCTTCGAACTCGCGCACTAGAGCTTCTTGATTGGCAGCACTGACAGAACCGCTAATAAATTGCGTCAAAATCGCAGATAACCGAGCGGAGTCTTGGGCCACGCTACCGGTTCGAATGTCAAGACGCGCTATGTCTATGCTCAGCTGGGAATCGTCGTCCCCTCCCACATTTTGGTATAAATCCTCCGGGTGGCCTCCCAGGTAGAGCGTGAAGTCTGGGTCGGCAAAGTTGTGTCGAATGATGTCGGGATTGGCTCGGTCCCATTCGACCAACCTGATTGATGTCTTCTTCCCGTTCAGCGAAAACATAACGGTGGGGCTATCAAGGGCGAAGCGGAAATCAACCGAAAGCGCGTTCCATCCCGATGACAGGCTGGTGAGATTTCTTTGGTAACCCTCGATCAGATAGGTACCGTCTGAGGTCCACAGGGTTAGACCTTGATCTTCGCAAATGATCAGAGAAAAACCGATCGAGTCACGCCACCCCCCATTGGTGGTCGCCAGAATTCTGCAATAATCTTCGAAGCGGTTCTCTTCTGCCCCATCCGCTCTATCAAACCTAAACTCAAGGTCAAATCGATATTGGTTGGAGCACTCGAGCCCTTTTTTGCCGGTCGACTGCACTGCCAGGATGTCGTAGGGCTTCTGAAGCGAAATTAGAGCCTTCCCGCTTGCTACTGCCACCTCGTACTCTCCAACGGAGAAGTCCTTAGGGCGCGACATGTCTTCGTTGCTGATTGGCTGCATGACCAGACTCGACAGGGCATCGGTGTTATCAACCGGAAGCGAAGCGGCGTTGAAATCAAAGTTGTGGTTGGCCAGGGTGTTACCTTCACAAGGTTCAGGCAACGGCTGGTGCCGACCAAAAACTTCACCCGGATACTCAGGTAGCTGGTCAGTTTCTTCACCGAGGGTTGGAACTTCTGTAGCCTCAGTTTCACCGGCCAACAGTGGCCCAGGCTGCTCCGAATCATAGATGAGCGAGGCCACCGCAAATCCCTCGAGAAGGAGCAGCACCAGGGAGCCAGCTAAAACTTTCCGAGGGTTATTGCCTTGGCTGAATTTTCCCCATAGCGACTTCATTGCATCATCCCTGTTCGCATCGGACTTCCGAATCGTCAGACCCGAGGACGAAGTAACCTCGAGGATCAGTACTTATCCCAGGCATCAAGGACGAGCCGTCCGTGTGGACCAGCAGGCTGACAAAATTACTTTGCATGTCGAATGCATAAAGCCCCGCGGGTAATTTCACCCGCGCGATTCCTCTGGCGTCCAGACTCACCGCAGCCCCCTCAAAGGTTGGCTTGAGTAGAAAAAATGAGGCGAGGGACTGAGGACTGCCCTGCGAATCTGTTACGAAAAAGAAGTTGACTTCTCCGGGCTGTGCTGCAGGATAATTTTCTGGGGTTGCCACGTCGCGGGCGCAGCCTTGAGAAAACCCATTCTGGTCCAAGAGCTCACTGGTCATCTCATCGAGTTCAGCTTGCAAGTCTTCAGAGAATTCACCAGCGGCTCCTTCAGCTAGAGCCTGTTTGATAACAAAGATTTCTTCCACTGCAGCCAGCATCCTCGATCGCTCTAGCTCGATACCCTCCGCCAAATTCTCACCGCCAGACATTTCATCGGTGAAATCTTGCAGCACTGGAGCATCTTCAGTTGTTTCAAGATCCTCTTTTACCGCTGGCGCATCAATAGTCGAGGTGGCTTCGAGTGAGCCAACAGTTTCCGAATTGAAAAATTGTTGAATCGAGCTCCGGTAGTCAGAACTGAGTGAGATCGAAGAAGTAAATAGCAGCCCCAGAATGGCAAGAACGGCGGTCACGCTTGCAATGATTGCTTCGACCGGGTGGGTGCTGCGCGGCCGGCTGCCATCTGTGCCTTCAGAGCCCGACGGTGTCTCAGGTGCAGCCCCTGATTCGCTCCCCGTGTGCTCACCCAGCATGATTCACTCGATCCTGAGTCATCGTTATTCAAGCCTAATGTTAGGCTAACTTATCTCTATTCCTGAATCATCGCAATCTCAAATCGGTGTGTGTGATGGCTTTTGGGTCTATTCAAAATCTCTAGTAGTTTTTCTATATGTGGTTGAAAATATGACTATCCGACGGACCTCGGTGGTTATTGTCGGCGGAGGTCACAACGGATTAGCGGCCGCCGCGTACCTTGCGAGAGCCGGCGTCAGTGTTACTGTGCTGGAACGCCTGGAATCCTTCGGTGGCGCAGCAGTCTCCGCTCAGACCTTTGCTGGGGTTGATGCCAGTCTTTCTCGATATTCCTACCTTGTGAGCCTTCTGCCAAGCCAGATCCAAGAAGAACTGGGGCTGAATATATCCTTAGCGAGTAGGCGCTATTCCTCCTACACTCCAATTCCTGGTGAGTCAGCTGGCCTACTTGTGGACAATCAAGATCCTGCTGTCACCGAGGCCTCCTTTGCGGGGCTTGGCGCCAGGGGAGATTTTTCCAACTGGAAGAAGTTTTACTCCGCGACCCAGGAATTGGCTTCCGAAATCTGGCCAAGTGTCTTGAGTCCGCTTCGCAGAAGGTCAGCCTGGCGAGAAAGTGTCAGCAATCCCGAAACGTGGCAGAAGCTAATAGAAAGACCCATCGGGCAGGCGATAAGTGAGGCTTTCGAGGACAATCTGGTGCGCGGTGTTGTCTACACTGATGCTCTAATTGGGACATTTTCCTCAAACCGCGATGAAACTCTAAATGCCAATAAATGTTTCTTGTATCACGTAATAGGAGGTGGTACCGGGGAGTGGAACGTTCCAATCGGAGGGATGGGGACTGTCTCCAAAGAGCTTGAACGTGCCGCCATTCGCTTCGGAGCTCGGTTGGTCCCCAATGCCGAGGTGGAGCGAATTACTTCGACCGACCATGGTGTGACAGTGCATTATCAAGAGGGGGGCGAGAAACAAAAGATCGCTGCAGACCTAGTATTGGCCAATGCTTCCAGACAAGAGCTGGCGAGGATCGTGGAGCAAGCAAGTATCACCAACCCCATGCCCTCTGATTCCAAGATCTACCCATTCGGATCTCAAGTGAAAGTCAACTTACTTCTGAGCCGTCTTCCTAGGCTTAGAGACGAATCTGTGACCGCAGAGGCTGCATTTGGGGGGACATTTCATATTAATGAAACCTTTAGCCAGCTCCAGCTAGCTTTTGAAGCGGCCAGCCGAGGAGAGATTCCGAACCCAATGCCGTGCGAAATTTACTGCCATTCTTTGACGGACCCCTCTATTCTCGGACCCGAGCTCAGGAAATCCGGTGCTCAGACGCTCACGGTCTTTGCACTGCACGCGCCTCACTCGCTTGTCGCTGACTTATCGGAAGCCCAACACACTTTGATTCGAGGAAAGCTCCAGCAGGCGGTGCTGGACTCACTTAACTCTGTCTTGGCGGAGCCAATACAGGACTTATTGTTGCGTGACGAAAATGGCGAGCCTTGTATTGAGACGAAAACTACTAGAGATCTCGAAGATGCCCTCAGGCTCCCCGGGGGAAACATATTTCATGAGCCACTTAGCTGGCCATTTGCGGAGGATGATGAACCTCTCGACACGCCCGCACAACGCTGGGGTGTGCAGACCAATCTGAAAAATATATTGATCTGCGGCTCGAGTGCTCGTCGCGGTGGAGCAGTTAGCGGCATTGCCGGTCATAATGCGGCAATGGCAGCTCTTGAAATTCTTGAGCAGGGGCTGAGTTCCTAGAACTGCGAGCCCTAGATAGGCTGTTGTGAAGAAGAACATCTCAGCCAGCCTCGACCTGATGGCTCTTGTGTTCCACTCCAGACACTACCAACAAGAGAGATTTTCGATTTGCAGAGATTAAAAGCCAAGGTTGAACGTGTTCTGGGATGGTCTGAAATCCCGCTAATGCTCTTGGGGTTTGTATATTTGGCGCTCTATGCGATTCAGGTAATCGCAGAGCCAGGTGAAGAGGCGGATTTCTTTCTCGAGTTGGGCTCAATCGGGATTTACCTGGTGTTTGGCGTTGACCTACTGGCCCGATTATTTGTTGCGGGAAAAAAGGTTTTCAAACCGGCGGGTGCCGTTGAATTCATAAAGCTAAATTGGCTGGCGATTCTGGCTCTGACACTCCCGGCTCTCAGGTCCCTGAGGGTTTTGAGGGTGTTACTAGTTTTGCGAGGAATCGCACCGTTCTTCACCTCAAGGGCAAACAAGGTTGGAATGGTTATTGGGGTCACGACACCACTGGTTTTATTTGCTTCAGCAGTTTCTGTGTTGGAGGCAGAAAGATATGTTGAGGGTGCAAACATAACTACTTTCGGGGATGCTGTCTGGTGGGCAATAGCTTCCGTGTCGACGGTTGGATACGGAGATCGATTTCCAGTCTCGGACAGCGGAAGGATGATAGCAACCCTTCTTCTAATAGTTGGAATCGGTCTGTTTGCCTCTCTGACATCGCTTCTTGCGTCTTGGGTAATGAGCCAAAAGGATCAGGAAAAATAGGGATCTGCGCCGCGATAAGTAAACGAGGCAAACATTTTGCAACCTAGTAAGACTATGTGTTAAGGTAACCTAATTTTAGATTGTTAAGGCTCAGCCTGATTTGGCTAATTCATAGCAAGAGTCGTTTTTTGAAAGGGGCAGTAAATTGAAAAATCATCACAATGAGAATGAAACTGTTCGCCCAGTCGCCCTCCGATTAGCCGCTCTTGGCACGGCAAGCATTCTGGCACTGTCCGTGCTCACTGCGTGCTCTGCAGATGCAGGCGACAACGCAGGCTCAACCCAAAACACTCAAGCCACTGAAAACCAGGCTACTGACAAGTCAGATAGCTCAGGTGATTACGAAGATGCGAGTCAAAACACTGAAGCTAATGAGGGCTCAGATAGCTCAGGTGATAACGAAGATGCGAGTCAAAACACTGAAGCTAATGAGGGCTCAGATAGCCCAAGCCAAGAATCCTCAACCGATGAGACTCAATCAGCGACACAAGACAGTGTCACCCGGGAGCCAACCAGGGTGGCCGCGAGTTTCGCAAAGGGAATCAGCTCAGCGGAAGTTCTTGCCTGGGTCAACGCGGCTACCGGCGAAATGGTAAATCCTCCAACGGATTTCATGGGCTTGGTGTGGCCAATTGGCAAGCAATTAGACGATGAGCCGGATCCTCAAGTATTCGATGGCGATCCCTTCTTAGAGCACAGCGACGTGCTTTCTCCCAGTGAGCAAGATGAGGTAGCGAAGTATTTTAGGTCCTGGCAGGCGGCCCTAGTCGGTTGCGATCCCGAGGACGCCCGCGGCTTCAACGAGGGAGCAGATCGAGTGGAAAGATGGATCAAGGGCTCGGCAAATGTGGCGACCGCTCCAGACCCATGTTTTGAATCTAGGTCCGCAATTGTTGCTTGGTCCGCTGATCAAGACAAGACCACTGCGAAGCAGACATTCTTTCACGAGTCCTATCACGGGCTTTCCAATTACCTCCTAAAGCAATGCAGTCCGATTTTGAAGCGACAAGAAGATGACATGAATGACCTGCGTTGGTTTGCCGAGGGCACGGCCGATTATTTCGGTGTTTACATGGCGGCTAAGGACGACGGCAGAGATGACTACGTGCAAACGATGTTGAAGCGTGCTTACCTTGACCTTCGAGGAGATCCTGGAATGCCTTTGGGGGCAAACACCTATGTTCAGACTGCCGCAATGGTTTTGATGATCGAGCGCGGCATGATCACGGAAAAGCAGATCATCAACGGAAGCCTGTTCAATAACTGTGACTGGATCAACACTTTCGATCCAGCTGCCAAGGGCATTGATTACATTTTTGAAAACTTCAAC
>Ga0209199_1003815_pt1 | contig 14472 bp, 13 predicted proteins | sample COGITO_mtgs_1105_7_FD_184805 | JGI IMG/M metagenome (GOLD analysis project Ga0209199, IMG submission 184805) | Pelagic marine microbial communities from North Sea - COGITO_mtgs_110523 (SPAdes) (version 2) | ecosystem: Environmental > Aquatic > Marine > Epipelagic ...
CATATTGTATATTTTATACTTAAGTGATAGTTTGCCGACATATTTAATTACCACATGACAATTGATCTTAAAACAATAAAGCATATATCTAAATTATCAAGAATCTCAGTTGATGATGCAAAAGCTGATAAATTAGCTGGAGATCTTAACTCAATATTTGATTTCATTGAAAAATTGAATGAACTCAATACTGATAATGTTGAGCCTTTAACTTCTGTTGCAGAAACTACATTAAAATTAAGAGCTGATGAGGTTAAAAGTGAAAATATAAGAGATCAAATATTAAAAAACTCACCAGAGGAAAATGAAGATTTTTTTGTAGTACCAAGGGTAGTTGAATAATGTCAGATATCACATCACTCACTTTAACTGAATTAGTTAAAAATATTAAAGATAAAAAAATTTCTTCTGAAGAAACTACCAAAGCTTTTATTGATAGAGGAGAAAAGTCTAGAGATTTAAATGCTTACATAACCGAAGATTTTTCTAATGCAGTTTTGAAAGCTAAAAGTTTTGATCAAAAACCTAACTTTGATTTAAAACTTCCGGGTGTTCCAATGGCAGTTAAAGATTTATTTTGCACAAAAGATGTGAAAACTACAGCAGGTAGTAAAATTTTAAATAATTTCATTCCGCCGTACGAGTCTACTGTTACTCAAAATATTTGGAATGAAGGAGCAATATTACTTGGTAAATTAAATTGTGATGAATTTGCTATGGGCTCATCTAATGAAACTAGTTTTTTTGGAAATGTACAAAGTCCAGTAGACAAAGGTTTAGTACCTGGAGGCTCTTCAGGAGGCTCTGCATCAGCTCTAGCAGCTAATTTGACGCCTATTACAATTGGAACCGATACTGGTGGCTCAATTAGACAGCCTGCTTCATTTACAGGTACTGTTGGATTAAAGCCAACTTATGGAAGTTGCTCAAGATACGGAATTGTTGCTTTTGCTTCTTCATTAGATCAAGCAGGACCAATGTCTAAAGATGTAAAAGATTGTGCATTACTTCAGGAAATAATTAGCACTTATGATGAAAAAGATTCAACATCAATTGATTTTAAAAGAAATGTATACAGCAAAGAATTAACAAACAATATTAAAGGTAAGAAAATTGGAATTCCAAAAGAATATAGAGTTGATGGAATGCCAAAAGAGATAGAGGATTTATGGACCAAGGGAATTGAGTATGCAAAAGATTGTGGGGCTGAAATTGTTGAAATCTCACTACCTCATACAAATTATGCTCTACCTACTTATTATATAGTAGCTCCTGCTGAAGCTTCTTCAAACTTAGCTAGATATGATGGTGTTAAGTATGGTTTTAGATCTAAAGGTGAAAACCTTATTGATATGTATGAAAAAACAAGATCTGAAGGGTTTGGTAGTGAGGTTCAAAGAAGAATAATGATTGGAACATATGTTTTGTCCTCTGGTTATTATGATGCTTATTATCTAAAGGCACAAAAAGTTAGAAAATTAATTAAAAATGATTTTGATGAAGCTTACAAAAAAGTTGATGCAATTTTAACTCCATCAACACCAAGTGCTGCTTTTAAAATTGGTGAAAAAACTAATGACCCAGTTTCAATGTATTTAAATGATATATTCACAGTTCCAGTGAATTTAGCTGGATTACCTGCAATTTCAATTCCAGCAGGAGTAGACCTTAAAGGCTACCCTCTAGGATTACAAATTATTGGAAAAGCTTTTGATGAACAAAATATTTTAAATATTGCTTATGCTATGGAAGAAAAAATTCAATTTAAAAATAAAGTTACTGATTGGTGGATTAAATAGATGACTAAAGATAATTCAGAATATTTAATCGAAAGATATGATAATGTTTACGAAGTGGTAATTGGTCTTGAAGTTCATGCACAGGTAACATCAAATTCAAAACTATTTTCATCCTCATCAACTACTTTTGGTGCCGAACCTAATACACAAGTAAGTTTAGTTGATGCTGCATTTCCAGGAATGCTTCCTGTTATTAATGAGTACTGTGTAAAACAAGCAATTAAAACGGGTATAGGCTTAAGAGCTCAAATTAATAAAAGATCAGTTTTTGATAGAAAAAATTATTTTTATGCAGACCTTCCTCAAGGTTATCAAATTTCACAATTTAAATATCCAATAGTAGGAGAGGGTACAGTTATTCTTGATATGGCACATGGCCAAAAGGAAGTAGGAATTGAAAGATTGCACCTAGAACAAGATGCTGGAAAAAGTATTCATGATATGGATCCACAAAATACATTAGTTGATTTAAATAGATCAGGTGTAGCTTTAATGGAAATTGTTAGTAAACCAGACATGAGAACTCCAGATGAAGTTAGTGCTTATGTTAAAAAATTAAGATCCATTATGAGATATCTTGGTACGTGTGATGGAAATATGCAGGAAGGTTCTTTAAGAGCTGACGTTAATATTTCTGTTAGAATTAAAGGCTCTGATAAACTTGGAACTCGTTGTGAGATTAAAAACGTTAACTCAATTAAATTTATGCAAATGGCTATTGATTATGAAGCTAACAGACAAGTTGATTTAATTGAAGAAGGTAAAACAATCGATCAAGAAACAAGATTATTTGATACTAAAAAAAATGAAACAAGATCTATGAGATCTAAAGAGGATGCTCATGATTATAGATATTTTCCAGATCCAGATTTATTACCATTAGAAGTAACTGATGAATTTATTGAAAAACTTAAGGCAGATATCCCAGAATTACCTGATGAAAAAAAGAAAAGATTTATTGATGAATTCAAAGTGTCTCCTTACGAAGCAACAATTTTAGTATCTGATATTGATACTGCAAAATACTTTGAAGAAGTAGTTACAAAAATGGGCAAGAACCAAGATATGAAATTAGCAGTTAACTGGATTACAGGTGAATTGTTTGCTGTTTTAAACAATAAAAATTTAGAAATTACACAAAGTCCAATTAGTGCAAAAAATTTAGCAAAATTAATCAATCTAATTAAGAATGGAACAATTTCCGGAAAAATAGCTAAAACAATATTTGAATTGATGATGGATGGAGACATAGATCCTCAGATAATTGTTGAAGAAAAAGGTTTAAAACAAGAAAGTGACCCTAAAGCATTAGAAGCTTTAATAGATAAAATTATCAATGATAATAGAGAAAAAGCTATTGAATATAAGAATGGTAAAGAAAAGCTATTTGGTTTCTTTGTAGGACAAGCAATGAAAGCTTCAAGTGGCAAAGCCAATCCTCAATTAATAAATGAGATATTGAAGAAGAAACTTTAATATCATGGGGAAGAACCTTGAAATTACTGAAAAACTTGAAAAGTATATAAATAATTTTAGTTTAAAGTTAAATCCCATTCAGCAAGAAATAATTGATTACAATAATACACTTGGAGATTTTAAGAGAATGCAAGTAGCAACATCTCAATGTCATTTTCTTCATTTAATTATAAAAATTTCTAATATTAAAAATGTACTCGAGATTGGAACCTTTACTGGGTTAAGTGCACTTTCTATAGCATTAGCATTACCTGATGATGGCAAACTTACAGCACTAGATAAAAATGAAGGAACAAATAAAATCGCATTAGATTTTTTTAAAAAAGCCCACCAAGATCAAAAGATTAAAACAATAGTAAAACCTGCATTATATAGTTTGGAAGAATTAAAAAATCAAAAATTTGATATGGTTTTTATTGATGCTGATAAAATGAACTATAAAGAATATTACGAAAGATCTTTAAGTCTACTGAATAAAGGTGGATTGATCATTGTAGACAATGTTTTGTGGCATGGTGAAGTTGCTGATGAGGATAACTTAGATAAATTTACATTAAATATTAGAGATTTTAATTCTTATGTTGCAAATGATAAAAGAATAGAACAAATCATAGTACCTTTAGGTGACGGAATGACTGTTTGTAGAGTGTTATAATGTTCAACGTATTTGGTTTTTACAAATTTAAAAAACTTACCTCTTTAAAAAAAAGTAAAGTTTTATTACAAGATTATTTAATTAAAAAAGATATTAGAGGAACTATCATTATTGCTAATGAAGGTATTAATGCAACGATCTCTGGAAAAGCTATTGATTTAAAATCAGCTATTACAAAGATTAAGAAAGTATTCAATTTTAAAAAATTTGATAGTGAAAATATTTCAAAAAGTAAATTTCAACCGTTTCACAAACCTAAAGTAAAAATTAAAAAAGAAGTAGTCCCTATGGGTCTTTCTTTATCATCAAAAAATAAAAAAAATAATCATGTTGACCCTAAAAAATGGAACAAGTTAATTAATGATAAAGAAACGTTAGTTTTAGATTCAAGAAAACCATTTGAATATAATGTGGGTACTTTTAAAAGATCAGTTAATCCTGATGTTGATAATTTTAGAGAATTTCCAAAATATTTAAATAAATTAAAAAAGACAAAGCCAATTGCAATGTTTTGTACTGGTGGAATAAGATGTGAGAAAGCTTCAGTTTTTTTAGAAAAAAAAGGTTTTAAAAATGTTTATCAATTAAAAGGTGGAATTTTGAATTACTTAAAAAATGTTAAGAAAAAAGAAAGTCTATGGAATGGTGAATGCTTTGTTTTTGACAACAGAATCAGTCTCAAGCATGGATTAGTAACTGGTACATACTCAATGTGTAGTGGGTGTAGAAAACCTGTTTCACCAAAAGATAAGAAGTCTAAAAAATATGAAGAGGGCGTTTCATGCATAAACTGTCATGATAATTTAACAAAAACTCAAAAAGACAGATTTAGAATGAGGCAGAAACAAATAAATCTTGCTAAAAAGAGTGGTTCAAAGCATATATTCCAAAAAGAATTTAAATAGAAAGTATAAATTGTCTAAATCAATAAATTTAACAAAAGATCCAATTTGGTCACTACTTAAAAATGTTACTATTCCAGCTAGTGTTGGTTCATTATTTCAAACATTCTATAATTTAGTTGATACTTGGTTTGCAGGTAGGATTTCAGCAGAGGCTATAAGTGCTATTGCCAAATCTTTTCCAATTTATTTTACAATAATAGCTGTTGGTGTTGGTATAGGTGCTGCGACCAATGCTTGTATCGGTAATTTAATTGGACAAAAGAAATTGAATAGAGCATCTTTATTTATTGCTCAATCAGTAGTGTTTGCGTTGGTTACCTCTGTAATTGTGACTTTGTTTGGTCTAAATGCTTCAACTTTTCTTTTAGGTGTTATGGGATCAGAGGCTTCAAGTATAGCTCTAACAAGAGAATATTTAGATATAATTTTTTATGGAACTTTTATTGTTATGATCCAAATTTCTTTAAATGGAGCTTTGAATGCACAGGGTGACACCAAAAGTTATAGAAATGTTTTAATTTTTAGTTTCTTTCTTAATATCTTTTTAAATCCTCTATTCATTTGGGGATATGGCATTGTTCCTGCTTTTGGTATTGGCGGTCTAGCTATTGCAACAGTTATTTCACAATCAATAGGAACTTTTTATTTAGCTTATAAAATTAATTCTTGTAAATTAAAAAAATATCTTACAATCAGATGTTTTTTACCAAAACTTGAAATGCTGAAGGAATTATTTTCACAAGCATTACCAATAATGTTTAGTATGTTGTTTATTGGTGTAGGTATTTTTAATATTTTATATTTTATTGGTCAATTTGGTGATCTTGCAACAGCTGGTTATGGTGCTGCCTTAAGAGTAGAGCAAGTTTTCTTACTTCCTGTAATTGGACTTAATACAGCTGTTCTTTCTATTGGAGGACAAAACTTTGGAGCAAAAAAATTTAATCGTATAAGAGAACTTTATACAAAAGCATTATTATTTGGATCATCATTCATGGCAGGGGCAGGAGTGATATTATTCTTTGGTGCTGAATTTTTTGTATCTCAATTTACAAATAATCAAGAAGCAATAATTCATGGTGCTATATATTTAAAAGTGGCAGCTTTAATTGCACCCATTTATCCTGTATTTTTTATAACTACTGCAGTATTCCAAGCACTAAAAAAACCTATTTATAGTCTGTATTTAAGTATACTTCGTCTAACTGCATTTCCATTCTTATCTTTATGGTATGTGATTAACATCCGTGGTGGCGACTATTCAGATATATTTTATACGATAATGGCAACAAATTGGTTTATGGGCATTGCTCTAATCATTTTTATTGGATATTTTTTAAACAATGTATTTAAACAAAAGAAAAGCCATTTTTCTTATTAGTGTCTTTTCACTAATATTTATTTTAATTATTAATCAGGTTAAATCCCAAACAATAAAAATTGTGGATGGTGACACAATTCATCTTAATGGAGAAAAAATTAGATTTACTGGAATAGATACACCTGAATTAAAACAAACTTGCCTTAAAGAAGGTGTTAAGAATCCTTGTGGAGTTACTGCAAAGCAAATTCTTATTAATAAAATTGGAAATAATGACGTTGATTGTATTAGTGAAGGAAAAGATCAATATAAAAGAACACTGGCCGAATGTTTTGTTAACAATGAAAGTCTATCAAGTTACCTTGTTAGAAGTGGTTATGCATTTGCATACAGAAGGTATTCAAAAAAATTTGTAGCTGATGAAGATTTTGCAAGAATTAATAAAATAGGCATGTGGTCTATGGAATTTGATTATCCATGGAATTATAGAAAAAAAAATTAATATAAAATAAATGGAAATTAATTATTTATTTATTTTATGTGTTGTACCAGCAATTCTTTTGTATGGTGTGGCAAAATCAGGTTTGGGTGGTTCAATATCTTTAATATCAATTCCATTAATGACTGTAGTTATGCCCTTAAATCAAGCTTTGGCAATTATTCTTCCAATACTTATATTTTCAGATTTTATTGCCGTATACAGGTTCAGAAAGGAATTTGATCTCAATACAATCAAGTTAATAGTTCCTTTTGCAGCATTAGGTATTTTTATAGGCTCTTTTACTTTTTCCTATTTCTCTGAAGAATTACTTAAATTTATAGTTGGTATTATGGGTTTTTTATTTGCAAGCCATTATTTCTTATTCAAAAAAGATAAAATTATTCCTACTAAAAGAAACTTTTTTAAGGGTGCTACATTCTCAGCCATAGCAGGCTTTACAAGTTTTTGTGTCCATGCAGGAGGTACACCAACTAGTATATATTTGCTTCCCCTAAAATTAAAAAAAGAAATATATGTAGGCACAAGAGTTGTATTTTTTACATTTATTAATTTAATTAAACTTCCGTTTTATCTGCATTTATCAATGATCACTTCGGAAAGTTTTTTACAGTCTATTTTGCTTATTCCATTTACAATAATAGGTATTTTTATTGGTTATAAAATACTGAAAATTATTGATGAAAAGTTATTTTATAATATAATTTATGTGCTTATTTTATTAACAAGCAGTAATCTAATTTATAATTTTCTTTAACTAATTTTATATTTTAAAAAGCTTTTCACCTAAAGGACTGATTGGGTCTTGAGGCATAGGTTTAATTTTAGTTTTTTCCTCAACAATGCTTAATAGTTTTTTAGCTAGTCCTTGACGTCTAAACATAGGGTTAACAAAGATATACTCAACTTCAGCTTCCTCATTATATCTAACAAAACCAAGTGTAGTATTAATATTTTTAAAGGTAATAACACCATCACTTAGATCAACCTCATAATTTATATTATCTAAATTACTCATTAATTATTGCCATCTTGTTCAAGTTTTTTCTCTAATTTTCTCACAAAGAATGAAACAATTAATATTAAAATTAAATACTCTAAAATTAAAAATGTATAAATTTCTAATGGTCTATAAGTTGACACAACTAATTCATTAGCTTTTCTTGTTAGGTCACCAATTCCTATAATTGACACCAGTGAAGACATCTTTAAGACATATACAAACTGGTTACCTAATGCAGGTAAGATATTTTTTATTGCTTGTGGAAGGATTACTAATCTTAATCTTTTATAAAAAGTTAACCCTAGTGACGAACCTGCTTCCCATTGTGATTTTTTAATAGAATTTATACCTGCTCTAAAAATTTCCGCTTGGAAAGCACTTTCACTTATTGCTAGTGCTATTATCCCAGAGACGAATGGACTGAAACTTAATCCAGTCATTATAGGTAAACCATAATAAATCCATAAGATTAAAACAAGTAGAGGTATTGCTCTTACAATTTCTACATATCCAATGTTTATGTAAGTTAAAAATTTATTTTGAGCTAAAGAAGGTATTGCAACAATAAATCCTAAAATTGCAGAGATAATTATAGATACTACTGAAATATAAATAGTTGTTGTTAAACCACTTAGTAAAAACTTTAGGTTTGTTAATCCTTCAACATTATTAGGCGATAGGATAAACCAGCCTAATTCTTGACCACTACAAGAAGTAAGAGGTAAAATTAAAAGTAAAAAAAGTAAATTTTTCACTCTTAAAGTTATAATGAATTAGAGATTAATATCTAATTTTTTATAAGCTTTTTAAATTATATTTAGCGAGTAGTTTATTAAAGAAACCAGATGATTTCTTATCTTTAATCCACGCATTAACATAATCATTCCAAACTTGATCATTTTTACCAACCATCATTGCTAAAAAAGCAGGATTTTTTTCTCCATCAGGAACAATTGCTAATTGAGGGTACTTGATAACTAATTTATTGGCCTCTGTTGAACTTGTAATGTTTCCGTCTGCTCTTCCAGCTAATACTTCCTGAAAGTCTCTCGCGGGTGACTCAACTGATTGTAATTTAGACATTGGAAAGAATTCTTTAGCTTTTTCTTCCTGAGAAGTTCCAAGTGTTGTAGCAATAGTTACATCTTTACTGTTCAAAGAATTCCACGTTGAGTATTTTTTTAAATTCTTTTTAAGCACCAATGGAACAGTTCCATATTTGTAGTAAGAATCTGTAAATCCAGCAACTTCTGCTCTTTTTGGAGTTTTAGTTACACTTGTAGAAATGTCATATCTTCCTGCAGTTATTCCTGAAACAATAGTTTTCCATTCAGTAGGCACAAAAGTAATTTTTACACCCATATCTTTTGCTAATTCTTGCATGACATCAATATCGAAACCAACATACTTGTTAGTAGCTGGATCCTTCATTGTCATTGGATCCCAGTCGCCAGTAGTTCCAACTTTTAATTCACCAGAAGATAAAATCTGATCTAGTTTAGATTCTGCGTTAAGAGAGAAGGGTAAAAGTGCTAATAGCACCACAAGAAGTATTTTTTTCATATACTTCATATAACAATAATTTTAATGAATATAAGCTATAACCTTGACGCACTATCACTCATCCAAGAGTGTAAATGCTCAGAAAAAGACCTTCTAACAATTAAATTAACATCATTTATTTCTTTAAGATGGATAATTACATCAATATGCGACAGTATTGTTTGAACAACTGAACCTTTCTTATTTTTAAATTCATTAAAGTTAAAAGGAGATCCAGTGGTAAATAAATCAAAAACTTTACTACCTTTTATATTTAACATTACAAATTGGTCGCTCACATCAGTTACGGCGCCCAATTTAACTTTAGATATATTTTTGATTAATTCGTCTTCAACTTGATAAGTGTTACTTTCTTCACTCACAGTTTCATTTGATAGCAAAATCCATTCATCAGGACTTAACCAAAATGCAGTTAATTTCTCTGCTGATGTAGACGTATTAGCCTCAGTGGGTAAGACCATATTAAGATTTTTACCGATAGCAGTAATAAAATCTTTTGTTTTGCCCCTTATGATTAATTTCATAATAGGCTTAATTTCTTTAATTTCTAAATCTGAATAAGTTATATCCCCTTTAATAGAAGTTTTATAATTAAGCATTTAACCTCACATTTTCTTTATCAAAAAAAACAGGATCAACAATAGTCACATTAATATTCTTATTTTCCATTGGGATAAATAATTTTTGACCTAGCATATTTTTGCCACCTCTAACTACTGCTAAGGCAATAGATTTATTTAAATTAGGACTATAGTAACTTGAAGTTACATGACCTAGCATTTCAACTGGTTTTAAACTAATGTTGGCAACTATCTGAGCTCCTTCTTCTAATACTTCACTTGGATTATCTGTTAGTAAACCTACTAATTGTTTTCTATCTTCTTTCATGGTGTCAGATCTATAAAGAGACCTTTTACCAATAAAGTCATATTTCTTTTTACTAACAATCCAATCCATTTGTAAATCTATAGGAGTCATTGTTGCATCCGTATCTTGGCCAACAATAATAAATCCTTTTTCTGCTCTTAATAAGTGCATTGTCTCAGTGCCATAAGGAGTAATGTTAAATTCTTCACCTGCTTCCATGCATTTCTTCCATAAGTCCTCACCATAGTTTGCCTGAATATTGATTTCATAACTATGCTCACCTGTAAAACTAATACGCATAATTCTACATTTAATATTATTAATTTTTACATTCTTGAAAGACATATGTGGAAAGTCTTCATCTGAAAGATCAAGATCAGGGATTAATTTATTTAGAATTTTTTTACTATTTGGTCCACAAATACTAGCTGTTGCATAATGATCAGTAACTGATGACAAATAAACATCCAGCTCAGGCCATTCAGTTTGAAGGTAATCTTCTAATTTGCCTAAAACGTTTGCAGCACCACCAGTTGTTGTTGTCATAATATAATGATTTTCATCAAGTCTAGTTGTAACACCATCATCATAAACCATACCGTCTTCGTTAAGCATTAAACCATAACGACATTTTCCTATGGCTAGTTTTGACCACGCATTTGTATAAACTCTATTTAAAAATTCTGAAGCGTCAGTTCCTTGAATGTCAATTTTACCGAGTGTTGAAGCATCTAATATACCTGCACTATTTCTTGCAGCTTTACTTTCTCTTTGAACCGCATCATGCATAGTTTCATTATTTTTTGGATAGTACCAAGCTCTTTTCCATTGACCTACATTTTCAAATTCAGCTTTATTTTTTATATGCCAGTCATTCATTGGTGTTCTTCTAAATGCATCAAAATATTCACCAACGTTTCTCCCAACAATAGTACCAAATGTTAAAGGTGTGTAAGGAGGTCTAAACGTTGTAGTTCCAAGCTCACCCATCTTAACACCAGCAGTTTCTGCAATAATACCAAGGGCATGCATATTACCAAGCTTACCTTGATCAGTACCCATTCCAGTTGTTGTATATCTTTTTACATGTTCAATTGATCTAAAGCCTTCTCTAAGTGCTAGTTTAATATCTTTTGCAGTTGCATCATTTTGATAATCAACGAAAGGTTTTGTTTTTCCTAAAACTTTATCAGATGGAAGTAACCAAATATTTCTAATTTCATTATCTTTAGGACAATTTATTTCTAAATTATCAAATTCAGTTTCTTTTATATTAAGAAATTCTTTTAAAGATTTTGTAGAATTTTTTATAATATCATCTAATTCAAAATCCCCATTACATGAGCCAATGCTAATTTGCTCAGATGGGTATTCATTTGGTATAAAAACTTGATCTTTCTCTCTAAATTTTAATTTACCGCCTGATTGGGTAAATAAATGAACAGCTGGCGTCCATCCACCAGCAATAGCCAGACAATCACAATCAAGATTAATTTTCTCTGAACTTGTAAAAGATTGTCCATCTCTTGATAATTCCATTATCGTAATTTTATTAATTTTTTTATAACCCTCTGTATTTACAACTGTGTGTGATCTATAAATTTTAATCCCCAAATTCTCTATTTCTTTAGTAAATGCAGTATTAGATTTTTCTCTAATATCTATTATTGCTTCAACTTTAATACCTTTTTTATTTAATGAAATCGCACTTTCATAAGCCGTATCATTATTAGTAAAAAATATATTTTTTTGACCAGTTGCAACACCATAGTAATCTGCATATTTTTTAACCGCAGATGAAAGCATAATGCCTGGTCTGTCATTATTGTTAAATACTAGAGGTCTTTCTAAAGAGCCAGTAGCAACAATAACTTTTTTAGCTCTAATTTTTAATAACCTTTGTCTTATTTTTTTATTTTTTTCATTTTTAGGGAGATGATCAGTTAAATTTTCTCTAGCTAATAGATAGTTGTAACCATGATAAGCTGCAACACTAGTTCTTGTTTTAATTTCTAAGTTTTCAATTTTTTTTATTTCATCAATTTCATTTTCTAACCAAGTAGAAGAATTTTGATCATCTATTTTTACATGTTCTGAGTTTTGGAAAATTGTAGATCCACCAATTTCATTTTTTTCATCGAGTAACAATGTTTTAAGATTATTTTTTGCTGCAGTTTTTGCAGCCATAATTCCACTAATACCAGCGCCAATTACCAAAACATCACAGTGAATGTATTTATGATCATATATGTCAGGGTCAGGTTCAGTTGGTGATTTTCCTAGTCCAGCAGAATGTCTTATTATATATTCGTACTTCTCCCAAAAGTTAGCAGGCCACATAAAAGTTTTGTAATAAAAACCAGCAGGCAGAAGAGGGGATAAGAAGTTATTTATACCTCCAATATCAAACTCAACACTAGGCCAACAGTTTTGGCTAGTTGCCTCAAGCCCATGATATATCTCAAGTTCAGTTGCTCTAACATTTGGTTCTGTTAGTGCCGTATTATTATTAACCTGTACGATTGCATTAGGTTCTTCAGAGCCAGAAGTCATTATTCCACGTGGTCTATGATATTTAAAGCTTCTCCCTATCAAATGAACATTGTTAGCGAGTAAAGCAGAAGCGAGAGTATCACCTTTGTATCCAAAATAAACTTTGCCATTGAATTTAAAAGAAACTCTAGAGGTTTCATCAATATATTTACTGGTTGTAACTCTCAAATTTTTCAGCATTAAATTATTTTATAGGAGATTTTTCACCCATTTTATATACAGCTTTAATTTGGTCATTAGAAGTATCTCTGACCATGTTGAACCATTTTCTACAACCATGCGCATGGTTCCATCTTTCAAACTGAATACCTTTAATATTTTTTCTCATAAATAAATATTCTGCCCATTCATCATCACTTAGTTCCGTAGGTTGTTTAGGTCTTTCAATATGTGCTTCACCACCAGCTTTAAATTCACTTTGTTCACGTTCACCACAAAAAGGACAAGTAATTAAAAACATTAGTGAGCTACCGCCGCTGCACCATGTTCATCAACAAGGTCTCCACTAATAAATCTATTTAAATTAAATGCTGCATTTAATCTATGTGGTTCATCATTTGCTATTGTGTGAGCGAATAAATCACCTGATCCAGGTGTTGCTTTAAATCCACCAGTTCCCCAACCACAATTAAAGTACAAACCTTTTATTGTCGTTTTACTAATAATAGGACTAGCATCTGGACAGATATCAACAATTCCACCCCATTGTCTAAGCATTCGCATTCTACTAAAAATTGGATAAAGCTCTAAGATTGCATTTAATGTCCCTTCAACAATATCATGACTACCTTTTTGAGAATATGAAACATAATCATCAGTACCAGCACCTATTACAAGTTCACCTTTATCAGACTGACTTACATAAGCATGAACAGCGTTAGACATTACAACTGTATCAATAATTGGTTTAACTGGCTCTGAAACTAAAGCTTGAAGAGGTTTACTCTCTAAAGGTAACCTTAAGCCTGCCATGTTTGCTAATACACTTGAATGACCAGCAGCAACTACTCCAACTTTTTTAGTTTTTATAAAACCTTTTGTTGTCTCAATACCTTCTACTTCATCACCGTTTCTTTTAATTCCTTTAACTTCACAATTTTGAATTATATCTACACCCATTTTATCTGCACCTCTAGCATACCCCCAAGCAACAGCATCATGTCTGGCGGTACCAGCTCTTCTTTGTAAAGTTCCACCTAGTACGGGATATCGAATATTTTTTGAGGTATTAATGATTGGGCAAAACTTTTTAACTTCTTCTGTGCTTAAGTAAACTGCGTCTATGCCATTTAATCTATTAGCGTGTGTTCGTCTTTTTAAATCTCTAACATCTTGTAAGTTATGTGCAAGATTCATCACACCTCTTTGACTAAACATTACATTGTAATTTATTTCTTGAGATAAACCTTCCCACAATTTTAATGCATGATCATAAAGACCAGCACTAGCATCCCATAAATAATTGGATCGTATAATTGTAGTATTTCTTCCTGTATTACCGCCACCAATCCAGCCTTTTTCTACAACAGCAATATTTTTCATATTATGTTTTTTTGCTAAATAATACGCAGTTGCTAACCCATGACCACCACCACCAATAATAACTGCATCATATTCTTTTTTTATAGTGGGATCTTTCCAGGCTTTTTGCCAATTTTCATGATAGGAAAAAGCATTTTTGACTAATGAGAATATTGAATACTTGTTTTTCATAATATTATTCAAGAATTACTTTATAAATATTGAATATTCAATACAATCGGTTATATCAATGTCGCAGTGGAAGAGTGGGTGAGAGGCTGAAACCAGTCGTTTGCTAAATGACCGTGCG
>Ga0209199_1003825_pt1 | contig 14443 bp, 18 predicted proteins | sample COGITO_mtgs_1105_7_FD_184805 | JGI IMG/M metagenome (GOLD analysis project Ga0209199, IMG submission 184805) | Pelagic marine microbial communities from North Sea - COGITO_mtgs_110523 (SPAdes) (version 2) | ecosystem: Environmental > Aquatic > Marine > Epipelagic ...
TCATCATAATCATCAGTAATTTTAAATAGATTCACATCTTCTGGTGAGATTGTACCGTATTCGATCATAGTATCAAAGTTAACTACTCTGTTCCAGAAATCACTATTGAACAACACAATAGGTACCGCGGGCATTTTCTGAGTTTGTATCAAAGTTAAAATCTCAAACATCTCATCCAACGTGCCAACACCACCAGGCATTATAACATACGCTTTGGTCAGATAAACACACCAGTATTTCCTTGTAAAGAAGTAATGAAACTCAAAATCTAAATCACTGCTGACATACTCGTTGTTTCTTTGCTCGAATGGCAGACTTATGCCCATGCCTATGCTCTTGGCTCCTCCCTCTCTCGCTCCTCTGTTAACTGCCTCCATGATGCCAGGTCCACCACCAGAGCTAATACCAACGTCTCCTGTTGCTCCTTCAACCTCTCCTAACATCCTCGCTAGATTCCTTGCATCTATATAATTCTGGTCATCTTCTTTTGGTCTGGCACTTCCAAAAAATGTTATCATGTGATCAACACCTAACCTCTTCAATCGAATACCAGGCTCAATCATCTCACACTGTATACGAAGACTTCTAGCTTCCCGGCTGTTGAGAAAGGTGTTGTTATTGTATGCTTTTGTGGCTCGGAGCTTTCTGCGTTGCTTTGGATTGTACTTCATATAACAATTATAAAGACAATCTGTGTGAAGTGCAACTACTCTACATCGATATCACCAGTGAAGCTGCTAAGATCATAGAATATTGTGTCCTCTTTTATCACTTCATGTAGACTCTCAGCACTGTCCATCACACTTTTTCTAGTGAATCCGTAAAACGTAATATCATACAACACATGAGCCAGCATCTCAGTTAGCTCCACACTGGTCATGTCTACAACTGGCAGGTCTATCAACTCATTCCAATCTACAAAACTAGTGCTCCACTTGTCATCACCATTGCCTATGTACACATCTGTGAATTCTTCTCCATCTTGTACATTGCCTTCTACAACTATAGAATGACCTTCAAGCTCGTCACCACCTGACAATTCTAGAAGTTCTCTCAATGCATTGGTGTACTTGTGAAACACATCATCTATTGGTCGTTCCTTCCACCTGGGATCAAATGTGTGTATGTAACCTATGGTGTGTGTGGACTTGCCGCGATCCATTACAAAGTGGATCAACTCTCTTAGAGTCATTCTACTTTATTAATAACCTAGATCCTGTTCAGGACTTGGCTGGTACTCATCGATAGCTGGTTCGTTGCTACTCTTATGAAAAGCGTTACGTAAATTTTTAGTTAATGCCTCGTATGCTTCTGCATTAGCTCCTCCGAATAAATCTTCCATTGCAAGTTTGATACCATCCTTGATGTTCCATACATCAGCTGTCTCAGCTTCATCCAATGGACCGTTCCCAGTATTCTCGATATCATTTAACATGTGATTAGCAATAGCAGATACTGCTGTTTCAATTGCACCTCTGTAATCTCCACCTTCAGCCATCTCAATAGCACTGAAAACATCATCCTCAGGCATTGCTGCTTCCTCAACTACATCTTCTCCATCGTCACCCTTCTTTTTGTCAGCTTCCTCTTTGTCAGCAGCTTCATTCTCTTCGTCAGTCCTAGCTGCACGTAAATTACCAGAGCTTGTTTCTTCAACAGTCTCTTTGTCCTCTTCTTTGTCTTTAGCGGCCTTCTTCATGGACTCCTTTTTGTCTCCATCTTTGTCAATGTCAGCGAAGTCCGGTTTTGTACTCTCTAAATAGGATTCCCATAAAAGTAATGCGTCTTTGTCTTTCATATTATTATTTATCAGTCTAAATGAATTAATATAGTATTCCCGTTAGTTTATTTGCTCCAGTCAATATAACCAGCACGGTCCAAACTAGTGAGGAATTGTATCATCTCCTTGATTGTCTTCTCCATCATATCAGACAACTCACTTAGATTCTTATCTAAAACACCTGCGCGTTCCATTGCATCCTCTATTTCCATTCCCTTGAAAATACCTTTTACATGAGCTCTCTTGACGTGATCCTCAATACTAGCATTTTGTGCATCCTCTGACGCCATCTTTATCATATCTCGGAAACCATTAAATTGTGACAACGATCTTTTGTATTGATCTATCAACTCCAGATACTCATCATGAGTCATACCAAAATCAGATCCAGTGAAAATTATACTACCACCACTAGGAAGCATGTCCTTCTTTCCGGTTCTGATGTTCTTCTTACCCCAATTGATTCCCCTGCCCTTGTCTTCAATCGATTGAGCCATCTGAAGATCAGCGTCTCTGTCCATCGCACTAGAAGCGTGAGCAGCATTACCACCTAACAATCCGGTGCTTCCTAGAGCTAGAGCTCCTAAAGCCTTAGCTCTATCCCACTTTCCTTCTGATATCATCTCTCTAGCATCTTCAGAAGTGTACCCTTCTGTTAATAGATGTTGATACGCTTGATATCGTAAGTAAATTTCATCAAGTTTCATATACAGTATTTATAGCCTTAAATGAACTTATAAAGAATATTTAACTGATTTGTTCCCAGGTACTTACAGAAATATGCACAAAACTCAGCTGTCTCTCTAGGTAACCAACCGGCATTGTTGATATATTTACCAACTTCATTGTACTGAGCATTCTGCCACATCTCTGTGAGCTTTAAATATTGCTCTCTCAATTGATTATATCCATAACAGGTGTGCCCTCATGAGCCACCTTGAAGGGTCTGCCACTAGGTGAGTAATGAATATCCAGAGTGGACATACCCATTAAATGTGCTATTGTAGCATTCAGGTCTTCTGGTTTGGTTGGATGCTCGGCAACTCGTTTGCCTAACTCATCACTACTACCATACAATGTACCTCCTTTGATACCAGCTCCAGCGAACATGGCACTGAATGCATTAGGCCAATGGTCTCTACCGTCTCTGGGATTGATATCCGGAGTGCGACCAAATTCAGAAGTCATCACCACGAGCGTGGTGCTCAGTAACCCTCTTCTGTCCAGGTCTCTGAGCAACGCGCCAACGGCATTGTCAACATCCAGGCAATTGTCCGCGACTCTTTCAAAATTATCATCATGTGTGTCCCAACCTCCTCTGGTCACCTCCACATAACGCACACCATGCTCGATCAATCGTCTGGCTAGCAGGCAACCTTGACCAAAATTACTATCACCATACAACTCGTGCATGATCTCTGGCTCAGATTCTATATCAAACGCTAGCAAATCGGTGCTTCTCATCAACTTGACCGCATCTTTGTATAGATCAGTGTATGCTCTCACTTTCTTTTGCGGGTAACTCTCCGTGAAAGTCTTGTTCATTGCAGATGACATCATGAGCCGGCGATCGAATCGACTGGTACCTAAGTATTCAGCCAGCTTGCTGTTGGCTAGACCAGCTTTTGGATTGCCAATTGGTACTGGCCCGTGTTTGGCTTCTAGATAACCAGCATGCCCAGGACCTCCTCCGATCTTCACGTGGTTGGGAATTGTTGTGTTTTTACTACCTTTTAATTTACTCACCCAGCTGCCGAATGTGGGGTGAGAGATTGTGCCTCTCTTTTGATAACTGGTGTGCATCAAGTAACTGGCTTGTTCATGTGCACCTTGACTTGATTTGACAGATCTGATCAGTGCTGCGTTATGCATTTGTGATGCTATGTTTGGCAAGTACTCAGACAGTTGTATATCATCCGCGCTTGATTGTATTGGTTGTACAGGTCCTTGACTGGTTGTGCCTGGTTTTGGATCAAATGTATCCACATGGCTCATGGCTCCACTCATGTTCAAGTATATCACATGTTGCGCTTTGGCCATGACACGTGATGTTTTCAGTTGATCAGCATGCATGTAGTTCTGCGTGAGAGGTAACATACCCACACCCAGGCACGTTTTTGCTAGTTGTGTTACAAATTGTCTTCTGTTGAGTTCGTCCATATATATAATTATAACATAAATACAGAGAAATAGCAACTAATTGTTATACATTAAAAATATCACTAAAACCACTATAAAACTCATGTATTTTGTCTTGAGGTAGTACATTTATGCCAGCAGCCTTCTCTCTTCCTCCACCTGTTGGAAATTGATTAGCTAACGTGACTGCACCAGTTGGTCTGTTGATTGGAGCTCTGATACTAACCTTGAAGTCTTCTCCGTTTGCAGTTACTATAGCAAACGCTTTGTCTGGATCACTCATGGCCAGGTCGTTGCTATATATACCACTGTATCGTGAACTAGCTACAGAACTAGGCAATTGTACCACCATGCCGAATTCTTCATCAAACAACACTGCGGATCGAGACAACTGCTCTTTGTCTGCTAACATTTGATCATGTATGGCGTGAAACAATCTGCTTCTTCTGAAGTAATTGAACGGATTACGATATTGAGCCATGTCCTCATATATGTCTATAGGTTGTGCTAACAAGTCATCCTCAGTATTACCATAACCACTATAATTCAACGTCTCACCTATGGTACGCAATGTGTCCATTCTCTCTTGAGACATGTTTGGGTTCATCTCTTCTGCTTGCTTGTGCAAGTTGTCACCAAACGCTGCAGCGATTGTCCACGGTCGGTACAATCCATCTAGATGTTTATCAACCAGTATAGCAGTACAACAATCCGGATCAGTGTCAATCTTAGCCATCAATCTATCTCCAAAGTCAGTCTCTCCTGGGTCGTGATGATCAAACCACCTGATATTATTATTATTCTGCAAAATCTTCTCCACGTAATCGTCGTTACTCGCGAGAGACACATCAAATACAGTTATGATACTGTCATGAGCTTTGGTGACATGTCTAAGCAACTTGATGTCTCTCTTCATGCCCGTGAACTTGATAGAATCCTTAGGCATGAAAGTCCGGTACATATGAGTGCTGATCATACCGTCAGCATCACCATTAAATAAATCATAATACATATGATTACTTATGCCATTGCCACACGATGATTGAATCCAAACTTTTTTAGTGATAAACTGATGCAACATAGGTTGTACATGATAAGTAAGTATATGAGCAGTAACAAAGACGTGCAACTAATTTGGGAAGCATACATGACCAACAATGAAGGTATTGAGGACGATCATATGGACTTCGCGAATGAAAATCCTAGCAGAAGACCTCAACCAAGTAAATCTTCAAGTTTGAAACTCAACAGACCTCCTGAAAAAAAGGAGCTCGATGATTATGGTAGAGAATATGTATACAGAGGACCTAAAGATGGTGCTTTCGATAGTGAACAACAGATGAGACAAGCATTAGAGCAATTACCCATGGGCTTGGACAAGTTGTTTCGACCAAGTCGTGAGGGTTCGTTTTTTGTACTGGAACCTTCTGACGAGTTTAAATCATATGGATCTGATGGAGATGGTATGGGAGGCGTGATTGAGCACGATCTAGGTGACGTGATTGTTGGATTGGCTGATGGTAATTTTCTTGAGTATATAAAGTTTCCGCCAATGGAAGAAGAAGATCCGGATGCTGACTTGTTCAGTCAGTCAGAAAATGATTACAGAAGAGGTGAAGGCTTACCGGAACGCGAAGATTGAAAAACGCATGAAAAAGGTAGATATATTAAAAAAGAAATAAAGATAGATTTAGTAGCGGTTGACGGTAATCAATCTCTCGAAAGAATTGAATTGTTGATCAAAATCGCCCGGTACAGCTTGCAGTATTTTAAGTTTAATCACGTCAAAATATTCACAGGTTACAGGGATATAGCCAAACTACCCAAATTAAAAGATATCGAATATATACATGTTTCAATTCCCTCGATTAAAGAATACAATCGCTTCGTCCTCAAAGACTTGCATGATTATATTGTATCAAGTCACTACTTGATCTTTCAGCATGACGGATTTATCGTAAATCCGGACAATTGGGACTATAATTTCTTAAATTATGATTATATCGGAGCAGTTTGGAGTAAACGTGTATGGAATACAGTCAATCGAGTGGGTAATGGTGGGTTCAGTTTGAGAAGCAAAAGGCTAACAAAATATTACTCCACCTTAAATTCTAATTATTCAATCAATGAGGATAAACTAATTTGCGTAGATTATTATAATATCCTACGTGAAGAGGGTTTCACTTTCGCTCCACCAGAACTGGCAGCCAGGTTCTCTCTAGAAGTTAATACTGAATATAACAGCGATTTTAATAAAGTTTTTGGCTTCCACGGAAGCTCACGTGCACCTCACTTATATCCTCGGACATTGAAACTAATTAACTCTATTAAGTTAACCTCTGGATAACAAGGTGTCAGCTGCTATTAGCTTCAGAGCACGTCACAAATGCAGCACAACCAAAGCCAATACACCACGAGTATTTTGGATATGAATTTGAGGAGATATACAAAAAATAAGATTAAATAAAATGTATATTTAGTGCGCAGATGAATAAATAATAATGTAGTAATGATAAGTTATAAATCAAAAAAACCAAGAATTTAATATACAATCAATGAAAAACATATTAATAACAGGTGGCCTAGGCTTCCTAGTGTAAATTTTCAGGACGGATTAAAAGAATTAATATGAATATAGCATTTTTAATATCTACAACAAAATCTTATTACGACCAAACGGTAAACAGGATTATAAAGGAAGCTCAAGACTCAGGCATACCTTCATCTGATTTATTTATTGTATCTTCTCAGGAAGATTCAAATAATTGTTTATCGCTTAATGATGCGAACATTTTCAAAGTTACTTACACTGGTATTCATTTAACGCCTTTAATTCATGTTGTAGAAAATTTCAATATTTATGAGAATTATACTCACTTCTGCTTACTTCACTCAACATCAACTATAGGTTCTACATTTTATACAAAATTAAAAAATATTTTATCAAAATTGCAATCGCCCATAGATGCAATACCATTTAATTCTCCTGGTCTAGGCGTTCAGACGAAAGATATGGGTATTGTTAGTCGAGACCAAATATTATTTTTACAAAATTACTTTAAAGCAATTAAATTAGAAGAATATACTTCAGATTCACTACTACAACTTAAAAAACAATTAATTTATGATGAAAATCTTATATTTGGGCTACAAGCGACCAAAGCTGATCTTTCTACTCGTTTTGAATTTATTAATTGTGGCAGACAACTAGTTACTGCGAATGGCATCGAAAATCCATCTAACATAATTATTGAAGATATTCAATTAGAAGGTGAAACCTTAAGGAGATCATATTATCCCTCTTTGGATTTTTATAAATACCAAAGAACATTTCAAGGCTTGAGTAATATCTCCATGAACTCCAATGGAAGCATACCTAAATGAATAAAGCTAGCTAATAAATTCGAACACATTAATATGAATAAAGAAAAAAAAGAAGTATTCATTCCAGAGCAAAACCCAGGATATAGATCGAAACTCATCTCTTTACTGATAGATAAAATTAATGCTAAATCTTATTTAGAGATTGGCTTAGGCGATGGAGAAATCTTTGAAGAGGTTAATTGTTTAGAGAAGTACGGGGTTGACCCACAATATGGTAACTTCGAATATGATAAAGGTACAAAATGCCAAATCAAACCAACACATCAAATGACATCAGATGAATTCTTCAAGCAAAACAAAAAAACTTTTGATGTCATTTTTATTGATGGTATGCATGAAGCGGAATATGCAGAAAGGGATATCATCAATTCAATATCTTGCTTAAATGAAGGAGGCTATATTATTTGTCATGACATGAACCCTCTTACTAAAGAGTCTCAAATTGTACCCAGAATTCAGAATTACTGGCATGGAGACGTATGGAAAGCTTGGGTAAATATTAGACAGAGTAACCCTAATATCTGTATGCGCGTAATTCCAGTCGATTGCGGTTTAGGTATCATACAAAAAGGATCTCAAAAACTTTTAGATATTAAGGGCTTAGACATTACTTATGAGAATTTAGAAAAACATAGAGAAGAATGGCTCAACTCGATTAGTTTGGAAGATTTTTTAAATAAAAATGAGCTACGGTAGGCATATATTGCGCGCAAAGCACCCGGCGCGGACTGGTGAACCATTCAATCAATTCAATCCCTGAACACGACCTGGAGCAAACGGCTTGTCTGTCACAATCTTCTCTAAGAACAATCTGACGTCATCCTTGTTGCATCTGTACACCCTGTTGTCAACCATAACAACATATGGAAAGTTCCCACTTATATCAAAAGGAAACCCTTGATGTTCGATCTGTATAACAACTGGATGCTTCACTTCTGGTAAATCATCTCTAGGTATTTTCACCACAGCTTTGGTGATGTTCAGGTTGCTTTCCTTCTCAGGAGCGTTATGTGATGAACCAAGCAACAGAAATGCTAACGGAATAAAGAATACAATGGAAAATAATGCTTTCATATCTTAATTATAAATCATTACTTATATGAATGCCACTATAAAACAAGGTTTTTACATAAAAAAACCCGCTAGCACTAGGCTAACGGGTTAGGGTGTAGAATATTCTGGACTGTTATTCTTTCTTGCGTTGAAGTAATGCAACGACTAACAACAAGGTAATAATACCTGCTAAGCTAGCACCTTGCCCTACGAACCCGTCTAGGATTCCTTGTAGGTTACTGATGACGTTAAGACTAGTCGCTTCGCCAAAAACTACTTGGGCGACGACTAACAAGCCTAATGCTGATAGAAGTACCGCAGTAACTCCTCCGATTAAACTCTGGATTGTATCTAGTGTATTTTTCATAACTCCTTTATTATACATGATTGATCTGAGAGATGCAACCATTATTTTAAATTTAAGCGTCTCCGTTGTATTTCTCCTCAGGCTTCTTACATGCCCATCCTAGAGAATTCATCATCTCGTCCTTGCCTGCCATTAACATTTTATATCTGAAAACTTCTTTCTCGAGCTCATCTATCTTTTGATGTGCATGCTTCAAAGCCAATCTAAGGTCTACATTCCGGGCATTGTTCTCTTGCAAGTCCCCTAATAATTTATCGTAATCTCCACTCATATGAGTATTTATCAAATACCCATGAATTTTGGTGCGCTTATGAATAGATTTACTCGAGTATAATCAGAGATCCTGCCCGGGTTTCAGTATAAGTAAGTACATGCGTTTAAAACGAAAAATTTTAATCATGGGCCTTCCTGGTTCAGGCAAGACAACGTTGGCAGAAAAGCTAGTACCTAAGCTTCAAGCTGTATGGTTCAATGCTGATGCAATCCGGCAGGAGATTCACAAGGATCTAGGGTTCACACCTGAGGATCGTAATGAACATGCACGTCGAATGGGCAAGCTTGCTGACTGGGCCACACTTGGTGGTGGTTATGTGGTTTCAGACTTTTGCTGTCCTACAGAAGAAGCTAGAGAGTTGTTCAATCCTGATCTTGTTATATGGGTGAACAGAATTGAAGAAGGTAGATACGCTGACACAAACAAAATGTTCGAAGACCCTACCAAAGATGATAGATGGGACGACAACGATTTGATTTTAACAGATGGTACACCTGATGAGTGGTGTGAACAAGCTCTTGAAGCTATTTACGAGACCGAGAAGTGGGACAACCAAGCTCCTACAGCATTGTTAATTGGCAGGTATCAACCTTTTCATGTTGGCCACAAAACTCTTGTAGCGGAAGCCGTGAAACGTACTGGTCAATGCTGCATAGCTCTTAGAGACGTTGCCGGAATTGATGACAGCAACCCATATGACTTCGACAAAGTCAAAGCGGAGATACATGCAGCATGTGTGGAATTTGGAGACAAGATCAAGGTTATCGAACTACCTAACATAATGGACGTGTTTTACGGCCGCGGTGTTGGATACAACATCGAGCAATTGGAATTGAGCAAAGAGTTACAAGAAGTGTCTGCCACTAAGATCAGAGCTGGTATCATAGGTCAGGACGGAAAACCAACTGGTAAACGTCCAGAGTAACTATATAACAGTTGCTATCAGCTTCTGAAGCCGTTATAATAATGGCATGAAAGTTAAATTAACTATTCTAACGCTGCTTTGCAGCTTAATCAATAACGTAACGGCAGGAGAGCTGTCTGGTAATATTAGCACGGGGTACAAGTCCGACTACATTTATCGTGGTGCTCTCGTGTCTTCTGAAGCAATCCAAACTCAACTAGGTGTCCAAGGGGATGTCTCTGATAATATCGGAGCGTACTTCTCCGGGTTCATGAGCTCACCTCTAGCAGGCACGAGTGATACGTATGAATTCGTCGGAGGTGTGTCATCAACCTTCCTTGACGGTCTGTTAGCTGCAACTGGTGGGTATACTCACCGTGAGCAAGTAGACGGAGCGTCAGTTGGTGAATTGTTCATTGGCTTGTCAGCTGATGCAGTATTGTCACCAACAGTCACAGTGTTTTACAATCTCGATGATGAGTTGTATACTACTGAGCTCGGAATCAGTCACACGTTTGACACTGACCTTGCCGCATTGACGGTTGGAGCTGGTGTTGGGCGAACTGAAGTGACCAAAACACTCGACCGAGACTACTTCATTGCTGGTCTGGGTGCTTCACGTGTGATCGTTGGTGATCTCAAGGGTAACTTGGGAGTCGATTACATTGATGCAGAAGACGTCGATGGGGAAACTATTGTATCAGTTGGATTGTCCTTGGACTTCTAATCAGTACGATAAGGTCTGAAAATATCTAGCCTGTCAGCGAAAGTTGACAGGCTTTTTTTGTATTTAATCACATAACAATACCATAAATAAACACATGATAAACCTGTACAAGATTCCCTTACATAAGGACTCCCCTGACATAGTAAACGCTATTGTAGAGATACCCAAGGGAACCAGTACGAAATATGAATATGACAAAGATTTAGAGATATTTAGACTGGATAGATGCTTAACGAGCGCCATGGTCTACCCTGCCAATTACGGGTTTATACCTAACACATTAGGTGCTGATGGCGACCCACTGGACATCTTGGTGTATGCTAATGCTCCCATAGAGAGAACCACATTAGTAGAGTGTCGCGTGATAGGAGTGTTAGATATGGATGACGATGGTGACAAGGATTACAAGATCTTAGGCGTGCCTACATCCGCAGTTAAAAGAAAAACCGACATACATCAAGTCAGTCGGTTGTTTTTAGACGTGACTAAAAATTTCTTTCAACACTACAAGGACTTATCCAACAAAAAAGTGCTGGTTCACGACTGGTTAGATCGCGAAGCAGCACTTAAAATTATCAAAAAAGATTCTCTTAACGCTTCATAGAGCGCCATTGCTCTTCCGTTAGTCCTCTGCTCTCCAGGTCATCCTCTAGTCGTTGATCCCAATCGATCATATAATTATTTAATCGAAAAGTCGGTTGCGCTACCGAAAAGTATACGTATTTCTAAAAGTCGTCGTCGAGAGCACCTGAGTTTTGATACTCTGTGACCTTTGATTCAAAGAAGTTCTTTTGTTTGCTCAGATCTATCACTTCACTCAACCAAGGAAACGGATTCTCGTCCTTTTCATACCGGAAATCCATACCTAATCCGGACAATCTACGATTTGCAATATGTTGCATGTAATCAACGAACATGTCAGAGTTTAAACCTAGGATCCCTGAGGGGAGCGCGTCTTTAGCGTAGTTTATCTCCAACTCTACAGCACTCTTGAGATATCCAGTTAACTCTTCATCTAGCTTAGCATCCCACACGTCTGGATGTTGTTCTCTGATCTTGTTGAGAAGCATTGTGCCGAACTTGATATGAATGCTCTCATCTCTCAATGTGTATTGAATTTGCTCAGCGATTCCAGGAATCTTGTCCGACAATGCCAACAACATAGCGAAGCCGCTGAAGAAAAATGTACCTTCACACACAATCCAGTATATGAACGCTGCTTTGATAACTTCTCTCACTCCTTCAGGTGTGCTTGTGTCAACTGGATTGTTAACCAAGTCACCTGTTACATTCATGAGAAAATCATCTTTAGCTTTGATGCTAGGAATATTTTCATATGCTTGATACACCTCAGTAATATCCAGATCAAGTGAATCACAGATATACACGATTGTATCATTATGTAAACACTCCTCATACATTTGCCTGCTCAAGTACTGCCGACATTCAGCATCCGTTATATACTTGAACAATGTGAACAAGTTGTTACCTACTAGACTCTCACTACCAGCAAAAAAACCTAGACATCTCTTGATGAGCAGTCTTTCATTGTCAGAAATAACATCACTCTTTTTCCAGTTCTGTACATCCTTGGTCATGGGCACTTCTTCAGGTGTCCAGTTGTTGTTCTTTCCTGAACGATACAGGTCCCAAGCCCATTTGTTTTTGTGTGGGAGTATTTGATTTACTCCTGCTGATTCTTTGCCTAAGATTTGACTCATACTTCAATACTTAGTATATATTATTGCTGATAAATAGCAACAAATACCACTTAATTATAGAAAGTTATTCAGCTATTCAGTTAAATCTATTGTACCACCAGTTGGAAAGAAGGCAGCATGCAGTCCTTCATACTTGTTTTGCAAATAAGACTTAACCTTATTTACTTCTTCGATGGTGAGGGCTGAATCAAAAAACATTATTTCCCACGCAAACATATCATATCCATGCAGGATATAGCTAAGGTTTCCTGAGGTGAGACTCTTGCCGACGGTTATTGGTACATGGTTCCCGCGTGTATCTGGCCGCCAGACTTGATTTCCTGAGTCGCTATTTCTTGCGATGTACAAACCTGGCCCAGTTGTGGCGTCAACTGTCGTACGCCACCCAGACCAATTTGTTTCTCCAGTATTTGTCCATGCAGCATCTGGCACCGATCCTAGATTGGCAGCAAAGTTTGCACCCATATGGAAATAAGTGCCGGCATTGTTAGTATACCAGGAGCCATTGGGCCCGGGTGACACGAAACTACCCGAGTGCGGTTGCATAACGAAGAATGTAGTAACGTCCCCAGTTATGGATGTGGGTGCTCCCACCGGAGGGGTATACTTGGCACCACCATCATTCCAGATACATGGCAGGGTATTTGTGTTCCCGCTCATCAGGCTGGATTGATTTAAATCCATCTCAGCCTTGATGTACGACGTTGCTACAAACGTATCGTCTGTGTATAGGTAATTATTTTGAGTACGGTCATACCAATGCTCGGCCCACACGCCATGTGCATACACTTGAGTCTTATCAACGCCATTCATATGGGAGGTATCAAAATGCAGCATAGGTGACTGGCTAATATAATAGGTAGCTGAACTATCTGCGTATATACCTTGAGGGTAGTGGAGCTCCTCTGTACCGCCAGTTGTCTGTATAAGTGAGTCTCTATTGTATACATGGTACTTTGAACCGTCCCAAAAAATAAGACGATTTGTATCAGTTTCAAAGAATAATTCCCCGGGTGCAGCATCAGGTGGACGGGTTGTGGAAGTTGTTGTTTTTATTTTGCTCATAATCAATTCAAATTGTTACGGAGTGTCTTCAACTGATCCCCATTTGTCAAAGCCATTGGTATTGAGTATCATTATATCGTTTGTATCTGTAGCAAACGCGATTGTTCCTATCGGGTCTCCGGTTCTAGCGATGATTTCTTGCTCTGTACCTATTATATCAATCACGAACCCGGGGAGAGGTATAGGTCCATTTGCACCAAACTCCATTCCCTCCTTGGGACTACGAAAACCATGTTTACCTACTGATATAGCCATACAATTATTTATACCTCCTCGTCATTTTTTTCATGCCATATTATATTGTCATTGTCAATGTCGGAGCTCCATGTCATCAACCTGCTGTAAACAGGATACAACCATGCAAGACAATCAAAGTATAACAACCAACTGATCATGTGACCAACTTGATATAATAACCAAACCAATATTATTCTTACACTACTGACAAGCTTCACATTCACCAGGAGCACTATTCAAACTACATGCTGTGATATTTTCCGGTTCTGGAGTTGACCCAACTGTGCTCTTCTCAATTGTACTGGCAGCACGATTGCGTAGATAGTATGTGGTCTTCAATCCGTTCTCCCATGCATGCATGTACAAATCATTCAAGAACTTGAGACTCGACTTGTCATTGTACAGATTTAAACTCACCCCCTGATCAATCCACTTTTGCCTTGCAGCAGCAGATTCAACCATCTTCATCTGATCCTGCTGAAACGCTGTTCGGTATTTGGACACAATATCTGCTGGAATATCCCAGTTAGTCAATTTCGATATATCACCATCAGTACGCTTAACATCATCGATTAGCTTCTGAGACCATAATCCTAACTTCTTCATGTCCTTGACGAAGTGATCATTGACCATGGTAAACTCACCACTCAATGTACTGTACACATACAACACACTGTAATATGGCTCGATACTAGGACTTGATCCTACAATAGAGCTAATCGTGGCTGTTGGTGCTATTGCCATCGTGTTGCTGTTCCGCATGCCATGCTTAACTACAGACGCTCTGAGAGA
>Ga0209199_1003836_pt1 | contig 14402 bp, 8 predicted proteins | sample COGITO_mtgs_1105_7_FD_184805 | JGI IMG/M metagenome (GOLD analysis project Ga0209199, IMG submission 184805) | Pelagic marine microbial communities from North Sea - COGITO_mtgs_110523 (SPAdes) (version 2) | ecosystem: Environmental > Aquatic > Marine > Epipelagic ...
AGCAGAGCCTGCATTTATAGAGGCTATAAGCCCGTTCATTGTCGTTGCGGAGTCAGTAAGAAAGGCCTGGGTGTAAGTATGGCCACCATAGGCAAATGACACGCTCCCACTGGCGTTGACAGCAGAATTAAGCGTATAGGTGTCTACTTCTAGCACTTCTGCGACGGCATTCGTCTGATAAACATCGTTCTGCGCCAATTGACTCACAGTGACCTTGTAAGTACCAGGCTCCGATGTGCTGGAATCAAATTGAGCGTTAAGCTGCGTTGGGGCTGAGTTTGAAAAAGTAGAGAAGTTAAAGTCCCGCTTATCATCTACGGCTTGGAATGCCGCTTGCAGCGTAGTGAGGGAGGATTTAAGCTGAGCCATGCCGGAAACACTGGCCTCAACATCCTTAGTCTTACGGTCAATAGTGGCTTGCTTACTGGCTTTTTCGGCATCAACTATGGCGGTGACTAAGGCTTTAGTATCGAAACCTGCACCAACACCCATAGCATTTAGATAGTCAACTGCCATAATCCCTCCCTTTCCTGACCCCTTTGCCGCAGAGCCATAAGTGGCAAGTGTTTGCCGTTATATAGAAATTTCGTTCTGTATCTTACTTAAAGCAAAAATCATGCCACCTTATAAGCACACTGATTAATTGATCAATTCAAAAGCAAAAAAAAACAGCGTCCAGTTATATGACGCTGTTTTTGACTTTACAAAGTCTTTGCTGTGTTTAAGTCCGTTTGTTAAAAATAAGGCCCATCATTTGGTCAATATTCTGCATTGCTTTGAGCGCTTCAACACTAGGCATTTGCCTTATAAGTTCACCCGTACTTGAATTGGTGACTCTTACTATGTCCTTCCCTGTTTGAGGGTCAGTGCTAAATACTACAGCCTGATTACGCGAAACCATGGCTTCGTTTAATTCACTGATTTTAGCTTCAAGCTCGTTTGATGAAATAATCGGTTCTCGATTAATGTCAATCTTTGGAGCTGCAGGTACTGGCTTTGGTTGTTCCTTTTCTACCGCCTGTACCTTTGCAACGGGTCGGTCATTACCGACTTGAGTATTCACTATCTGAGGAGCTACTTGGGGATTCGTTGCAACTGCTTCGATCGCCATAACAACCTCCTGTTGGGTTAATCAATCTAATAAGGGGCGTAAAAAAGCTCACGACCCCAAACTAGATTACCGGTTTACTTTAACAGTGACAAGACGCTTTGGCCTGAAGCATTAGCTTGCGCTAACATTGCAGTGCCCGCTTGCTGAAGCACTTGAGCCTTAGCAAGGTTAGCTGATTCAACGGCAAAGTCTGTATCTTCAATACGAGATTGCGCAGCTGACTGGTTCTCCACTCGATTCATCAAGTTAGAAACAGTGTGGTCTAGCCTGTTAGCTACTGCACCTAGCTCACTTCGATAGGAATCTACTTGTGCTATTGAAGAATCAATGGAACTCATTGCTGCGCTAGCACCAGCGGCTGTCAAGATACTCGCGTTTGCACCATGATCTTGTGTTGTTACGAGCGCACCCGCAGTGAACGCGGTCCCGTTAACAGTACTTTCGATAAGAAGATTTGTGGACGCTGAGGTTGTAGCCGAAAGATTAGTCGTCCCATCATTAATTTGAAGTGCTAACTTTTCCATAGTCGTTGCTGCGTCGGTATCAAAGTCTTGCGTAAAATCAGTGCCATTGATCGTTACTGAAAGCGTCTGGTTAGCAGCAGCTGCTGTTGCAGTGTATGTGCCTGACTGCTTTGCGGCAGCTGCGTTTTCAGTCGTACCAGCGAAGGCTGCAGTTGAAACAACTGCCTCTGAATCATTAAAGACTTTTAGGCCAGTCGACGTCCAGCCTGCATTATCCGTTAAACTTGTTAACGTTAGAACAGTACCCGTAGCGGATGTAGCATGGATATCTTCCTGGTCAGCAGTAATTTGGGCCGCCAAAAGTTGCATGGTTGCCGTTACACCTGTATCGAACTTTTGAGTGTAAACCGTGCCATTTACTTCCATTTCCAGAGACTTGGATGCAGTCGTGGCTGTGGTAATTGTAAACGTACCTGCCTGCTTAAGTCCGGCACCATTCTCTCCTGTATTGGCAGTGCTAGCCAATTCAACAACAGCAGAGGTACTATCAAAAATATCCAAATCGGTTGCCTTCATTGATTGAAAGGTCATTGAGACGTTATCTGTAGCGCCATCTCCAACTTGAAAAGAGACGCTTGTTGCAGAGTTGAGCATATTAGTGCCGTTGAAGTCCGTCTCTTTAGCGATCGAGGTAATTGCAGCCGCCAAAGCTTGGAACTCCGCGTCCAGGGCAACACGATCAGAAGCAGAATAACTGCCACTGCTGGCTTGAGTCGCAAGCTCTTTCATGCGATTTAGCATAGAGCTTGTTTCTTCCAATGCGCCTTCCGCAGTTTGCAACATTGAGATGCCATCGTTGGCATTTCGAATACCTTGATTCATTGAAGAGATTTTAGATTCCAAAGAATGAGTGATTGCTAAACCTGCAGAATCGTCCATGGCTGAGTTAATACGCTTGCCAGAAGACAGACGCTCCATGGAAGTTTCCATCGAAGCGCGTGAGGTTTCTAAATGACGTTGTGCAGTTATAGATGCTACGTTTGTGCCGATTACCATACTCATGATAATTACTCCTAAAGTAAATAAACCAACCCTATTTCTATACGATTCCCGAGCTGGAAATCGCTCGATTAAGGCCGGGTGGGAATAGCCTTTGGATTAACTATCGGCTAACTTTGGTTGAACTTTAGGAATTTTATGATTTTTTTAAGTATCTACCCGATGATGTAAGCAGAAATATATGATTCACAGCGCTGAACTCATACAGAGTCAATATTAATAGGGTCAGGATCAATAGGGTCAGGATCAATTCTAGAAAGTAAGACCCTATTTTCTTAGCCGCATCACAGATGATTAAATTTTATTAGAAAAATTAACGCCAGTTAGATTCCCAAGAGGTTTAGAATTAAGCCCCCTAGCAGTCACCATTGTCAGTCAACTGCAATTTTTGTTTTAATTAATGTAGACGATTGACCTTGAAAATAAGGTAAAACGATTACTTTGCCCCCCAGCTCATCCATTAACTTTCGGCCCTCTTCAATTTGTGCGTCGTCATGACTCTCACTTTCCATCAAAATAGTTGGCACTATATTTCTAACATTTTTAAAAGGTGTGTAATCTTGCTGGCCAACAACCAAGTCGACAAACTCTATTGCATTAGCCAGCTCTAAGCGCTCAGAAAAATCAAGAATAGGCGCTTTACCTTTTTTTGCCAAAACAGCCTCATCTGACACTATGCCAACAATAAGGCGGCCTTCTGGTCCAGCCATTGCTTTAGCGTTTTTTAGCATCATAAGGTGGCCTCGATGAACTATATCGAGGACAAAGTAAGAGTAAACTATGTTCATTTTAATATACCTTTGCTTCAGTTGGCCTAGCTAGATTCTTTTTACTATACTGGACTAAGTTTGTTTAGTGCTACCATCAGATGATCAGCTAAATCTGTAGAACTTTGCCAAATGGTAGGTTGGGTCTCAAAATCCAAGGTCAAGTGAGGCGTTTGAGGTGGTTCTACACTCAGGTCTAAACCCGCAACGTTGATGAGTTCTCCATTTTCATACCTTTGATAAATAGACTTGGGGTCACGACGACGCAATTCGTATAAAGGTACTTTTAGATAAACTTCAAAATAGTTTGTTATGTTTTCACGATTCCATGCATATAGTTCATCGAACATCGATATTGTGGCGATCACGACTACAAAACCCTGGTCCGATAACAACCTACACATTTGAGCGTATTTCAGCGCGAGGTTAATTCTTGCTTTTCGGCTGTGACTATCTCGGTCATTTTCAGAAACGTGCAAAAGATTGCGCAATATATCGCCATCCAACAATATAGGCTGTGATTCACATTTTTGTAGGCGCTGAATTAACTTTTTAGCGAGGGTTGTTTTTCCAGCTCCTGACAAACCTGTAATCCAGATCACTTGACCTGCCATACGCAATCTCCAATATCAGTGTCATTGATTTATTTTTAGTGGCTTTATCATGTTTGGATAAGTGTGCCATTTAGCCAACATATTCCAGCGATCGATCAGTCCTGACCTAAGGTATAAATAATAACCTGATTTCATAAACTGCTCTGTGTCTTTATGCATGCGTTGAGCCATCTTTATTTCAAAATCAAACATCCTATCCAACATAGGCCTTATAGTCTTTAAATCTTCTTTAAACTGTTCTAAGTTCTCCTCTACGTATCCAAACCTAACACTAATGGGGTAGAAGAGCGTACGAAGTATAAATTGATCGCTCACAGTAAAAATTGACCCTAATGTACGTTCAATAGAAGTTTTTCCAAACGGCTCCATTCCATCTTTTTCAAAGTCAGGGCTGCCTGGATCGCCCCACCATTTTTTTCCCTGTGCTGTCATCTCATAAAGGCTTTCCGTCTCTTCAATGCCCATCCAATCGCACAACGCTGGAATGGTGGTACTAGGAGACTCCTTTAAATCCTCAAGACGAACTCCAATTGAATTTTGTTGATAATAGATACTATTATCTATTGCAAAAAGCATAGTAATAATTTTACTCACAACATCAATATATTTATTCTCATAAAAGCCATTTCTGATCCACGATTCACATGCTTGTATCGGCTCACGGACCATCATAACCCAATTAGCATTTGGCACTGCCTGCACAAAATTAAGTTGTGCGTAAGTATCTGGGTTATGAATATGGTAAAAAATTAGGTGTTTATGGTTGCGATCATCAAGCGCTTTGTTATAAGCAAGATGCACTAACCAAAAGAAAGTAAACGTATCAAGGTGTTTTTGAGGCTTCATGAGACGACACAGCTCTTCACAAAATAATACTTTATCTAATCTAAGAACTTCGTTTTGCTGGTTCCCAACATTGGCCATTCCTTCCTTTTGACCCATATAAGTAATATGCTTTTTACTTTTTGTTTCAATCGGGCTTCTAACTGAGGCGTCAAATAAAACTTCATAGTTTGCAACGAAACGATCTATCATTTTGCTCCACCCTTCACTGATGATATATTCCCAGGTCGAATGGTTAAAGAATTCGCTAAAATAAATACTCGGCATTGTAGATATTTCTGGGTGGTTATCAATTAAGCTGTGCAAAAGTCCAGTGCCACTCCTCCCAAAGTGGACTAGGGCAACGACTTTATCAGGCTCAATAATTTCTTGACGCTCTGCATTATTCGATACTTCAGGATTTTTGATGATTTTATTGTCAGCAGTAGATAGGAGGCCACACACTTCATTAAGAGAGCGTTCAGCATTCTCTTCAGTTAAATGCAGCCTATAATTCAAAACAGACTTAGCGACCTGAAACTGCTTAAAGTCTTCCTTAGGATTAAGTGTCGGCAGGAGTTCTTCGATAGCCATTGTCTGTAACTTCATCGCCTGGAGGGGAAATGTCAAATTATTCCATACATCAATATAGTCAGGCTTAATCTTTAGAGCCTGTTTATAGCTTTCTATTGCTACCTCTAAATCACCCTTTTCCATTAGGGCATTACCCATATTGTTATAAGCCCTAGCATAGTCAGGCTTAATCTTTAGAGCATTTATATAGCTATTTATAGCGGCATCTTGATTACCCTGATCATTGAGAAGAACCCCCATATTGTTGTGTGCCTCGGCATACTCAGGCTTAATTTTTAAGGCCTGCATATAGGATTCTATAGCTGCCTCTAAATCATTGTTATCCTGAAGAGCAGAACTCATATTAAAATAAGCTTCAGCATAATTAGGTTGAATTTCCAGAGCATGTCTGAAGCACTCTATAGCAGCTTGTGAGTCACCCTTTTCCTTTTGTGCATTCCCCATGTTGTTGTAGGCCACTGCATGGTTTGGCATGATTTTCAAAGCTTTTTTGTAGCTGTTTATGGCAGCTTTGAGGTCCCCCTTATCCTGTTGGGCAATTCCCATATTGTAATAGGCTTCAGCATAATCAGGTTTAGCTAATATAGCATTCTTGTAACTGTTTATCGCTGCCTGTAAGTCGCCCTTTTCCTTTTGGGCATTCCCTATATTATTATGAGCTCCAGCGAAGGTAGGCATTATTTTCAGCACCTGTTTATAACTATTTATAGCAGCATCTAATTGTCCCTGATGTAATAGTGCGATACCAATGTTGTAATAGCCTTTAGCAAAATCAGGCTTAATTTTTAGAGCTTGTTGATAGTATTCTATAGCTACATCATATTGATGCAGACCCAAATTGGACTCCCCAGCGATATCAAAAAGGGCTACTGAATTTGGAAATTTTTTCTGTAACTCAAGCGTATGTGCTAAAGCAAGTTGCAGGTATCCTTGACTAAAAAGATCATTAATAGGCTGCAGTTGCTTTGTGGATGGGCCTTCTAGGCCCGCTTTTTCACCTACAGCCAACACTTGAAGCGCAATTAAGGCTTGCTTATGCTTTGGAAACTTTTGGAGAATGTCTTGGTAGATGCTTCTTGATTCTTCAGGTTGGCCCTCTTTAAATTTTTTCTTCGCAAGCCTCAAAGCTTTATCAAGTTGCATTGTGTCTAATATATTTGGTTCCAAAGAATTTAAGCCTTCTACTTCCATTGCGTTGGTCTCATCTAGTACTCGTGCCATATTTCATTCTTAAGAATAATTATGATGGTTAGACTATCATACGAAGCCCATCTAATTGAATCTCTTTAATTTTAACTCAGATACCTGAGACTCATTCACTACCAACCTATTAATCCTGATGTACTCACCCAAATCGAGTACAACGTAAGAGGAGACGATGTTCATGCTAAAACACCTCTGATTTAATTAAAAAAGTTGCACGCTTGCATTATACGATGTTGGTTTTTTTTAATTCCACCGTTAAGTTATCAGTTAAAGGCCTAGGGCTTCATCAAATAAATAGCTGCGTCTCAAAATCAAAGGTCACATGAGGATTATTAGGCTGATCTACCAAAAGCTCTAATATCAGTGTCATTGATTTATTTTTAGTGGCTTTATCATGTTTGGATAAGTGTGCCATTTAGCCAACATATTCCAGCGATCGATCAGTCCTGACCTAAGGTATAAATAATAACCTGATTTCATAAACTGCTCTGTGTCTTTATGCATGCGTTGAGCCATCTTTATTTCAAAATCAAACATCCTATCCAACATAGGCCTTATAGTCTTTAAATCTTCTTTAAACTGTTCTAAGTTCTCCTCTACGTATCCAAACCTAACACTAATGGGGTAGAAGAGCGTACGAAGTATAAATTGATCGCTCACAGTAAAAATTGACCCTAATGTACGTTCAATAGAAGTTTTTCCAAACGGCTCCATTCCATCTTTTTCAAAGTCAGGGCTGCCTGGATCGCCCCACCATTTTTTTCCCTGTGCTGTCATCTCATAAAGGCTTTCCGTCTCTTCAATGCCCATCCAATCGCACAACGCTGGAATGGTGGTACTAGGAGACTCCTTTAAATCCTCAAGACGAACTCCAATTGAATTTTGTTGATAATAGATACTATTATCTATTGCAAAAAGCATAGTAATAATTTTACTCACAACATCAATATATTTATTCTCATAAAAGCCATTTCTGATCCACGATTCACATGCTTGTATCGGCTCACGGACCATCATAACCCAATTAGCATTTGGCACTGCCTGCACAAAATTAAGTTGTGCGTAAGTATCTGGGTTATGAATATGGTAAAAAATTAGGTGTTTATGGTTGCGATCATCAAGCGCTTTGTTATAAGCAAGATGCACTAACCAAAAGAAAGTAAACGTATCAAGGTGTTTTTGAGGCTTCATGAGACGACACAGCTCTTCACAAAATAATACTTTATCTAATCTAAGAACTTCGTTTTGCTGGTTCCCAACATTGGCCATTCCTTCCTTTTGACCCATATAAGTAATATGCTTTTTACTTTTTGTTTCAATCGGGCTTCTAACTGAGGCGTCAAATAAAACTTCATAGTTTGCAACGAAACGATCTATCATTTTGCTCCACCCTTCACTGATGATATATTCCCAGGTCGAATGGTTAAAGAATTCGCTAAAATAAATACTCGGCATTGTAGATATTTCTGGGTGGTTATCAATTAAGCTGTGCAAAAGTCCAGTGCCACTCCTCCCAAAGTGGACTAGGGCAACGACTTTATCAGGCTCAATAATTTCTTGACGCTCTGCATTATTCGATACTTCAGGATTTTTAATGATTTTATTGTCAGCAGTAGATAGGAGGCCACACACTTTATAAAGGGAGGCTTTAGCATGCTCTCCCCCAAGATAGAGGCTATATCTTAAAACAGACTTTAGGATCTGGGTGTGCTTAGAACTTGATTCTGGGAGATTCGTCTGGAAAAGCAGGTCAACATTAGGAACCTTTAACTTTATTGCTTGTAGCAAAAACTCCAGGTTACTCCAAACCTGATTATAATCTGGCCGATAACTTAGTGCCTTTTTACAGCTTTCTAGGGCAGCATCTAGATCTCCTTTTTCCAGTAAAACATTACCCATATTGAAATAGGCATCAGCGTGATCTGGCTTAATCTTTAGCGCCTTTTTAAAGCTGTATATCGAATCATCTAGGTTACCCTTGTCCTTCAAAGCAATACCCAAATTATTATACGCCTCAAAATAATCAAGTTTGATTGATATAGCTAATTTGAAACTGCCTATAGCTGCCTTTAAATCACCCATATGATTTAAGGTAAGGCCCATATTATTATAGGCATCAGCATAGTCAGGTTTAATCATTACAGCTTTATTATAACTATTTATTGCCATTTTTAGGTCACCTTTATCCTGCAAGACAACACCTAGATTGAAATGGACCTCTGCAACATCAGGCTTAATCTTTAGAGCCTGTTTGTAGATATTTATAGCAGCCTCTAAATCACCCCTATTTTTAAACACAATAGCTAAATTATTATAGGCATCAATATAATCAGGCTGAATCTTGAGGGCCTGTTCGTAGCTATTTATAGCAGCCTCGGGATCATTCTTCCCATTTAAAGCAATGCCCATGTTGAAATGTGCTGCAGAATAATCAGGCTGGATAGACAAGGCTTTGTTATAGCAATTTATAGCGTCCTCCAGGTCTCCTTTATCCTGGAAAGTATTGCCCATATTATTATAGGCTTCCACATAATCAGGTTTTATCTTTATAGCCTGACTGAAGCTCTTTATAGCTAACTTAAAATTACTCCTATCCTTTTGAACTAAGCCCATATTATTATGGGCATCGACATAAGCTGGGTTGGCCTTGATAGCCTGCGCGTAACTTTTTATAGCTTCCACCTGATCACCCTTGCTATTCAAAGCTTTACCCATATTGTTATGGGCTTCAGCGTAATCAGGCTTAATTTTGATAGCTGATTTGTAGCTCTGAATTGCTGCCTCTGCGTCACCTTGGCTATTTTGAGCAACGCCCATATTATTAAGAGCATCAGCGTAATCAGGCTTAATTTTGATAGCTGATTTGTAGCTCTGAATTGCTGCCTCTGCGTCACCTTGGCTATTTTGAGCAACGCCCATATTGTTAAGAGCATCAACGTAATCAGGTTTAATCTTCAGTGCCTGTTTGTAGGATTTGATAGCTGCATCAAATTGCATTAAACCGGCATTAGAAGCCCCAGAAAGATTATAAAGAATGACTGAACGTGGATAGCTCTCAAGTAATTGGGAAGTGTGAAGCAAAGCTAGCTTAAGCTGCCCTTGATTATAGAGATTAATTAAAGAATTTAATTTATTGGGAGGAGGGTCTTGCAATACTGGTATTGTCCCACCGGATAATAATTTTAAAGCGGCTAGCGCTTGTTTATGTTTTGGAAACTTCTTTAATATGTCTTGGTATATGTCTTTTGCTTTTTCAATTTGATCATTTTTCTTATTCTTACTTGCAAGTCTTAGAGCTTTATCAAGTTTGACCGTATCTAAAATATTAGACTTAAAAGCTCTCCTTTTTACCAAATCAGTCTTATTGTTTGTAAAGAGCTTTTGCCCCATCATGTCAAAAGCTTCTCCACTTATGCCTTTCTCTTTAGCGCGAGCAAACATAGCTTTAGCATCAGTTATCCTTTCAAACTTAATCAACGCATTTATGTAACTAAGCCAGAATTGGTCTACACTAGGATCAGACTCCAAAGCGACTTTAAAGAATCGCAGAGCATCTTCCATTTTAACAGCCAACAAACCCATTGAATGATTAACTTCAGGGTGTTCTGGCTGGGATTCTAGAATAGCCAAATATAGTCTAACTGCCTCTTGGACTTGGCCAGACTTATGCGCTTTGATGCCATTTTTCAGAGTTTTTTCAAATATCAGTTCCATAAGTCTCTCCATGACGCATCCAATAATATTAGCCTATCATTGAAGCCTGTTTATTTGAATACCTTTTATTTGAACACAACAACTAAAGCACTTGGTTGTTCCGTCTTACAGCTTTAGAGGATAAAGTGAACAAAATCTTAGGTTTTGGGTAAATTATTGTTCACCTGATATTAGACGCTGTGATTGAACATAACGAATAGTATTGCGTTCAGATGCTATAGCAATTAAATAAAGGGCATCATCTGATGCTTTCCATTGTTTTGTTTATATGTTTTAGGGATCGTTACAAATTATGAGATCATGGATGTTTTAGAAAACATCATTTAATACATGTTGATACGCACCCAGTTTAAGTATAAATTTTATAAAGGGTTCATTGATTTTCTATATTATATTTGACTTAAAATTAATACCTGAGTGAGTATTTACAAAAAGAATTATTGATAGGGACAGCAACAATTATTCAGCAATATAAATAGGACTTGGATTCTTGCCATTAAAATATCGTTGATACGCCTGTTGGTAACCACTTTCGATATATTGGGTTAGTATAGTATTATCAAATAATTTTTCAGACTTAATCTCATCCGCCAGCTTTTGTTTGAGTAATGCCAAACGCTCAGGGTTTTTGGACAACTCAAATGCAAGTCTTTCATAATCTTTAGATGTTGTTGTAATTAGTTCAAACAAACCTAGCGCGTTGAGATAAGAAGCGGCCATACGGGTAGTAAGACCCTGACCAATTAACGTGAGTACTGGCAAACCTGCCCACAAAGCATTAGCAGCTGTTGATCCACCACCGTAAATAAATGTATCAAGATATAGGTCAGCTTGCGTAAACTGGGAAAGGTATCGTTGCTGTGAATCCCTATCTTTAACCATTTTGGGCTGAAAAACTAACCGTTCAGAACTAATTCCTCTAGCTTTTGCTTCCTTAATTAAGTTTGTTTTAGCCCATCTATTGCTTTCTAGTAACCACAATACACTACCCTCAACATGGTGGAGTAGGCGCATCCAAATATCAAATTCAGCAGGTGTTATTTTGTAAGTGTTATTTATAGCACAAAAAACAAACCCCTCAACAGGAAGCCCCAATTCAGATCGCATGGGTGTCTCTTCCAGCAGAGGTATACTAGCCTCAAGACCACAAGGGGGTTGAGGCACATATATTGGGTTTTCAGAATAGAATTTCTGGTTTTCAGGTGGTATCAAAGTTTGATCTGCAATAAAGTAATCCATAAAATTCGCTCCTAAAGTGCCTGGATAACCAAGCATAGAAACTTGAATGGGTGCTGCTCGATATGCAAAAATTCCAGTCCGGCTGTTTTGAGTAAATCCTGTTAAATCTATCGCTATATCGATAGAGTCTTGTCGGACTAACCGTGCTATATCTTGATCAGTCATATTTTTAACATCATCAAAAACATCAACTGCGTTTATGACACGCAAGCGCATTTCATCATCAGTATCCGGACCAAATGAATATGCATAAATTTCAAATAGCTTTCGATTATGCCGTTCAAGTATTTCTACAAGACCATACATTACCGGATGATTTTTGAAATCTGCTGAAAAATAACCAATTCTTAAACGTTTAGGCTTTTGCAAGGGCCTAGAAGGAAGTGGCAAAGGCGTTTGTTTAAAGGTGTGATTTGAATAGATTTCTGATCGAAGCCTGTGACGGTCTGGTGCATCCTCTAGTGCCAACATTGAGAACGGACTGATATGTTGAGTAGTTGTGCCTAGTTCACTAATAAGGACTCCCTCTTCCCTGACACCTATCCAATCACAAATACACGCTTGTAAATATAACTTTTGACTCCGGTATTGTTGATCATCTGGCTTGATCTCTAGGCCTTTAGTAAAGCTATCTAGAGCAGCGTTTAAATGGCCTCCATCCTGCAGAGCAATCCCCATATTGAAGTACGCTTCAACCAAATTAGGCTTAATTTTTAAAGCCTTATGGAAGTTATCTGTAGCACCTTTTAAATCACCGAAGCCCTGCAGGGCAATGCCCATATTATTATAGACATCCGCATCGTTGGGTTTAAGCTTTAAAGCCTGTTTGTAGTTGCTAATAGCACCTTCATGGTCACTTTTATCATACAAAATGTTTCCCATACTATTATAAGCTTCCGCATAGCAAGGTTTAATCTGAAGCGCTTTTGACAAATTATCGATCGCAGAATCTAGATAACCTTGTTGATGTAGGGTCATGCCTATATTATAAAATGCCTCAGCATAGTCCGGCCTAATCTTTAGGGCTTGCTTGTAGCTTTTGATAGCAGCCTCTAATTCACCATTGCCTTGCAGGGCATTCCCCATATTAGCATAAGCCTCTGCATAATCAGATTTGATCTTCAAGGCTTGCTTAAAGCTCCTTAGAGCATTTTCAAGGTCACCCTGGGACTTAAGGGCAATACCCATATTATTGTAGGCTTCTGGATATATCGGCTTAATATTTAGAGCCTTTTTGTAACTCTGAATAGCTGACTCAGGATCACCTTTGCTATTTTGAGCAACGCCCATATTATTATAGGCCTCAGCATAGTCAGGCTTAAAACTTAGGGCCTTTTTGAAGCTCTTTAGAGCTGCATTCACATCACCTTTTTCCTGTAGAGCTAATCCCATATTATTATAAGCGTCAGCATAGTCCGGGTTTATTTTAATCGCCTGTTCATAACTCTCTATCGCTGCCTGCAGATTCCCTATAATTTTCTGGGTCACTCCCATATTATAATAGGCTTCAGCATAATCAGGCTTAACTTTGACCGCCTGTTTGTAAGCGTCTAAAGCTGTATCCAATTGCATTAGTCCGGCGCACGTAACTCCAATAATATTGTAAAGAATTGATGAATTTGGGAATCGCTCCAGCATCTCATTGGCATGGAATAAAGCTTGGCGCAAGTGGCCTTGGGCGTAGAGTTCGATGACAAACTGTAGCAGTTCCTTAGGTGGGTCTTGCAGAACTGAAGGCACTCTATTAGGAATTAGTTTCAAAGCGATCAGCGCTAGCTTGTTCTTTGGAAATTTTTTGAGAATGTCCTGATAAATGTGTTTTGCCTCTTCGTACTGATTTTCCTTGGCTTTCTTTTTCGCAAGTCTTAAAGCTTGATCAAGTTTTAACGTATCTAAGATATTAGGCATAATCTTTTACTATTTAATATAGTTAATTCAAGCATCTCATTAGCCACTCTAAAATTAATAATTACATACGTTATTAAAAGTTATCACTTCACAACAAAAGTAGTTAGCTCAGGGGTTGGCAGTTAAGTCCTTCAAAAAGAGCATATACGATTATCACTGTCTCACATCAAATAAGGTTTCAAGGATCTTAGGCGAGGCTTTATCCTTTTGGTCTTGGATGTATAGGGATTCGATAGGATCCAACTTATCAGGAAGGAGAGCTTGTGGATAAACGCTTGAATCAGAAAGCTGTTTTTCTAACTGATCAAATGACTCTCCAATAGCGCCTTGATCTTTAGCCTGATCAAACATAAATTTCGCCTCAGTTATTCGATCTAGTTTAATTAAAGTAGCGATGTAGCTTAGCCAGAATTGACCCATTCTGGGATTCATTTCTAGGGCTGTTTTAAAGAATGATAGTGCTTCTGATATTTTATTTCCATCGACAGCCAATAAACCCATATGATAATTGGCATCCGGATGAGTAGGGTGTGCCTCTAAAATTGTTTGGAGAGTATCATAAAACATATTTTCTTCTTGAGTACAGCCGTTCTTTAAAGCTTGATCTAATGTAAATTCCACAATTTAATCCTTATTATATTAATTTGCACAAGGCACTCTTTTGGGGGACCTTAGTGTATTTTCTGTTTTAGCTAAATACCAAAACCATTAGTAATCTATCTAGCACATCTAGAAATAAACTATCCTTTTGTGATTACGTTAGCGATGGCAGTACCATTTTATTCGAACGATTGAAGCTATGCGTTTTTATAAATCAAGTAGTTAAAAAGGCCAGATTTTATAGAACAGCTTAGTGCCCCAACCTGCCTTGGTCGCGTCCACATAATCACCGTCGCCACTGTAG
>Ga0209199_1003858_pt1 | contig 14333 bp, 10 predicted proteins | sample COGITO_mtgs_1105_7_FD_184805 | JGI IMG/M metagenome (GOLD analysis project Ga0209199, IMG submission 184805) | Pelagic marine microbial communities from North Sea - COGITO_mtgs_110523 (SPAdes) (version 2) | ecosystem: Environmental > Aquatic > Marine > Epipelagic ...
CAGAACACCAGGTACTTTAATTACCTCAAACACATCAGGGATTCCTATAAAATTCATGAGTGAAGGACGCAGTGAAGATTTCCAAAAACACTTTTGTGGAACGCACTTTTTTAATCCCGCACGTTATTTACAATTATTTGAAATTATTCCTGGGCCAAAAACAGATCCCGAAGTTCTTGAATTCTTAGGAAGCTATGGAGAGAAATTTTTAGGAAAAACGGCCGTCATTGCTAAAGACACCCCTGCGTTTATAGGTAACCGTATTGGAATTTTTAGCATTATGAGTTTGTTTCATGCCGTTAAAGACATGGACATGACTGTTGAAGCCGTTGATAAATTAACAGGCCCTGTCATAGGCCGTCCAAAATCAGCCACTTTTAGAACGGTGGACGTTGTTGGTTTGGACACCTTGGTACATGTTGCTAACGGAATTGCAGAAAACTGTAAAGACGATGAACGCTTAGAATCCTTTCAACTTCCGGACTTCATCAACACTATGGTGGAAAACAAATGGTTGGGGAGCAAAACAGGACAAGGATTTTATAAAAAAAACGTATCCGCCGAAGGCAAAAAAGAAATTTTAACTTTAGACCTGAATACACTTGAATACCGTTCGGCTCAAAAAGCAAAATTTGCCACTTTAGAATTAACCAAAACCATTGATAACGTCATTGACCGTTTCAAAGTTTTAGTTGCAGGAAAAGACAAGGCAGGTGAGTTTTACCGTAAAAGTTTTACCGCACTCTTTGCTTACGTATCCAATCGAATTCCTGAAATTACAGAGGAACTTTATAAGATTGATGATGCCATGAAAGCAGGATTTGGCTGGGAGCATGGCCCCTTCCAAATTTGGGATGCTATTGGCGTAGAAAAGGGAATCGAATTAATGAAAGCTGAAGGCTTAGAACCTGCTGCTTGGGTGAACGATATGCTAGCTTCTGGAAACACTTCGTTTTACAGCGTTAAAAATGGAGCGACCTGTGCTTATGATATTCCTAAAAAGACCCAAGAAAAAATTCCTGGGCAGGATAGTTTTATCATCCTAGATAACATTCGAAAATCAAACGAAGTTTTTAAAAATTCGGGTGTGGTAATTGAAGACTTAGGCGATGGTATTCTCAACTGTGAGTTCCGTTCTAAGATGAATACCATTGGTGGTGATGTTTTAGCAGGCTTAAATAAAGCGATTGATTTGGCTGAAAAAGATTTTGCTGGTTTAGTCGTTGGGAACCAAGGGGCTAATTTCTCAGTGGGGGCTAATATTGGAATGATCTTTATGATGGCTGCAGAGCAAGAATATGACGAGCTCAATATGGCAATTAAATACTTTCAAGACACTATGATGCGCATGCGTTATTCCTCCATTCCAACAGTAGCTGCACCACACGGTATGGCTTTAGGAGGTGGTTGTGAATTGTCTTTACATGCTGACAAAATAGTCGCTGCAGCAGAAACCTATATGGGACTTGTAGAGTTTGGTGTGGGTGTGATCCCTGGCGGAGGTGGCTCAAAAGAAATGGCACTTAGAGCTTCCGATACCTTTCAAAAAGGCGATGTTCAATTAAATGTTTTACAAGAACATTTTTTAACCATTGGGATGGCAAAAGTATCAACTTCTGCTTACGAAGCTTTCAACTTAAACCTTTTGCAAAAAGGAAAAGATGTAGTCGTCGTCAATAAACACAGACAGATAGCGGTTGCAAAACAACATGCTAAATTAATGGCTGAAAGTGGGTACACACAACCTATAATGAGAACGGATGTAAAAGTATTGGGCAAACAAGCTTTAGGGATGTTTTTAGTAGGAACAGACTCCATGCAGGATAGCAACTACATTTCGGAACACGATATGAAAATCGCTAACAAATTGGCCTATGTGATGGCAGGTGGAGATTTATCAGAACCAACGATGGTGTCAGAGCAGTATTTATTAGACATTGAAAGAGAAGCTTTTTTGAGTCTCTGTACAGAACGAAAAACATTGGAACGTATTCAGCATATGTTGACGACGGGGAAACCATTAAGAAACTAAATTAAAAAAGAATAAAGAGAAGAGAAAAGAGAAAAAAGATTATATTATTTAGAGATTGCTAAAGTCTTTTCTCTCTACTCTATTTTCTATTTTCTCACCTTATAATAAACTATAGAACTATGAAGACTGCATACATTGTAAAAGCCTACAGAACCGCCGTAGGGAAAGCACCAAAAGGTGTATTCCGTTTTAAAAGAACCGATGAATTAGCCGCTGAAACCATCAAACACATGATGAAAGAATTGCCTGATTTAGATCCAAAGCGTATTGACGATGTGATTGTTGGTAACGCGATGCCCGAAGGGTCACAAGGATTAAATATGGCACGACTCATCTCTTTAATGGGATTGGATATTGTAGATGTTCCTGGGGTCACCGTCAACCGATTTTGTTCGTCGGGAATTGAAACCATTGGAATGGCAACAGCAAAAATTCAAGCTGGAATGGCCGATTGTATCATTGCGGGCGGTGCTGAAAGCATGAGCAGCGTTCCAATGACAGGTTATAAACCCGAACTTAATTACGACATCGTAAAAGCCGGTCACGAAGATTATTATTGGGGCATGGGAAATACGGCTGAGGCAGTTGCCAATCAGTTTAAAATCTCTCGTGAAGATCAAGATGCGTTTGCTTATAACTCTCATATGAAAGCCTTACGCGCACAAGCGGAAAATCGTTTTCAGGATCAAATTGTTCCTATTGATGTAGAACAAACATACATTGATGCCAATGGAAAGAAAGCAACAAAATCCTATACGGTCACTAAGGATGAAGGTCCAAGAGCCGGAACGAGTAAGGAAGCCTTGGCAAAACTAAGAGCTGTCTTTGCTGCAGGTGGAAGCGTAACCGCAGGAAACTCATCACAAATGAGTGATGGAGCAGCCTTTGTTATGGTGATGAGTGAAGACATGGTAAAAGAATTAAACCTAGAACCAATTGCGCGATTGGTCAACTATGCAGCTGCTGGTGTCGAGCCAAGAATCATGGGGATTGGTCCTGTAAAAGCCATTCCAAAAGCCTTGAAGCAAGCCGGATTAAAACAAGACGATTTGTCTTTGATTGAACTCAACGAAGCCTTTGCATCACAATCGTTAGCAGTGATCCGCGAATTAAACCTCAACCCTGATATCATCAATCCAAACGGTGGCGCAATTTCATTAGGACACCCCTTAGGATGTACAGGCGCAAAACTATCGGTTCAATTGTTTGATGAAATGCGAAAACAAAAAATGATCGGAAAATATGGAGCCGTCACTATGTGTGTCGGAACAGGACAAGGCGCGTGTGGGATTTTTGAATTCCTTAAATAGAGAAAAAAGAGTAGAGAGTAAAGATAAAAGAGGATAGAAATTAAGACTAATGTGTGCTAAACAAAGACATAACTACAAAAATTTGAAAATTTGGAATCTCGGCTTGGAAATTACTAATGATATTTCGGATATTTTATTGGACTTCCCAAAGCACGAACGATATGGTTTAAGTACACAAATAAGTAGATGTTCTGTTTCAATGCCTAGCAATATTGCAGAAGGGTCTTCAAGAACAGATAAATCTTTTAGTCATTTTTTAGATATCTCTTTAGGATCATCGTTCGAGTTAGGAACACAATTATTAGTAGCAAAACATAGAAATTATATAAATAACGAAACTTTAAAAAAAATAGAAGAAAAAATAGAAGAATTCCAAAGAATGACAATGAGGTTTCAAAATAGTCTCAATTAGGGTCTATTCTCTATTTTCTATCTTCTTTAATCTATAAAAAACCATGGAAACAAACGACAAACAACTACTCAGAGGAGGTCAGTTCTTAGTGAAAGAAACAAAATGCGAAGACGTATTTACACCTGAAGATTTTACGGAAGAGCAAAGAATGATGAAGGAAGCGGTGATGGAATTCAACGACCGTGAGATCATTCCTCATAAGGCGCGTTTTGAAGCTAAAGATTTTGCGTTAACAGAAGAAGTGATGCGAAAAGCTGGAGACATGGGCTTTTTAAGCGTTGCTGTTCCTGAAGCTTATGGCGGAATGGGAATGGGTTTTGTTTCGACGTGTTTGACTTGTGATTACATCTCAAGTGGAACGGGTTCTTTTAGTACTGCTTTTGGCGCACATACCGGCATTGGAACCATGCCAATTACTTTATATGGTACCGATGCACAAAAACAAAAGTATGTGCCAAAATTAGCTTCTGGAGAATGGTTTGGAGCCTATTGCCTCACAGAACCTGGCGCGGGATCAGATGCCAACTCTGGTAAAACAACGGCTGAATTATCTGCTGATGGAAAATCATACAAAATCAATGGGCAAAAAATGTGGATCTCAAATGCAGGCTTCTGTAGTGTGATGATTGTGTTTGCACGTATTGAAGGAGATAAAAATATTACAGGGTTCATTGTTGAATATGATGGTGACAAACCAAACGGTATCGTTTTGGGTGAAGAAGAGCACAAACTAGGAATTCGTGCGTCTTCAACACGTCAAGTCTTTTTTAACGATTGCGTCGTGCCTGTTGAAAATATGTTAGCGGGACGTGGTGAAGGATTTAAAATCGCAATGAATGCACTAAACGTAGGGCGTATCAAATTGGCAGCAGCTTGTTTGGATTCACAAAGACGTATCTTATCCATCGCTGTAAATTATGCTAAGGAACGTAAACAATTCGACACCCCTATTGCAGACTTTGGAGCCATTAAAGTAAAATTAGCTGAAATGGCATCGAATGCCTATGCTTGTGAATCTGCAACCTACAGAGCTGCAAAAGATATTGAAGACCGCATCGCATTGCGTGAGGCGGCTGGAAACACCCATCAAGAAGCCGAACTAAAAGGCGTTGAAGAATATGCGATTGAATGTTCCATTTTAAAAGTGGCGGTTTCTGAAGATGTACAAAATTGTGCCGATGAAGGAATCCAGATTTTTGGTGGAATGGGATTCTCAGAAGAAACCCCTATGGAATCTGCTTGGAGAGATGCTAGAATTACACGTATTTATGAAGGTACCAACGAGATTAACAGAATGTTGTCTGTGGGTATGCTCGTTAAAAAAGCAATGAAAGGACATGTTGATTTATTGGGTCCTGCTTCAAAAGTTCAAGAAGAACTCATGGGCATTCCATCTTTTGAAACACCCGATTATTCTGAATTATTTTCAGAAGAAAAAGAAATGATTAAGAAATTGAAAAAGACGTTCTTAATGGTTGCTGGTGGGGCAGTTCAAAAATATGGACCTCAACTCGAAGAGCATCAACAATTGTTAATTGCTGCTGCAGATATCTTAATTGAAATCTATATGGCAGAATCGGCAATTCTAAGAACGGAAAAAAATGTGAAGCGTACGAGTCAAAAAGAGCAATCGGCACAAATAGCGATGGCTAAATTATATTTATACCATGCCGTAGATACCGTTGAAGAAAAAGGAAAAGAAAGTATTATTTCTTTTGCTGAAGGCGATGAACAACGCATGATGTTGATGGGACTGAAGCGTTTTACAAAATATGCGAACTATCCAGATATTGTAGATTTACGTATCGAAATTGCAGAAAAAGTCAAAGAAGAAAATGGCTATTGTTTTTAACCAATTTAACTAGTGAAGAAACGTCTCAAAGTAATTTGAGGCGTTTTTTTTTATTCAAAATTTACAGTCTTAGAGTGCTAAGTTTAAAAATTGTTTAACTTTAGAAAAAAATTTATTATGAAACATCCATAACTAATCCTTAAACACCCAAGGAAAATGATTGAATGGATGTAACACACTTGCAATGAGCGCAGTCGAAGTGGGACTGATAAAAAACAATAAACACAAACATATGAAAACCAAATCTCTATTGTTAATTCCCGTTTTGCTTTTAAGCATGTTGATCAACGGTCAAAGTTTAAAATCAGATTCAGAGACCTTCACACGTCAAGACACTCTAAGAGGAAGCATCACTGCAGAACGTGTCTGGTGGGATTTGAGTTATTATCATTTAGACATCTCAGTCCATCCTGAAACGAAATCCATCGAAGGAAAAAACACCATCCAGTATACAATCCTTAAACCTTATCAAACACTTCAAATCGATTTACAACCGCCGATGAAACTCACCAAAGCAGTTCAAGATGGGGAGGAATTAGTCGTTTTAAAAGAAGGCAACGCGCATTTTATCAGCTTAAAAAAACCACAGACAACTATCGGTAGTCAAGAAGAAATTGAAATCTTTTACGAAGGCAAACCACGAATAGCTGTCAGAGCACCATGGGATGGTGGCATCTCATGGAAAAAAGATTCTAACGAAAATGATTTTATTGCCTCTTCCTGTCAAGGCTTAGGCGCCAGTGTGTGGTGGCCAAACAAAGACCATATGTATGATGAAGTGGACAGCATGAAAATTAGTGTGAATGTTCCAAAACACTTGATGGACGTTTCTAATGGAAGGCTAGAATCCGTTGAAGAACACGACGATGAAACTACCACTTACAACTGGGTCGTGACAAATCCTATTAACAACTATGGTGTGAACATCAATATTGGGGATTATGTGCATTTCTCAGAAATTTATGAAGGCGAAAAAGGACCTCTTGATATGGATTATTATGTTTTAAGAGACCATCTAGAAAAAGCTAAAAAACAATTCAAAGATGCGCCTAAAATGATGAAGGCCTTTGAACATTGGTTTGGCCCCTACCCTTTTTATGAAGACAGTTTCAAATTGGTAGAAGTCCCTTATTTAGGAATGGAACACCAAAGCTCTGTGACCTATGGTAACCAATTTAAACAAGGCTATTTGGGAAGAGATTTATCTGGAACCGGTTGGGGATTGAAATTTGATTTTATCATCATTCACGAATCGGGGCATGAGTGGTTTGCAAACAACATTACGTATAAAGATGCAGCGGATATGTGGATTCACGAAGGGTTTACGGCCTATTCAGAAAATCTGTTTTTAGATTATCATTATGGAACTGAAGCCTCGGCAGACTATGTGATTGGAACCCGAAAAAATATTCAAAATGACAAACCAATTATTGGGACCTATGACGTGAATTCAGAAGGCTCATCAGATATGTATTACAAGGGTGCAAATATGTTACACACACTACGTCAACTTGTAAATGACGATGAAAAATGGCGTCAACTGTTAAGAGGATTGAACAAAACATTCTACCATCAAACCGTCACCACTCAAGAAATTGAAAACTATATAAGTGAATTTACAGGAATGAACTTAACCGCCGTTTTTAATCAATACCTTCGTGATATACGCATCCCAAATTTTGAATACTCTATAAAAAATAATGAATTGAGCTATCACTGGATCAATGTCGTCGATAATTTTGAAATGCCTGTTGAAATAGAAATCAGTAACAAAAAACAATGGCTCTACCCTACTGCCGAATGGAAAAAAATGAAAATCAATTCCAAAAAAATCAACATCGATAGAGACTATTATATCGATCACAAACAACTAAATTAAAAACACATTCTAATGAGAACTATACTATCAATCTTACTATTAATGTTCAGTTTTAATGGGTTTGCACAAGAATTTTCCATGGAACTTCTTAAAAACAAAACCCCTCGAAACATAGGGCCTGGCGGCATGTCCGGACGGGTCACTTCCATTGACGTGGTGCATTCCAACCCAGATATCATGTATGCAGGTACCGCTTCTGGTGGTTTGTGGAAATCGACTTCGGGAGGCATTAAGTGGGCGCCCATTTTTGAAGATGAAGCAACCGCCTCTATTGGCGCTGTTGCCATTCAACAATCCAATCCAAGTGTCATTTGGGTAGGAACTGGCGAAGGCAATCCTCGTAACAGTCTGAATGGCGGTTATGGCATCTATAAATCCTTAGATGGTGGTAAAAATTGGATATTGATGGGCTTAGAAAAAACCCGACATATTCATCGTGTTATTATTGACCCTACAAATCCGAATACGGTGTATGCAGCAGCCATTGGATCGCCTTGGGGAGAGCACCCAGAACGTGGGGTGTATAAAACCACCGATGGCGGAAAAACATGGAATAAAATATTATATACAAATCAAAAAAGTGGTGCAGCGGATTTGGTGATGGACCCTCAAAATCCTAATAAATTAATCGCAGCCATGTGGGAACACAAACGCGATCCTTGGTTTTTTAACTCTGGTGGCGAAGGCTCTGGATTGTACAGTACCTATGATGGTGGCGACACATGGAAAAAAATAAGTTCTGAAGATGGATTGCCTGAAGGGAATTTAGGACGAATTGGCATCGCAATTGCGCCCAGCAAACCCGATGTTATTTATGCCCTGATCGAAGCCAAAAAGAATGCTTTATACAAAAGTACGGATGGTGGTGTCAACTGGAAAAAGGTCAGTGATAACATGGACGAAATCGGAAATCGCCCTTTTTATTATGCAGATATTTATGTCGATTCTCAAAATGAAAATCGACTGTTTTCAATTTTCACCTATGTCAATGTAAGTGAAGATGGCGGAAAAAGTTTCAAACAACTTATGCCAGCTTATGGCGTGGATAATGGCATTCACCCCGATCACCACGCATGGTGGATACATCCCACCAATGGCGATTTTATGATTGATGGAAACGATGGCGGTATGAACATCACCAAAGATGGTGGCGACAGCTGGCGTTTTATCGGAAATTTACCCGTGGCACAATTTTACCATATCAATATAGATAATGAATTTCCTTACAATGTGTATGGAGGCATGCAAGACAATGGATCTTGGAGAGGTCCTGCCTATGTCTGGCGGGCACAAGGCATCAGAAATTCGTATTGGCAAGAAATAAGTTTTGGGGATGGATTTGATGTGATTCCTGATAAAGATGATTCTCAATTTGGATGGACCATGAGTCAAGAAGGCTATGTAAGTCGATACGATTGGAAAACAGGCAATAACTATATTGTGCGCCCAACCCACCCTAATGCGGATGTCACCCTTCGTTTTAATTGGAATGCGGCTATAAATATAGATCCCAACTCAAATAGCACCCTGTACTTTGGAAGTCAGTTTGTGCATAAATCAACCGATAAGGGTCAAACATGGCAAATTATTTCTCCCGATTTAACCACCAATGATCCTGACAAATTAAAACAACATGAAAGTGGAGGATTGACCATGGATGCGACGGGTGCAGAAAACCATTGTACCATCTTAGTCATCGAGCCTTCAGAAGTGGAAGCCGACATGCTTTGGGTGAGTACCGATGACGGACGTGTGCACTATACACAAGATGGAGGCACTCAATGGACAGAGGTCACTAAAAACATTAAAGACTTGCCAAAAGGGAGCTGGATACCACAAATCAAAGCATCCAAAACTAACAAGGGCGAAGCACTTTTAGTCGCTAATGATTACAGACGCTTTAATTATACGCCTTATGTCTATCGCACTAAAAACTACGGGAAAACTTGGGAGCGAATTGTCGATGCTACAGATGTAACCAGTTATGCATTATCCATTGTAGAAGACGTTGAAGAACCCAATTTATTGTTTTTAGGAACTGATGATGGACTTTATATTTCTATCGACCACGGCACCAAATGGACCAAATGGACCGAAGGATTCCCAACCGTTTCGGTAAAAGATTTAATAATTCACCCCCGTGAGCATGACTTGGTGATTGGAACATTTGGACGGGCTGCTTGGGTATTGGACGACATTCGTCCGTTGAGAGCGATTGCAAAAGATCAAAATGTACTTCAGAAAACAGTTCATTTGTTTGATCCCCCTACGGCCTATCAAGCGGCGTATCAACAACCCACTGGAAGTCGATTTGGCGGTGATGCCTTGTTTAATGGTGAAAACCGAGACAGTGGCGCACAGTTTTCTTATTATTTAACCGTGCAAGAAAACGATTCAGCGGCGGTTGAAGAGGATGAAGATGAGGATGAAGAGGAAGAAGAAATGACGACAAAAGTCAAATGGGATTCTTTACAGCTTCAACTATTTGATGGGGAACGCCTTATTCGAACTCTCAAACAGAAAGCGCCTAAAGAAAGTGGAATGCATACTTGGAAATGGAATATGGACGAAAAAGGCATTGAATGGCCGTCTAAAAAAATACGCGAATCAAAACGAGAACCTTCCGGCGTACAAGTGATGCCTGGAACCTTCCGCGCGGTGCTAAGATATGGCGATCAAAATTCGGAGACTGTTATAGAGGTCAAAAACGATCCACGAATTTCATACGATGCTGAAGCCACACAAGATGTTTATGATAGCTTAAAAGAGTTCGAACATCAGCAAGAAATAACGTTTAATGCTGTCAAGCAACTTGTAGAAAGTAAAAATATCGTTTCTGAGTTTTCCGATAAACTATCCAAAAAAGATAAGAAATTAAATAAAGAAGCTCTAAAAAACTGCAAAGAAATCACCAAAAAAATAGACACTATTTTAGCCCTCTATTTTGGAAAAGACGACAAACGCCAAGGAATTACAAGCGACCCTGTGGTTTCTGTGACTGAGCGCATTGGAACAGCTTTGTATTATACCAGCACACGTCAGCATGGAATTACAGACACGGAACGCCATCTTATGGGACAAGTAAAAATAGCCATTGGCAACGCCTTAAAAACCACGAACAGCTTTTTTGAAGAAGAATGGTTGACATTTCAAACTGAAATGGAAGCTAAAGATTTATCTCCATTTAAAGCTATAGAAACATTTAAACTAAAAAATTAGACCTCTTTATGATACGGTTTCGATTTTTTAACTAACTTTCGACTAACAAAATTTAAAATGAAAAAAATGAAAAATTCGATTCTAGCTTTACTTCTTATTTTCAGTGTATTATCCTGTAAACAAGAAGTCAAAAAAACAAACACATCTGACAAAGACGTGTTTAATACCGAGCAAAAACAAGAAACTGTTCAAAAGATGCGCTCTTTAACAATCGCACTCAGCCCAAAAAGTAACAGTACGGTGACTGGAACGGCTAAATTTGTAGAAACCAACGGCGTGGTCCAGATGACTGCGGTGATGAAAGGACTTTCCGAAGGATCTCATGCGATACATATTCATAAAACAGGTGATTGTACATCAGCAGATGGGAAATCGGCTGGAGGGCATTGGAATCCAACGGCACAACCACATGGAAAATGGGGAGCAGAAACGGGCTACCATAAAGGAGATATTGGAAATTTTATGGTTAAGAACGCAGCGGACGATACAACCGTTGAGTTTAGTACGGATGAATGGTGTATTGGTTGTGGCGATGACACCAAAGATATTCTAGGAAAAGGCGTTATTGTGCACCAAGGTGTGGACGATTTTACATCTCAACCCTCAGGAGCCGCAGGCAGCCGTGTGAGTTGTGGAGGAATTATCGAATAATTTAATTTAAAAAAAAGATACAAAGCTACTTGTAATGGGTAGCTTTTTTAATTTTACATCAAATACGTTGTATAATGAACCCATCAGGAAGCGGTTGGATTACGAAACTACTCAAACTACTAAAGACCAATTCAGGACACGAATTTGAGTCGCTGGAAGTGTTGTACCCCAAACTCAGAGATGTGGGGTTTTTATATGGGAGTAATATGGCCACAATCAACCATATTGCAGACAACCCAGATTACACCAAAGAAGAACGTTGTAAAATCAATTTATTGATCGCGCTGTATGCGGTCCATTCCAATACAAAATCTTCTGAATCATTTGAAAAAAGTTTATTAGAGTTTTATAAAGAAATCACTTTTCATAAATCAACCTTTATACGTACCATTCTAGGGAACAATCTAGAGTCCATGCTTCATAAACGCATTCATATTGACAATAATATTCTGACCAAAAACTTTAGTTTTTTTGTTACTAATGCCCTCCTATTTATGGATGTGATGGCGTATCGAGAATATTTAAAAGGAGAAAAAAACACCATCCTTTATTTAAACCAATTTGAAAACTCTATCAGAACGTTGGTGTTAAGTGCTTTAAATTCCAAAGCCCTAAAAACATCTTATGATGATAGTTTGATTAAACTTTTAGAGTCTTCATTTCGATTTACAGAAAATACTTCTCATGATTATAAATCTATCATAGAAGCCGCCCCATCAGCGGTAGAATCTTTATATTATTTAGATTTGGCGTGCATGTCCACATGGAGTGATCTCAAACTTGAAGCAGCCGAACAAGAATTTTTGAACACCTTAGGATCTGATCTTAAAATTCCAAAAACTCAAATCATAGAATCAATCACTTCAATACATATATTTTATACAACGCATAAAAGTAAAATAGCACTTCTAAACTCCAAAAACAGTGTTCAAAGTTTTTATGACCATACCAGCTTGATGGTTCGGAAGCTGATTTCAAGAAATAGTAAACGCTTGTTTAAAGAGTTAAAAGAGAGTAAGGACTTGGTGAAGTTATTATCTCAATCGACGCATAGAGAGCTGAATGATGCCGAACAAAAACAAATGCAAGAACAGTTATTAGACGTCTTAAAATCGATTCCGAGTTTAGCCATTTTCTTATTGCCTGGCGGTGCTTTGTTATTGCCGCTATTTGTAAAGTTTATCCCTAAATTATTACCCTCTGCTTTTGATGACAATAGAATAAATGATTAAGTCATAAAAATACTACCTTTGTGGCATGGGATTAAACAACAACGATATATTCAAAAAACTCAGAGTCGCTCATAAATTAAGAGATGACGATATTGTAAAAATTTGCAGTTTAAAAGATTTTAAAATCACCAAAAGTGAACTGAATGCTATTTTTAGAAATGAAACCCACCCCAAATATATGGAGTGTGGCGATCAGTTTTTGCGAAATTTCTTAGATGGACTCATCATTCACTTGAGAGGACCGATGCCTCCAAAAGCATCAAAACCCACTGCTAACACTAAAAAATAATTCAGATGAAACCCTATTTTATAATCGGTTGTTTTATAACACTCTTTTTCAATTGCAAACAGGCTACTAAACAGAACCCTATGGATGCTGCGTATGTGGATGCTTTGAACCAAAATCGTGAAATTCGTGCCGAAAATCGTGTCAAATATTTAGAGTTGACAGGTTTGTTTAAGTTAGACTCCACCAGTAATACCTTTGGAAAAGCCGCTTCAAATAATTTTGTTTTAGCTATTGAGAATTTAGCAGAAACCATTGGAAGCATAGATTTATCAGAAGAAGCACTGACGTTTTATGCTACAAAAGACATCAAAGTTACCAATGCCCTAGGCGAAGAAATAAATACTTTAACTCTGACTATTGATACTAATGGAAACTCAATACAGCTTTTTCACAAGCAGTTAAAATGGCAAGTGATTACCCGATCAGGCGCATTATATCTGAGAGTTTGGGATTTAAAAAACCCTGCCATTCAAGCCTTCAAAGGATTTAAAAATTATGATACTAATAGTGACTATATTTTTGAAGCTAAATTCAAGTATTTTGAAACGGTACGTTTAGAATCTGTAGAATCAAAACTAGGGATCCCAGACGTCACCGATTTTATTGGACAACTGCGTTTTATGTATAAGGATGAACCTTACAGCTTAGACGTCGGGAGTGAAGGATTTGTAATGGTTGGAGATTTAACCTCTGGAGAGACCACCTATGGAGGCGGACGCTATATATACCTTGACCTTCCGAAAACAGATGGAACCGTTACTTTAGATTTTAATTACCTATTTAATCCACCCTGCGCCTATTCGGAATTTACAACTTGTTTGTTCCCACCACGACAAAATCAACTCGCTTTCAGCGTTAAAGCAGGTGAACTTATGGAAGAAGCACTTTAATAGTTTAAAATTTGAGTAACATTTTATTACATTTAGACACTAACACTTTAACGAACCAACACATTTGAAATCATCATCGGAACATACCTTTGTAGAACTTTTGCAAAAACACCAGAATATCGTGCACAAAATTTGCAGTTTTTATACGAATGATTCTGATGCGCATAAGGATTTGTTTCAAGAGATAACCATTCAGTTATGGAAGGCTTATCCAAAGTTTAGAGGCGACTCAAAATTTAGTACTTGGATGTACCGAGTGGGTCTAAATACCTCCATTACCCTGTACCGAAAATCCTTGCGAAGGGTAGAAAGTCAAAGTATTGAACCGATAGCTTATAAGCTTTCTTATGAAGAGTACGATGACACAAAGGATGAACAACTAAAACTAATTTATGCCGCCGTGCATAAGTTAAACGACATCGAAAAAGGAATTGTTTTCTTGTATTTAGAAAACAAAAATTATAAAGAAATTAGTGAAACACTAGGGATTAGTGAAGTCAATGCACGCGTTCGAATGAACCGAATTAAAACAAAACTAAAAACCCAGTTAAATTCTTAGGTATGGAT
>Ga0209199_1003882_pt1 | contig 14246 bp, 8 predicted proteins | sample COGITO_mtgs_1105_7_FD_184805 | JGI IMG/M metagenome (GOLD analysis project Ga0209199, IMG submission 184805) | Pelagic marine microbial communities from North Sea - COGITO_mtgs_110523 (SPAdes) (version 2) | ecosystem: Environmental > Aquatic > Marine > Epipelagic ...
CAATTGCTTTGATTGATGAAAATATGCCAATTTTTGTGATTGCAACAAATAAAGGACACTACGAAAAAGTAGTAAGTAATATTCAAGAAATTAAATCTAGATCAGGTAAAATTATTGCAATCGTTACTGAGGGAGATACTCAGGTAAAAGAAATTGCGGATCATGTAATTGAAATTCCAGAAACGGAGGAAGCCTTGGTGCCTTTGCTAACTACAATACCTTTTCAGTTACTTTCTTATCATATTGCAGTAATGCTAAATAAGAATGTAGATCAACCAAGAAACCTAGCGAAATCTGTTACAGTGGAATAGGCGGCAGATATGGGGGTTGATTTCCCTGTTTTTACTGAGGTTTTCAAGTGTTTTATGACCATCGGTGTACTACTTCGGGTTCCTGATTTTGTGGTGGAATTGTGTAGTGGAATTTTAAGAATGGTGTTTAGATCGTGGGTCTGATCAGTGTGGTTGTAACTGAGGTCAATTCGATGTAGAATCAGTCTTAGAAATTCTCTTTTTAGATCTTCCTCCCAACTCTCAATACCACAGATATAATTTACTATGGATTTGTAATTGTTGTACCACTTTTTATGGTCAGAATCAACTTTCTTAAGACCAACTAAATGGTCGACCTCCACAGAGACATCATCTAAATCTTTATTCAATGACTTTTTTAAAGACTCATAGACTTCAGAACCGTCGTACTCACCATAGAGTTGTCTTTTTTCAACTTCTACAAGACTTTTCTTAATTTTTTCCTTTCGTTGTTCCAACATTATGAGTCTACTTTCAATGTCATCAAGTTGTTGTCCAATGATGTTACGGAAGTCAACTATGTCTGATTTCAACAGAGTCTTAGATTCATGTGATAAATGTTTATTGTCTTTAAGTGTAGTGATAATAGAGTTCCAAAGGAAATCTTCAGTAGTAGGGATATTAAGACATCTTTTCATATCACATTCAAGACTCATTTCTATAGACATGTTAAACCTCCGTTCACTTAATGGACAGTAGTAGTGATTTACATCCTGAGTCTCTTTTACTCGACCACCAATTGGTCGTCCACAACTACAGAAAATATAATCTCGAAACAAAAATGACCTTGTGGTCCTATTAAACTGACCTCTCTTTTCCAATTTGAGTTTTCTGATTTCCCTTACCTCTTGGAATAATCGTTTCGAAATAATCGGAGTACATGAGTAGTCAATTGTTAAACCACTTTTTTTATCGTTGAAGGATTGTTTTCCAATGTAACATTCATTCCGTAGGATAACTTGTATTGATCCAAGAGACCAATGTTTGTTTCCTCTTCGAGTTTGTACTTGTTGGTGTTCCAAGTAATATTTGATTTCCTTTATTGAATAACCCTGTTGGTAAAGGGAGAATATTGTCATTATATGTTTTGATTCTTCAGGGTGTGGTTCCAATATGGATCCTTTATCTAATTTCTTGATTTGATATCCAAATGGAGGATCTCCTCCTCTAAAGAAGTTGGATTTTACCTTCTCAATTTTACCTAATCGACTTCTCTCTGATCTTATCTTATTATCATATTGGGAGATTTCTGATAGAATTCCTAATATGAGGTTTTCCATATCACCTGTGGTATCGTATTTACCAGTTGAAGTGTATAGAACTACTCCTTGTTTAACCATTTTCTGTCGAATCAGAAACCATGTAGATGTATTACGTGACAACCTATCGGTGTTCCATACATATAGGTGTTTGATTTCACCTTTATCAATTCTTCTGAGTAACTGTAATAGAACAGGACGTGTTTCTAAGTTATCAGTTGATGATGACGCACCTCCTTCATTGTGTATTTCATATTTCATTCCAAGAGATTTGGAAAGTTCTATTCCTTTTACCCTTTGGGTGGAAAGACTTGTTCCTCCTTTTTCTTCTGTTTGATTAGATGTACTTACTCTTGTTAGTATATGTAATGTGTTCATTTAGTAAATTATATCTGTGGTATTGAGAGTTGGGAGGAAGATCTAAAAAGAGAATTTCTAAGACTGATTCTACATCGAATTGACCTCAGTTACAACCACACTGATCAGACCCACGATCTAAACACCATTCTTAAAATTCCACTACACAATTCCACCACAAAATCAGGAACCCGAAGTAGTACACCGATGGTCATAAAACACTTGAAAACCTCAGTAAAAACAGGGAAATCAACCCCCATATCTGCCGCCTATTCCACTGTAACAGATTTCTCTCCAACGGGTAGTGTTTTTCTTGTCATCAATATACTCTTTAAATCTCCTAACCTCTGGGTTTCTCCCTACTCGCAATACCAGCAGCGGTTATTTAATATCATTCGATCTCAACACGATGAACAGGGTAAGAACTTCTTTGAGATCTGTAATTATCTTATTTCCAACGGTTATAAATCTCCACGTAACAAGGATCTAAAACCCAATCATGTTTGGAGTATCTACACGAAGAAGATCAAGTCCATCCAACGGTTCGGTAGGGTCTTTGACCCGGTGATTACCGATGTTAAGTTGGATCTCATCGACTACTTCCCTCACGAGTGAACCTGTTGTAGGTCTTCCCTGGTTCTTTTGACCTTAACTATTGTGGTTCGACTACAGGGAATGATTTTGGAGATATCTTCGTAGGTGTACCCTTTGTCGATGTACTCCAATATCTTTTTTGACTTAGGTTTCTTAAGGAGTTGAGTTGGAGTATCTCTTGTATTTATTCTTCTTCCCCGGTATAATCCTTTCTCTTTTCTAATACGAATACCCTCCATTTGTCTCTCCCTTATGGTGGATTTCTCATACTGTGAAAGGGTTGACAAGATACCTATGAGTAGAGACGAGAACTGATCCTCTTTTCCATTCTCATCAATGTTTTGGAGGGAAGGGTTCTTACATATAATACGTATTCCTTTCTCAGTTAATTCTTTCCATGTGGATAGAACATCAATGGTGTTCCTTCCAAGTCTATCAATTGAGTGTACGTGTAGTTCTTTTAGTTCCCCCCGCTTTATCAGTTTTTCAATCTGACCCCCGTTTGGTCTCTCGAATAAGGGAATGGAACCACTACAGGTGTCCATGAGGACATAATCATACTGATCCTTATCTACTATCTGTCGATCAACCTTCTGATTTATGGAGGTTGAAATACGGGTGTATAATACTTTCATTGTTATACCAATTTATAGGTGGGGGTGTTATCCATTAATACTGGTACAAATATAACGCTTCTACTGTGGTTCTCGCTATAAACCTCTGGTATCCAGATAGGTGTAGTTTAAAAATGATATTATTTGTGCAGGTAACATTTATGGAAAGGATCTCACCTGCAGTGATCTGATCTCTTCAATTGTTATCTGCACGAAAAGATGAGAATCAACTCCGATAATTGTATTGATACATATATATTCATCCCCCCGGGGAGAGGTGCTGCAGGACTACCTCCCAAATTTTCCCTTATATCTGAAAAAAGGGTGATATAGTAATAGGGGTCAATACCCTCTAAAAAATATTATGAAAAAATGAGTGAGATTTTGGGATTATTGTTAATTGGGTACTGGGTTGTAACTGGTGCTTCATTAATTACCTGTTTTTTCACCTAAACACCAACTCCAGTATTGTAAGTTTCAACAAAATCAACAATTCTGTTTTTTAATCTCTCAGAAGTAGAAGATCTTTCCTTTAATGAAGGTCTTTTATGTAACATGTCAATCAAATCATCACGCAGTGGTTCTTTTTCAGTAAACATGTAATCTCCAATTACCTTCTCAAGTTTATCTTTATCCAAGTTTTCTTCTTCAACTAACTTGTTAATGTATATTACTCGTTCCTTGTTCCAGAATTTTTCAAATTCTTCAGGAATGTTGTCACTGTCTTCAATATTTGGAAGGTTGTCATCAATAAAACGTTCGATGAGTTCTCGTTTACTTCTCAGATCTGATTGACCTGTAATGATTTCAATAATTTTCTTTTTCTGCGTCTCTTGTTCCTCAATTGTACTGTTTTTGAGGGTAGAAAGGAGATTAAGGATGTAGGAGACATTGATTTCATCTCTATGGATAAGTTCTAACTCAAAGTCAATATCATTAATAATGGATACCTTTTCTTTAGAATCACCTTTATGTCTATCATAAAGGTCTAAGTACTTACTCTTGTAGTCTTCAAACTCTTGATCCTCCATTTCAGTTTCTTCCATTTCAAACTGAGTGAAGGTATTAAGAACGTTTTTCACCCGCATTAAATCCCTGAAGAGTTTAATAAACTCAAATTGATCATCCTCACGTATTAAATCATTGACACTGTCAACGCTGGGTGTAAGTTTTGTTAGGTTATTATACGCCTCATTAAATCTCTCTAAATAAACCTCGTAAGGTTCCATAACAATGAGATCTTTATTATCTAAATTAGAGAACAATCGAATTGCATCGTCAGTCTGTTTCTTTAGGTTTCTAAAGGATACAATATTTCCTTGAGATTTCAATTCCCCAAAGATTCTGTTTGTTCTTGAGTACGCCTGAATAAGACCATGAAATTTCAAGTTTTTATCTACGTAAAGGGTGTTTAATAACTTACTGTCAAATCCAGTAAGGAACATGTTAACCACCAACAAAACATCAATCTGTTTTTCCTTTACTCTCCTTGCAATATCATTGTAGTAATTGTAGTAGGATTGATTATCCTTAGTAGTGTAATTAGTTCCGAAAGTTTTGTTGTAATCCCCAATAAAGTCCTCTAAGTAATCTCTCGAGTGTTGAGTTACATATTCAGATTCAGGTTCTGCTGCAGTTGAAAATTCCTCTCCAAAATTCCCAAGGGTGTCTTTATCCTCTTCGTTGGATTGGTAAGAGAATATTGTTGCCAGTTTTAGGTTGTGATCACCTTCATCCTGTTTCTTTTTAAAGATCTTATAGTATTCTACCAATACCGATACGCTCGAAACACAAAAGATAGAGGTGAATTTTCTGTTATAGGTTTTACGGTCATGGTTGTTAATGATATAATCTACCACACCCTCCAATCTTGCAGGAGAATTCATCACTTCTGTTTCATCAATATCTTCAACATTGATATCTACAATACTTTCCTTCTTCTTAAAGGTACTGATGTACTCTACGGAGAACTTTAAGACATTATCGTCTCTGATTGCATCAGTAATAACATACTTGTGTAAACATTTATCAAACAACATGGTGGTTGTTCGTTTTCCAAATTCATTTGATCCTGCGTTTTCTTCAAAGATGGGTGTTCCTGTAAATCCGAACATCTGAGAATTCGGAAAGAATTTTCTGATCTCTTCATGAGTCTTTCCAAACTGACTTCGGTGACACTCGTCAAAAATGAACACCACTTTTTTATCTGCAAGACCTTCAACTCTTGATTGATATCTGTTCCTGGTGATCGCAGTGTTAAGTTTCTGAATTGTGGTTATAATAAGTTTAGTATCACCCGCTAATTGGTTTGCAAGAGTGTTGGTGTTATTAGTTCCGTCTATACTTCCCTTAGAGAAAGAATTAAACTCTTTAGTAGTTTGATAATCTAAATCCTTTCTATCCACGACAAACACCACTTTATGAACGTTAGGTAGTTGCGTAAGGATCTGTGCGGTCTTAAATGAGGTAAGGGTTTTTCCACTTCCTGTTGTGTGCCAGATGTATCCAAATTTATCGGTCGATTTAACCCGTTCTACGATATTTTCTGTTGCGTAGTACTGATATGGTCGCAACACCATTAAAACTCTATGAGTCTCGTTTAAAACGATGTATTTGGTGATCATTTTGGAAAGGTGACAAGGTTCCAAAAAGATATCCGTGAATTTAGATAGTTGGGTGATTAGTTTATTGTTCTCATCACTCCAATAGAAGGTCTGTTTAAATGATCTTTCTTTGATCGGATTGTTTGCGAAGTACATAGTGTTTACTCCGTTTGAAATCACAAATAGTTGAATGAATTGAAAGAGTCCGTGACCTGAACCATAGGAATGTCTCTCGTAACGGTTGGTTTGATTAAACGCCTCTTTGAGTTCTAATCCTCTTCTTTTGAGTTCTATTTGAACAAGTGGTAAACCGTTAACTAAAATAGTTACATCGTAACGGTTCTCGTATTGTCCTTTTATGGTGATTTGATTGGTTACCTGAAACTGATTCTGACACCAAAATTGTTGGTTGATCAGTTCAATAGTCTTGGTCTCGTTCTTATCGTTAATGTATGGAACACGATCTCTTAGAGTCTTAGATCTTTCAAAGATATTTCCCTTGCTGATGTAGTTTAGAATCTGTTTGAACTCGTTATCATTGAACTTAGTTTTATTATGTTTCTCCAATTGAGATTTTAAATTCAACACCAAATCCCCCTCGTCTTTAATTGAGACAGGAGAATACCCTAAACCTACTAATTGGTCTACTAAGTTATTTTCTAATATGAGTTCAGGTTGTTTTGTCATTTACACAAACATTTTTTAAAGGAGTCCCTTTTTCCAAGTTTTGGATTTATCGATTTGAGTTTCTAATAATTCAATTTGAGTATCAATAGAAATTAAGAATTGGGAGATTTTGTTTTGTTCTTCGAGTTTAGGAACATTAAAAAAAAGAGTCTTTAAGTCCTTGCTATATATATGTTTAATAGTAGTACCCGTAACTAATCTAATAATAGATCTAACACTATAGTTTAAGAGGTATGAGTAAAACTTAGAATCAATATCCAATTTTGCTCTAAGAACATTCATGTCTCCTCCAAGTATAACATCTTTTTCTTCAATACAACTTGCAGTTGCAAGTCCAAATGGAGTAACATCTGATGTTGGCATTAAGATGTCTCCTACATTACTTCTTTTCCCTTCTTTATTTGTTTTTGAGATAATATTTTTTATAATCTCACTATACTTTGTAAATAACTCCCCGTAATGAATACATTTAAAGGATCCATTTAAATCAAGATCAGACTTTGATAATGAAGAACCACGAAAAAAATTGAACACAGCACCCAATCTTTTCTCTTCCCAATCAGGAAAGTCATCCCTGTTGTCCTTTTTAAAACGAATCTCTTGGTTGAAGATTTTTTTCATCACTCCTTTTTTGTACTCCTTCCACATATCAATGTTTACACCACTTGGACTTGGTATATTGAGTTCTTTACATGTAAGATCAATCTGTTTCAAATTATAAAAAAACAATTCTTCAGTTTCAGTCATGTATAAAGTAATATTTAACAAATCCACATCATCTTCATCTTTAAACGTATCAACATAGCGAGGAATATTAAGGTTGTAATTGTTTTCTATAACTTCTTCAATAGTAACTACAGAACTGTATTTATCAATCGATTCACGGTTACGGTAGGTCTCAACTATCAATTCTACATCTTCATCTCTTAATACGTTTTGGTTTCCTTCTTTGATAAAGTGATCATCTCCACTCGCATCTATAAAGACAATGTTGTCGTCTTGTTCTCTACACTTCTTCAGTACGAGGATACATGTAGGAATACTTGTTCCAAAGAATATGTTTGAGGGTAATCCGATTACTGCATCCAAATAGTTGAGATCTTTGATTAGATACTTTCTAATGACTTCCTCACTTGATCCTCTAAATAACACACCGTGTGGTAAAACGCACGCCATGGTTCCGTTGTCCGCTAACTGATAAACCATGTGTTGCACAAACGCGAAGTCTGCTTTAGATTTTGGTGCGAGTCTACCATATTGAGAGAATCTCTCATCTGATGCGTACAGAGGATTTGCGTCACTCTTCCAGTTTAAGGAGAAAGGTGGATTTGCAACAATACCCTCAAATCGTTTATCAAGGTGTTGTGGTTCCTCTAAAGTATCTTCTTGACGAATATCGAAATCACGATAATGAACATCGTGAAGAATCATATTCATTCGTGCAAGGTTAAAGGTTGTTCTATTAAGTTCTTGACCATAGAACTCACCAACTTCTACTTCTCTTGCAACACGCAGTAACAAAGATCCTGAACCACAGGTTGGATCGTATACACTCTTGAGTTTAGTTTTACCAGTAGTAATAATTTTGGATAGAATCTTTGATACCTGTTGAGGGGTATAGAATTCTCCCGCAGACTTTCCAGCACCTGATGCAAACTTCGCAATAAGATACTCATACGCATCACCTATTACATCACTTTCAACTTCATCCAATCTAAAGTCAATTTCATCTAAGTAAGTTAGGATATTGACAATGATCTCATTTCGTGCGTTGGGAGTTCTCCCCAACTTGGTTGAGTTAAGATCCAAATCTTCAAACAGTGCGTTGAAGTCATCTTCACTTTCAGTACCTGAAGTAGATTGTTCAATGTGATTGAGAACAGATTGAAGATCATCTAAAATATAGGAATTGGTATTCCCTCTTTTGGTAATTGAAGAGAAGAGTTCCTCTGGTTTTAAAAAGTACCCTATTGAAATAAGACTTTCCTCTTGAATTGCATCCAGAGTTTCTTGATCTTTTACCAGTTCGAAATCGGTTACCGATTCTCCCTGTAGTAGTCCATCTGCGTACAAATGTTGTTTCTCACTAAGGTACTTGTAAAAGATAAATCCAAGAATGTAGTCGCGGTAGTCATCGGGATCTACTTTTCCTCTTAGGAGGTTTGCAATCCCCCACAATTGCGCATCAAGTTGACGTCTCTGTTCTTCTGACATAGATTTTTATAATTTATTACCCGATTTTGTTATTGATTAACTGGTCGGGAGTTACTTCTAAAATTTTTGAAATTTCAAATAGAGTGCGAATAGATGGTTGAGATTTTTGGTTACACCAATAATTGATGGTAACAACGGACACTCCCATTAGATCAGATAATTTCTTCTGAGAAATTTCTTTTTCTTCCAAAACGGATTTAATTCTATTGTACTGCATTCTCATTTGAGTTTTAACAAATATAAAAAAATTAAGGGAATTCTAATATAAGTTTTCCCTTAATTCACTGTTGTTAATTTCAACTATCTCCATAATACCCTTTTCAACTTTGTTCCAAATGTGATCTGGTACTTTTTTACGGTTTTCTATAATCTCCTCCTGCGATGTAATTAATAATAGTTGAGGGTATCCCGGATACTTTTTTTGAATAATATCCTTCAACTTTTTTATTCTACTATTTTTCCAATTGTCAAACACCTGTTGTTGATATTCACTTACCTCTTCAGTTTCAACAATTACATCTTTACAATTTTCAGTATTCAATTCACGATTACCAGTTGTCTTTATACTATTGTCTATTTCCCCTTTACTGTTATCAATTTCCACTTTACTGTTATCGGGTTTTTTGGGTTTCTCTTTAAACCCATCGGTTTTGTATAGGTTTTCAATAAACCCATTGGGTTTTTCAGTTTCTGCTGCTTCTTTTTTAGGTCTACCACCTTTTTTTCCATTTTCTCGATTTCTCTCAATCGTTTTTTGATATTTTAAATTGTTTACCTCCAGTCCAGGTAGGATACCGTTCCATAAAAGTTTGTCATATTTTGATTCTAAAACTACTTCACCACCGTCATGGTAAGAGAGTAAATTGTTAATGAATTTTCTGAGTTCGGAATCATCAAGAATATCGATTTGAGTCTTCCACGATTGATAGAATAAGAATGATTTTTTATCTGTTTTCATAATTTTGTATTATTTAATTCCAATTAAACAGCGTTCGCTGTGTCAGTCTGTCAATTGGTTTTTATTATTAATTTAATAGTAACAGCGAATGATTAATTAGTACGTAATTTTTTTGACAAAATCAAGGGGGGGGTCTAATGAGTTGTCTTTTGTCATACTTCTTAGTATTTATTAGTATGAGAGAAAAATATAAAAAAAAGATAGTTGTACGAATCACGGAAAATCAATTTAATCGACTACAGCAGAAGATCGTCAAAGACGAAGTTTCCATGTCTCAAGTAATCCGGGAAGCGATAAAAAATAAATTCAACAAAATATATATTGATGATAAAAGGAAAAGAAAATTTAGATATTAGATATTGGTGTAGACAGATTCCATCAAATTTGGAAATAACCCCCTGGGAGCGAAAACAAATACGGGAGTATTTTATTGAGGATTTAGGGATGACTGATGACCTTGAGTTGGACTTTCAGTCAACTCAACTCAAATTAGTAGTTGATGTTTACAGAAGAATCAGTTACAATTTGTCGGAGTAAATTGACACTTGTAATTTGACATCTAAAAATCATATTCTACTTTTAATGTGTGTAAAGGTGAATTTTAGTGTCTTCAATACTTTCTTCTGATGGTGTAGGAACTAAACCTTGTAACGAATAAGACCATTTTTTTTCAAAACTCTATGAATTGATTTGAACTTATCTCGCGCATATACTTTAGCAGCGTACTCCAGGGGGTTGTTGTCGTATCCGACTTTTTTATCATACGATTGATAAGTTCTCATTGTTTGTCTGGTCGAAAGAAAAATGGCGTGATGAATTTCTTCTACAAGTGTGAGGACCCAAGAGTGTACATTATCCAAATTGTGATGGTAAAGTGTAATAGTATGTGTTTCCTTTATGTAGGACCCCCTAAACTCGTCATTAGGTTCATAATCAAAGTCAATTGTCAGATTATGAACAGTAACTCCCAAATCTTCTTGTATGTAATTGATAACACATTCACAAACTTGATACTTATTGGTGCAGATCTCGTCAATAGAGAAAATGTACTGAGGTATCAGAAGTTTTATAGTAACCATAATTAATGAAGCACCAGTTACAACCCAGTACCCAATTAACAATAATCCCAAAATCTCACTCATTTTTTCATAATATTTTTTAGAGGGTATTGACCCCTATTACTATATCACCCTTTTTTCAGATATAAGGGAAAATTTGGGAGGTAGTCCTGCAGCACCTCTCCCCGGGGGGATGAATATATATGTATCAATACAATTATCGGAGTTGATTCTCATCTTTTCGTGCAGATAACAATTGAAGAGATCAGATCACTGCAGGTGAGATCCTTTCCATAAATGTTACCTGCACAAATAATATCATTTTTAAACTACACCTATCTGGATACCAGAGGTTTATAGCGAGAACCACAGTAGAAGCGTTATATTTGTACCAGTATTAATGGATAACACCCCCACCTATAAATTGGTATAACAATGAAAGTATTATACACCCGTATTTCAACCTCCATAAATCAGAAGGTTGATCGACAGATAGTAGATAAGGATCAGTATGATTATGTCCTCATGGACACCTGTAGTGGTTCCATTCCCTTATTCGAGAGACCAAACGGGGGTCAGATTGAAAAACTGATAAAGCGGGGGGAACTAAAAGAACTACACGTACACTCAATTGATAGACTTGGAAGGAACACCATTGATGTTCTATCCACATGGAAAGAATTAACTGAGAAAGGAATACGTATTATATGTAAGAACCCTTCCCTCCAAAACATTGATGAGAATGGAAAAGAGGATCAGTTCTCGTCTCTACTCATAGGTATCTTGTCAACCCTTTCACAGTATGAGAAATCCACCATAAGGGAGAGACAAATGGAGGGTATTCGTATTAGAAAAGAGAAAGGATTATACCGGGGAAGAAGAATAAATACAAGAGATACTCCAACTCAACTCCTTAAGAAACCTAAGTCAAAAAAGATATTGGAGTACATCGACAAAGGGTACACCTACGAAGATATCTCCAAAATCATTCCCTGTAGTCGAACCACAATAGTTAAGGTCAAAAGAACCAGGGAAGACCTACAACAGGTTCACTCGTGAGGGAAGTAGTCGATGAGATCCAACTTAACATCGGTAATCACCGGGTCAAAGACCCTACCGAACCGTTGGATGGACTTGATCTTCTTCGTGTAGATACTCCAAACATGATTGGGTTTTAGATCCTTGTTACGTGGAGATTTATAACCGTTGGAAATAAGATAATTACAGATCTCAAAGAAGTTCTTACCCTGTTCATCGTGTTGAGATCGAATGATATTAAATAACCGCTGCTGGTATTGCGAGTAGGGAGAAACCCAGAGGTTAGGAGATTTAAAGAGTATATTGATGACAAGAAAAACACTACCCGTTGGAGAGAAATCTGTTACAGTGGAATAGGCGGCAGATATGGGGGTTGATTTCCCTGTTTTTACTGAGGTTTTCAAGTGTTTTATGACCATCGGTGTACTACTTCGGGTTCCTGATTTTGTGGTGGAATTGTGTAGTGGAATTTTAAGAATGGTGTTTAGATCGTGGGTCTGATCAGTGTGGTTGTAACTGAGGTCAATTCGATGTAGAATCAGTCTTAGAAATTCTCTTTTTAGATCTTCCTCCCAACTCTCAATACCACAGATATAATTTACTAAATGAACACATTACATATACTAACAAGAGTAAGTACATCTAATCAAACAGAAGAAAAAGGAGGAACAAGTCTTTCCACCCAAAGGGTAAAAGGAATAGAACTTTCCAAATCTCTTGGAATGAAATATGAAATACACAATGAAGGAGGTGCGTCATCATCAACTGATAACTTAGAAACACGTCCTGTTCTATTACAGTTACTCAGAAGAATTGATAAAGGTGAAATCAAACACCTATATGTATGGAACACCGATAGGTTGTCACGTAATACATCTACATGGTTTCTGATTCGACAGAAAATGGTTAAACAAGGAGTAGTTCTATACACTTCAACTGGTAAATACGATACCACAGGTGATATGGAAAACCTCATATTAGGAATTCTATCAGAAATCTCCCAATATGATAATAAGATAAGATCAGAGAGAAGTCGATTAGGTAAAATTGAGAAGGTAAAATCCAACTTCTTTAGAGGAGGAGATCCTCCATTTGGATATCAAATCAAGAAATTAGATAAAGGATCCATATTGGAACCACACCCTGAAGAATCAAAACATATAATGACAATATTCTCCCTTTACCAACAGGGTTATTCAATAAAGGAAATCAAATATTACTTGGAACACCAACAAGTACAAACTCGAAGAGGAAACAAACATTGGTCTCTTGGATCAATACAAGTTATCCTACGGAATGAATGTTACATTGGAAAACAATCCTTCAACGATAAAAAAAGTGGTTTAACAATTGACTACTCATGTACTCCGATTATTTCGAAACGATTATTCCAAGAGGTAAGGGAAATCAGAAAACTCAAATTGGAAAAGAGAGGTCAGTTTAATAGGACCACAAGGTCATTTTTGTTTCGAGATTATATTTTCTGTAGTTGTGGACGACCAATTGGTGGTCGAGTAAAAGAGACTCAGGATGTAAATCACTACTACTGTCCATTAAGTGAACGGAGGTTTAACATGTCTATAGAAATGAGTCTTGAATGTGATATGAAAAGATGTCTTAATATCCCTACTACTGAAGATTTCCTTTGGAACTCTATTATCACTACACTTAAAGACAATAAACATTTATCACATGAATCTAAGACTCTGTTGAAATCAGACATAGTTGACTTCCGTAACATCATTGGACAACAACTTGATGACATTGAAAGTAGACTCATAATGTTGGAACAACGAAAGGAAAAAATTAAGAAAAGTCTTGTAGAAGTTGAAAAAAGACAACTCTATGGTGAGTACGACGGTTCTGAAGTCTATGAGTCTTTAAAAAAGTCATTGAATAAAGATTTAGATGATGTCTCTGTGGAGGTCGACCATTTAGTTGGTCTTAAGAAAGTTGATTCTGACCATAAAAAGTGGTACAACAATTACAAATCCATAGTAAATTATATCTGTGGTATTGAGAGTTGGGAGGAAGATCTAAAAAGAGAATTTCTAAGACTGATTCTACATCGAATTGACCTCAGTTACAACCACACTGATCAGACCCACGATCTAAACACCATTCTTAAAATTCCACTACACAATTCCACCACAAAATCAGGAACCCGAAGTAGTACACCGATGGTCATAAAACACTTGAAAACCTCAGTAAAAACAGGGAAATCAACCCCCATATCTGCCGCCTATTCCACTGTAACAGATTTCGCTAGGTTTCTTGGTTGATCTACATTCTTATTTAGCATTACTGCAATATGATAAGAAAGTAACTGAAAAGGTATTGTAGTTAGCAAAGGCACCAAGGCTTCCTCCGTTTCTGGAATTTCAATTACATGATCCGCAATTTCTTTTACCTGAGTATCTCCCTCAGTAACGATTGCAATAATTTTACCTGATCTAGATTTAATTTCTTGAATATTACTTACTACTTTTTCGTAGTGTCCTTTATTTGTTGCAATCACAAAAATTGGCATATTTTCATCAATCAAAGCAATTG
>Ga0209199_1003886_pt1 | contig 14235 bp, 13 predicted proteins | sample COGITO_mtgs_1105_7_FD_184805 | JGI IMG/M metagenome (GOLD analysis project Ga0209199, IMG submission 184805) | Pelagic marine microbial communities from North Sea - COGITO_mtgs_110523 (SPAdes) (version 2) | ecosystem: Environmental > Aquatic > Marine > Epipelagic ...
GGCGAGATGTACCGTCTGTATCACGAGTATAAATCGGATGAATGGGCGCGCTTTATGTCCACTGTCACCGATTGGGATGCAGATACCTATATGGAATGTCTGCCGTAAAGTGACACAACTTTCATCGGTGGCTTAGTAGGTCGCCCATAAAAAATTTTCTTTAAAATACAAAAGGAGCATATGCCATGTGTGGTATCGCCGGCCTCATTCATCGGGGCAAGAAATCAGATGTTGGGGCTGAAATGACCTCGATGTTGCAGGCCTTGAAACATCGGGGGCCCGACTCGACCGGCTATGCCGTGTATGGTGCGGCGCATGAGGATGATTATATCATGCGCTTTATTCTCGCCGAACAGGATGCGATGAAAAAAAGCTTTGATATGAAGGAAAAAGTGGCTGAGCGCCTGGAAGAGGTTGAAAGACGCCTTGCCTTGCACGGGGTGGTGATTAAGCAGCGTGAGCATTCCACCGATTATGCCCTGCGCTATGTCATCCAGCACGACGGCGATACAGAGACGCTGGCGCGGCATATCGAAGATGTTGAAGGTGTTGAAATCCTGAGCTTGGGCAATTCGCTTGAACTGATCAAAGACCTCGGCGATGCCAGCGTTGTCTCCGAGCAATATGGGTTGCTGGACTTTAGCGGCACCCATGGCATTGGTCACACAAGGATGGCGACAGAATCCGACGTGGATATTCGCTCGGCGCATCCCTATTGGGCGTTTCCCTATAATGATGTCAGCGTCGTACACAACGGGCAGATCACCAATTATTGGCTGATGCGCCGCGAAATGGAGCACAAGGGTCACCGGTTCACGTCGAGCTGTGACAGCGAATTATTGGCGGTCTATACGGCGCATAACATGTCGATCGGGCTGACACTTGAGGAAAGCCTGCGGTCGTCAATCACCGATATCGATGGTGTTTTCACCTATCTGGTGGCCACAAAAGACCAGCTCGGCATGGCCAAGGACACGATGGCTGCAAAGCCGCTGGTGCTTTACGAAAGCGATACTCTTATCGCAATGGCATCCGAAGAAGTGGCAATCAGAGCCATTCTTCCACAGGAAATTGACACAACTGATCCCTATGACGAGGAGGTCCGGGTATGGCAGGCGTAAGTGACGCGGCACTTAAGGAAATGACGCAGGAAGAGCGCGTGACAGCGCTTGGAATGCGCACCGATCAACTGACCGGTCGGGCGATGGCAATCTCATTTGATCCAGACGAAAAGGAACGGTTTGAATATCCATGGGCGCCAGAGGTCGATTTCAACAAACGGACGGAACTGGACGTCGACGAGATGACTTCGACTGAGGCCAATAACCAAATTCGCGCCTTGATGGCCGAGGGCTATGGCACGATTGTGATCAAGAACCCGCGCGGCAAACACTCGCTGGGTGTGGGTATCCTAAGCCGCCTGCGGCTAATTTTTGAAGGCTCACTTGGGTATTTTGGCGTTGGTTTGCTGGATGGTCCTAACGTAACCATCAATGGCCGCGTGGGCTGGTCGTGCGGCGAAAATATGATGGCTGGAACGATCGTGGTCAAGAAAAATGCTGGATCAACCTTTGGCGCCGCATTGCGGGGAGGTGATCTGGTGGCGCGCGGTTCGGTTGGGTCGCGGACTGGCATCGACCAAAAGGGCGGCACCATTATTGTGGGGGGTGATACCGGTGCTTTGTCGGGCTTTATGATGCAGCGGGGTCGCATGGTGGTATGTGGCAATGCTGGCAAGGATCTGGGCGATTCAATGTATGATGGCACGATCTATGTTGGCGGCGAAATCAAGTCATGCGGTGTGGATGCTGTGCCGGGGGAATTGACCGATTTGGACAAGGCCTGGCTGACGCGAAAACTGACCCAATATGGGCTTTTGCCTGATAAGGGGGTCGACCATTTCAAAAAGGTCGTCGCGGGACGGATGCTTTGGAATTACGACAACCTTGAACCCTCTGAGAAGAAACTCATTCTTTAAAGCACCGAAAGGAAAGACCAATGGCTGACGGTGATATCCGTATTAAAAAGCCCCTGAACCGCGACGTAAATCAGATCGGGAGCAGTTTTGTTTTCCCGCCGCGGGTGATGGATGATATTCACATTAAGGCAGAGCTGGGCCGGTATCGGATGCGGGGGTTCTCACTTTTCAAGAAAATTCCGCATTGGGATGATCTGACCTTTTTGCCTGGAACGCTCACGCGCTTTGTGATCGAGGGCTACCGTGAGAAATGCGAAACCAAGACGATTATAGGGCCCCGGGCAAAGAACCCGCTTGAGCTGGATATTCCGGTCTATATCACCGGTATGAGTTTTGGCGCGCTGTCTTATGAGGCAAAAACCGCACTGGCGCGCGGCGCGACCATGGCGGGTACAGCGACCTGTTCTGGCGAAGGTGGGATGATCCCTGATGAGCGGCGCTATAGCTCGAAATGGTTTTATCAGTGTATCCAATCGCGCTATGGCTTTAACCCCAACCATCTGGTTTTGGCAGATGGGGTCGAGTTTTTTATCGGTCAGGGGTGTAAAGTGGGCCTTGGCGGGCATTTGATGGGTCAAAAAGTTACCGATCAGGTTGCCGAAATGCGCTCCCTGCCGGCGGGAATTGATCAGCGCTCTCCCGCGCGTCACCCTGATTGGCTGGGCCCAGATGATCTGGCGCTAAAAATTCAGGAAATCCGTGAAGCCACCAACGGGCAGATACCGATTCAGCTGAAATTGGGTGCGGCACGGGTGTATGATGATGTACGCATGGCGGTCAAATGTGACCCGGATGCGATCTATATTGACGGGATGGAAGGCGGCACTGGCGCCGGGCCGCATCTGGCCACCGAAGATACCGGAGTTCCTGGCATCGCCGCCATTCGTCAGGCCCGCAAAGCGATTGATGATCTTGGCAAACGTGGTGATATCACGTTGGTCTATGCCGGTGGTATTCGAAATGGCGCCGATGTGGCCAAAGCGATTGCTTTGGGTGCAGATGCCATTGCTATTGGGCATTCGGCGCTGATTGCGATGAACTGTAACAAGGATATTGAGCAGTCGAATTACCCCGAAGAGATCGGGGCGGAACCCGGGTACTGTTATCACTGTCATACGGGGCGCTGTCCGGTGGGAATTGCGACACAGGATCCGGAGTTGCGCAAGCGTCTTGACCCGGATGCGGCCGCAGAGCGGGTGTATAATTTCCTGCATACGTTGACCATAGAGGCCCAGCTGTTTGCGCGGGCTTGTGGCAAAACCAATCTGCATAGTCTTGAACCCGAAGATTTGGGCGCTTTGACGCTGGAAGCCTCGGCGATGGCAGGGGTGCCGCTTGCTGGCACCAACCACACCGTCGGCATTAAGGACTTTCATAACATTTAAGGAGACAGCACAATGGCTGGAACGCAATACAGAGGCTCGACAATAACGGATGTTGACCAGTTTGTCGCGGATGCGGCAGGGTTGGCGTCTGAGCGTGAAAAAGAAATTGGTCAGCATATCGGCTATCGCTATGATGTGAACTTGGTGCCCGATTACACCAAGATCACGCCGTATCTTTCTAAATATATGGAGGTGATGGGCTGGGACGACCTGAACTGGCTTGAGGATGTTCATATGGGATATGAAGACGGCAATCCGGCTGTTTTCGACCGCAACAACAATGGATGGGTCAGTATCCCCAGCTCGGTTGAGCTGCCAGACAATCAACAGGATCGTGATATGATTGCGCGTGAATTACTGTTGAAATTTCAGATGTCAGACCGGCATCCGCTGGCCACCCTGCGCAAGGCTTATATGAAGTTCTGATGCGCACCCCTGTACATATCGCCTGCTTGCAAACGCAGCCCAAGGCGGATTTTGAGGCTGCACTGACTGAGGCTCTGGACTTGGCTGCAATTGCGGTTGAGCAGGGGGCACAGGCACTATTCCTACCGGAGTATTGCGGCGGTCTGAAAACAAAGGGTGGTATGTTCGCGCCGCCTGCTTTGCCAGAATCATCACATCCTGTTCTTACGGGTTTGCGCGGATTTGCCAAAGCGCATGACGTTTGGATTTCGGTGGGATCTCTTGCGGTGCCGGGCAGCGCTGGAAAAGTCATCAATCGCAGCTTGCTGTTAGATCGCACGGGCGCTGTGGTAAGCCGCTATGACAAGTTGCATTTGTTTGATATCCAGCTGTCCGACCAAGAGGTGTACCGCGAGAGTGCCCGCGTCACACCAGGGCAACACTGCATAGTTTCAAACGTCGACTGGGCCGTGATTGGTCATTCGATTTGCTATGATCTGCGCTTTCCCAATTTGTACCGCGATATGGCGCAAGCCGGGGCCGAGGTTTTGATTGTTCCTTCCGCGTTTACCAAAAAAACCGGGCAGGCGCATTGGCATGTGTTGAACCGTGCAAGGGCGATTGAGAACGGCGCCTTCGTTGTCTCGGCTTGTGCGGTCGGCACTGTTGAGGGGGGTGGTGAGGCTTATGGGCATTCGCTGATTATCAACCCATGGGGCGAGATTGTGGCTGATGCAGGCGCCCAGCGCGGTGTGGTCCATGCAACCATTGATCTTGATGATGTGGCGGTCGCGCGCGGCAAAATCCCCAGTCTGCAACACGACAGGCCTTATGAGAAAACACCAAACCTTACGGAGGATGCTACATGACCCGCTCTGCTCAGAGATCTGAACCACAAGCGGATTCGACGGCTCTGCGCGACGCCTTCTTAAAATGGCAGTGTTTGACCCGCCAGATTGCAGTGCGTCAAAACCAAGGGCGCCCGGATGAAGCGGTGACACCGGCGGTGCTTCTCAAAGGTAAGACGGAGGCCTACGACCATATCATCACGGTGCTGTCCAAGACGCCGCAGCAAAGCTTGTTGCCCGAATTACAACATTTGGTCAGACGCACCCTTGACCCGGCACAACGGCGTCAGAAAGCCTTGGAATTATTGTCTGAAACCTATTACCAAAAACCTACCTCATTTTCCGACATTTTAACCGCAACCTTTCCGCCGCAATCGCCCCGCGCGGCGGTGATCAGAAAGGCGGATCATTGCCGCTTGCTGTTCTCAGGCTATGGGCAATCCTATCAGATTGAATGTAAAATCTGGGCATTAACCAAAAAAAATACACTGTATCAGGCCACATTCTGGCACAATCTTTTGTTCAACCCCGGACTTCATCCCGACACGATTGTTCTGGGGTTCGAGCCGGACTGGACGAAGTCAACGTCCGAATCTTTGGTCTGAGGCACCCCGCGGTGCCACATGTGCTTACTTTTTAATGCTTGGATAGTGGTGAAAAGCCACGTGTCTTTTCCATTTTGATCAGGCATAGGCAAGGCAGCAGCGCAGTTGCAGAGGCTTGGGGCGATTGACACAGATACAGCATGGCGGTGACTATTGATGCCCGTCTCCAGTGATTATATTCCTCCTCAGGATCCGCTTGAGATCCTGCATGAGGATCACCAGATTATTGTCGTCGACAAGCCTGCAGGCTTGTTGTCGGTTCCCGGTCGGGGCGCTGATCTGGCTGATTGTCTTTTAACCCGGGTGCAAGCGGTGTTTGCGACCGCGTTGCTGGTGCACCGTCTTGATCGAGACACCTCCGGAGTAATGGTGTTTGCCCAGACGCCGCATGCCCAGCGCGTGTTGTCGATGCAGTTTGAAAAACGTCAGACCAAAAAGACCTATGTTGCTCGGCTTGCTGGCCGATTGGAACCCAAACTTGGCACGGTGGCGTTGCCTTTGATCGTCGATTGGCCGAACCGGCCACTTCAGAAGGTTTGTCACGAGACCGGCAAACCGGCGGTGACTGATTGGCGGGTCCTGAAATATGCAGAGTGCAACGGTCAGGCCGAGACGCGCGTGCGGCTTAGCCCCAAGACGGGTCGCAGTCATCAATTACGGGTGCATATGCTGGCTTTGGGGCATGTAATCTTGGGCGATCCGCTTTATGCCAGTGGTGCTGCGCGCGATTATTCACGCCTGATGCTGCATTCGGAAGAACTGCGCTTGCATCACCCCGACAGCGGGCAAGGCCTGAAATTCCGTTCAAAAGCGACCTTTTAAGCTCGTATATTGCTAGCAACCAGACGCGCTTTTAGCTGCTGCTGCTGCAAGCAATCAGCTCTGCCAAATTTTGTAATTATCTAAAAAGTACTCAATGGCGCCCTGATTGAGCTCAAAACGCCCGTGCCCATCGACTTTTTGTTTACGCAGTGGCGTTTCAAGTTCATTCTGTCCGCCCTTGGTGCGAATGTCTTCGTCCTTGGTGAGCCAGATTTTGATGCCGTTGACTTCGAGTTGTCCGGACAGCCAAATATCGTCGACCATCCAAGCACAACTTGGGATATCAAATGCCTGTTGTGTGAAGAAACGTGGATAGATCAGCACCCCACCCCAGCCTTCAAGAATATCGACGTAACCCGAAGTTACGTTTTTGCGCGGCTTCCATTTCCCCAGCGACATTACCCTGCGCAGGCGATAGTTGAAATCTTTCTTAATCCGTTCGGCACGGGGCAGGCTTGTCCCGGACCAGTCATAGATCGATATATGTTTTAAATCTGAACCCTCTTCCACAATCGCACAATCAGGTTGTTTTTGCGCGGCGTTGATTAATCTGCCCGCCCAATTGGGATCATAAATTTTATCATCGTCGCAAAATATAATTGCAACATCCTCTTCTGCATACTCTCTGGCAGCGGGTAAAATTTTCGTTGCGGGTCCAAAATCTTGCTCAGTGATGCGAATTTTAACCTCTGAGGGGACTTGTGGCAGGTCATCCAAATCATATTCAAAGCGTTTGTATTTGCGGGGAATATAGAGAATGATATCTTCAATATCCGCAGTTTGATTGACTAATGAGTTCAAGGTTTCAGAAAGATAAGAAAACCGAGGCGGAATTGATGTCAGGGAGATTATAGTACGCACGTGTAAAAGGTATCCTATATTTCATCTTTGTATGACACTCTTATCAAAACTTTATAACTGCAACCATATATTAATCCGGTATTTTCACCCATAGAGGTTCGTATGAAAAAATGTAATAATGCTATTTTAAATTTGATGTAATACAATGCATAAATTTCTGTGCCTGTTGAAAACTTATCCTGAAGGGGCGTTTACTTCACTTTATATTCATTGATTTCCAAACTGTAAAACGCAGTTTTATCGCTGGAATAAGTTGTTGGGCAAATCAACTATTCCAAACGGGATTTAGCGTTATGTATTATTTAGGTTCTCCAAATGTTTTGTTGCGGAGGTTAAGATCGCAAAATAATAAAAGACACAAAATTTGATAGTTTTCCGCATTTCTGAGATTGAAAAACAATGGGGAAGGTGGCACGATTTAGAGATGCTAAAGAGTATGGTTTCATTAACAATAGCGAGCCTTATTTTTTTGTCACGACAAAAAATGAACTTGGAGGACCCCACGATGAGAACACGCGCCGCAGTGGCTTTGGAAGCCGGAAAACCCTTAGAGATCATGGAGGTCAACCTGGACGGCCCCCGTAAAGGCGAGGTTCTGGTCGAGATCAAAGCCACTGGCCTGTGTCATACGGACGAGTTTACCCGCTCAGGCGATGATCCCGAGGGAATTTTCCCGGCGATACTAGGCCATGAGGGCGCCGGTGTGGTGATCGAAGTTGGCGAAGGCGTGACAAGCCTTGCGATTGGCGATCATGTGATCCCGCTCTATACGCCTGAATGCCGTGAATGCGACTATTGCCTGAACCCCAAAACGAACTTGTGTCAATCGATCCGGTCCACACAAGGTCAGGGCCTCTTGCCCGACGGCTCGACCCGGTTTTCAATGCTCGATGGCACTCCAATCCACCACTATATGGGCTGTTCGACCTTTGCCAATCACACTGTTGTGCCCGAAATCGCGCTGGCCAAAGTGCGCAAGGACGCGCCGTTCGATAAAATTTGCTATATCGGTTGCGGGGTCACCACAGGCATTGGGGCGGTGATCAACACCGCCAAGGTCGAGATCGGCAGCCGCGCCATCGTGTTTGGTTTGGGTGGGATTGGGTTGAACGTAATCCAAGGTCTACGCCTTGCGGGGGCTGATCAAATCGTTGGGGTTGACCTGAACGCTAGCAAGGTCGAGATGGGCAAGCGGTTTGGCATGACCGATTTTGTCAACCCATCCCAGGTAGAGGGTGATTTGGTCGCCCATCTTGTCGAGCTGACCGGTGGTGGCGCAGATTACACCTTTGACGCCACCGGCAATGTGTCGGTGATGCGCACAGCCCTTGAGGCGGCCCATAAGGGATGGGGCGAAAGCATCATCATCGGGGTGGCGCCGGCGGGTGCCGAGATCAGTACGCGGCCGTTCCAACTGGTCACGGGCCGGGTGTGGCGCGGCACGGCGTTTGGCGGGGCGTCTGGTCGGACGGATGTGCCGAAAATCGTGGATTGGTATATGGATGGCAAGATCGAAATAGACCCGATGATCACCCATAAACTCAGCCTTGATGAGATCAATCACGGCTTTGATCTGATGCATCAGGGCAAATCAATTCGCGCCGTCGTCGAGTTCTAAGCACAAAGCCACAAAAGGGACTGGGTAAACAATTTTCCTGTGCTTCTTGATCCGCGTTTTGTGTTGAGAGCGGGCTATTTGGCCGTACCGTCCAAGCGCGGGCAGAACCCGCGGGGTTGCGCCTGAATGGGCGTATTTGTACGATGGACCTTTATTAGGGTGCGGCTGGCGCACTCTGCGCTCGCGTGGGGTTTTAAAACACGCTAGCTTGTGGTGCATGAAGCGAGCAACTGAATGTGAGACTGGAACCATGTCGAAAAAATCCTATTATGCGCCACGGGGTGGCTTGCCCGCACAAAGCCAGATTTTGACGGATCGGGCGATGTTCACTGAGGCCTATGCCGTGATCCCGAAGGGCACTTTCAGCGACATCGTCACCAGTTTCTTACCCTTCTGGGAAGGGTCGCGATTTTGGATTCTAGCGCGTCCTTTGTCGGGCTTTGCCGAGACGTTCTCACAATATATTGGCGAAGTTCAACCTGGTGGCGGTAGTGATCAGCCCGAGACTGATCCCCGGGCTGAAGCGGTTTTGTTCATTGTAGAAGGTCAGCTCACGCTTGATTTAGATGGGTCTGCCCATCTTATGGAAGAGGGGGGGTATGCCTATCTGCCGCCCGGCATGCGTTGGAGTTTGCGCAATACTGCCAACCGGCCGGCGCGGTTCCATTGGATTCGCAAAGCCTATCAGGCGGTGGTGGGTCTCGACAGTCCTGAGGCTTTCGTGACCAACGAAAAAGATATTGCGTCCAGCCCAATGCCCGAAACAGATGGGGCTTGGGCGACCACGCGCTTTGTTGAATTGAGTGATCTGCGCCATGATATGCACGTCACCATCGTTACCCTAAAACCTGGTGCGGTGATCCCGTTTACAGAAACTCATGTGATGGAACACGGTCTGTACGTGCTGGAAGGCAAGGGCGTCTACCGCCTCAATCAGGAGTGGGTCGAAGTGGAGGCTGGAGATTTTATGTGGTTGCGGGCGTTTTGTCCACAAGGGTGTTATGCTGGTGGACCGGGGCCGTTTCGCTATCTGCTTTATAAAGACGTAAACCGTCACATGCCGCTGACATTGGGATAAGTGATATACTTGGGCCTCACCGATCAATCGGTAAGGCCCGCATTTTGTTGCAAGGCGCATTTTTATCGGTGTGGTCTGCGATCTTGGCGTCTTAGCCGGCCCAGCCTGAAACAGATTTGACTTCCAGAAAATCCTCAAGACCCCAGACACCGCCTTCGCGCCCGTTGCCTGATTGTTTCATTCCGCCAAAGGGGGCGCCTGCACCACGGCTTTGACCGTTCATTTCCACCATACCCGACCGAAGTTGTCGTGCGACGCGTTTGCCTTTTTCACGATCCTGTGTCTGGATATAATTGGTCAATCCATAGACCGTGTCATTGGCGATTTCGATGGCCTCTTCTTCGGTATCGAAGGGAAGAATTGATAACACTGGCCCAAAGATTTCTTCGCGTGAAATTGTCATTTGGTTGGTGACATCGGCAAAGATTGTCGGCTGTACATAAAACCCTTTCTCCATGCCATCCGGGCGCCCGGTACCGCCAGCCACAAGGCGTGCGCCTTCATCTATGCCTTTTTGGATAAGGGCTTGGATCTTGTTGAATTGTACTTCGTTGACGACGGGGCCAATGTGTCGGCCGCTTTCATGGGCTGGGCCCACCTCGACAATGCCGGCGACTTCTGTCGCGGTGGCAACCGCTTGATCATAAGCTTCGCGCTGGACCAGCATCCGTGTTGGGGCGTTGCACGATTGCCCGGTGTTGTTCATGCAATGCAGCACACCGCGTTTTACCGCTTTGGCGTCAGCGTCGTTAAAGATAATATTGGCGCCTTTACCACCCAGTTCTAGGGTGACGCGTTTCAGGCTGTCGGCGGCGGCTTTGGTAATCAATGTGCCGGCGCGGGTCGAGCCGGTGAACGACACCATATCCACGTCAGGATGGACGGACAGCTGCGTACCAACTCCGGCGCCATCGCCATTGATCAGATTAAACACACCCGGGGGAAATCCTGCAGCATCTACGGCTTCGGCAAAGATCATCGCGTTGAGTGGCGATTCCTCAGATGGCTTTAGCACCATAGTGCAGCCGGCAATCGCGGCGGCGGCCACTTTGAGGCTAACCTGGTTCATTGGCCAGTTCCACGGCGTAATGAGCGCGCAGACCCCGACAGGTTCATAAAGTACGCGGGCTTCGGGGGCATGATCGCCCAGCGGCCGGTCAAACTGGAAGGTCTTGGCGGCCTTGAGGAAGTTTGTGATATGCGAGGCTCCGGCGGCAATCTGTTCGTTATGCGCCATATCAATCGGGGCCCCCATTTCGAGGCTCACGGCTTCGGCCAGTGCGGCACGGCGCTGATTATATTGCTCCAGTAATTTTTCCACCAGTTCAATACGGACCGCGGCTGGCGTGTTCATCCAAGTTGGAAAGGCGGCGCGGGCGGCTGCGACAGCTGCATCGGTGTCTTGTTGTCCGCCCAGCGAAATAACGGCATCTGCCTGTTCAGTAGATGGGTTGATAACTGGATGGTCGCGCCCCTCAAGTGGAGCAACCCAGGATCCGTTTATATAAAATGATCGTTTTTCAAGCATAGTTATCTCCAAATTCAAACGGCTTGGTCTGCGAGTAAAGTCAAACAGTCGCCTGACAGTGTCAGCAGTTTTGGAATATTGCAAGCCGAGCGTGGCAAAACCTGCAAATTGCTGTATTCGGGTCGCAACAGAAAAGTATAGGGGTGCTAATGTCTATTCGTCTTAATGAACTCGTTCCCGATTTTACGGCTGAAACTGATCAGGGTGAAATCGGATTTCACGACTGGATTGGCGATGGTTGGGCTATTATGTTTTCGCATCCCAAAGATTTTACCGGTGTTTGCACCACCGAGTTGAGCGCCGTGACGCAACTGACTGATGAATGGGCAGCGCGCAATACCAAGATGATTGGCGTTTCGGCGGATGGTGTTTCAAAACACGCTGACTGGAAGAAAGACATTGAGACCCTGGCTTGCCGATCGGCAGAGTTTCCGATTATTGCTGACAATGATGCCGCAGTTTCCAGTACTTTTGAGATGCTACCTGCCGAGGCCTATACTGCAGATGGTGGCCTTTTGGACACCGCTAGGGCGGTCCGGTCTTTGTTTATCATCGGGCCGGACAAGAAATTGAAGCTGTCTTTGTTCTATCCGGCTTCTGTGGGGCGAAACTGGGCCGAGGTCCTGCGGGCTTTGGATGCGCTGCAGGCAGTAGCCGAGCATTCTGTGGCATTGCCTGCAAATTGGACCGTGGGCGAAGACGTGATTATTCCATCTGCAGTGAGTGATGCCGATGCCAAGGCTAAATTTGGAGAGTTTGAGGCGGTTCTGCCCTATGTGCGCACTGCAAAGCTGCCACAGTAAACTACGCAATAGGCTTTATCCGATCGCTTGGCGTGACAAAGGCTCCAACATCTGTTGGAGCCTTTGTCGTTTTGTTTACCAGCAGGGTGTGTTTAACTCGCTGCGTTTTCGTCTGCGGTCATTTCTTCGCCGGTCTCTTGATTGACGACTTTCATTGACAAGCGCACTTTGCCGCGATCATCAAATCCCAGCAGTTTCACCTTTACGTCCTGACCTTCCTTGAGGACATCAGAAGGGTGGTTCAAACGGCGGTTTTCGATCTGCGAGACATGGACCAAACCATCGCGCTTGCCGAAGAAATTCACAAAAGCGCCAAAATCGACAATTTTGACAACCTTGCCGTCATAGACCTGACCCTCTTCGGGTTCGGCTACGATTGCATAGATCATGTCATAGGCTTTCTTGATCGAATCGCCATTGGGCGAGGCAATCTTGATCACACCCTCATCGTTGATGTCGACTTTCGCACCAGAGACTTCGACAATCTCGCGGATAACCTTGCCGCCAGAACCGATCACTTCGCGAATTTTATCGGTGGGCACGTTCATGGTCTCGATGCGCGGGGCATGGACGCTGAAATCAGCCGCTTCGGTCAGTGATTTGGACATTTCGCTTAGAATATGCATCCGGCCGTCTTTGGCTTGGGCCAGAGCTTTTTTCATGATGTCCGGAGTAATGCCGGCAATCTTGATGTCCATCTGCAACGAAGTGATACCTGCTTCGGTACCCGCCACTTTAAAGTCCATGTCGCCCAAGTGATCCTCGTCACCAAGAATATCGGTCAGAACTGCATAGTCGCCATTGTCGTCAAGGATGAGACCCATAGCAACGCCGGCAACCGGTGATTTCAGTGGCACGCCCGCGTCCATCATCGACAGTGAACCACCACAGACTGACGCCATTGACGACGAGCCGTTGGATTCGGTGATCTCGGAAACAACTCGCACAGTATATGGAAAATCGGTTGCGGCTGGCAGAACTGCCTGCAGTGCACGCCACGCCAATTTTCCGTGACCAACCTCACGCCGACCGGGAGGGCCTACGCGTCCGGCTTCGCCCACCGAGTAGGGAGGGAAATTATAGTGGAGTAGGAAGTTGGAACGCGAATTGCCGTGCAACGCATCAATGATCTGCTCGTCGTCGCCGGTACCCAATGTGGTAACTACAAGGCCTTGGGTCTCGCCACGCGTGAACAGCGCCGATCCGTGGGTTCGCGGCAGCATACCGGTTTCACACACGATAGGACGTACAGTATCCAGCGCACGGCCGTCGATCCGCTTGCCAGTTTTGACCACGTCGCCGCGCAAGATGCCGGCTTCGAGTTTTTTCAGCGCCGACCCAAGATTGGCGTCTGCCAATTGCTCTTCGCTAAGCGCGGCTTTGATGGTTTCACGGGCGGCATTGACTGCCGCGGTGCGCTCTTGCTTATCGGTCAGCGCAAAAGCGGCGCGCATCTCGGTTTCACCGGCAGATTTTGCGGCGGCATAAAGATCCGAGTAATCGGCTGGTTGAAAATCAAACGGCTCTTTTGCAGCGTCTTCGGCCATATCCACGATCAGGTCGATCACCGGTTGCATTTGCTCATGTGCAAATGTGACAGCGCCGAGCATTTCTTCTTCGGACAGCTCATAGGCCTCGGACTCGACCATCATCACAGCGTCTTTGGTGCCGGCAACAACCAGATCTAGGCGCTGATCAGGTTTGGTCCGGAGGTGATCCATATCTTCAACTTCTGGGTTCAGGATATATTCACCGTCGACAAAGCCGACACGGCAGCCGGCGATCGGGCCCCGAAACGGTGCACCGGACAATGTCAAAGCCGCAGAGGCGGCAATCATCGCTACGATATCGGGGTCATTGACCAGATCGTGGCTAAGGACGGTACACATCACCAGAACTTCGTTTTTGAAGCCGTCGACAAACAGCGGGCGCAAGGGGCGGTCGATCAGACGAGCAGTCAGTGTTTCTTTTTCTGAAGGCCGGGCTTCGCGCTTGAAAAAGCCACCAGGAATTTTACCCGCGGCATAGTATTTTTCTTGGTAATGCACAGTCAAAGGGAAAAAGTCCTGACCGGGCTTTTGCGTTTTGGCAAAGGTTACATTTGCCATCACCGAGGTTTCGCCCAAGGTGGCGATCACCGATCCGTCTGCTTGACGGGCCACTTTGCCTGTCTCTAATGTTAGGGTTTCTTCACCCCATTCGATTGATTTTTTCGTTACGTTAAACATCACGTTTCCTATAATGGCTGCCGGGGCGTATCCCCATGTGCCGATTTGCGTTCGGGGCCGCATTGCCCCCGTGGCC
>Ga0209199_1003890_pt1 | contig 14224 bp, 13 predicted proteins | sample COGITO_mtgs_1105_7_FD_184805 | JGI IMG/M metagenome (GOLD analysis project Ga0209199, IMG submission 184805) | Pelagic marine microbial communities from North Sea - COGITO_mtgs_110523 (SPAdes) (version 2) | ecosystem: Environmental > Aquatic > Marine > Epipelagic ...
TCTATGCTGGTTATTCTCCTGAAAGAATTAATCCAGGTGACAAAGAGCATACGGTTGAAAAAATTCTAAAAGTGACTTCTGGGTCTACACCAGAAATAGGTTTGAAAGTTGATAGTTTATACAAATCGGTGATCACAGCTGGAACGCACCTTGCTCCTACTATCAAGGTAGCAGAGGCGGCAAAAGTGATTGAAAATTCCCAAAGAGATATTAATATTGCCTTTGTAAATGAATTAGCTAAGATATTTAATTTGATGGATATTAATACGCATGATGTGTTGGAAGCCGCTGGAACAAAGTGGAATTTTTTACCTTTTAAACCAGGTTTAGTTGGGGGGCACTGTATTGGAGTAGATCCGTATTATTTGGCACAAAAAGCTCAAGAATTCGGATATAATCCAGAAATTATTTTAGCAGGACGACGCATGAATGATAGTATGGGTGAGTATGTGGCTTCTGAAGTAGTTAAGTTAATGATTAAAAAAGACATTAAAATTAAAGGAGCAAATATTCTTGTTTTAGGAATTACTTTTAAAGAGAACTGCCCAGATGTTAGAAATACAAAAGTGGTAGAGTTGGTAAGCGAATTAAAGCAATATGGTACTGACGTAACTATTTACGATCCTTGGGCAAATCCAAAAGAGGTAATGCATGAATACAAGGTTACTTCTACAAAAGAACTATCCGCAGAAAAATACGATTCAATTGTTTTAACGGTTGCGCATAAAGAGTTTTTAGACTTGGATTTAAGGGCTTTATTAAAACCAAACGGAATTGTTTATGATGTGAAGGGTGTTTGTACCGACGTTGTAGACGGGAAATTATAGAATTGGAAAATAACAAAGAGATTATTATTGATCTTTTTTTAAATAAAATAAATTAGAACAACACAAAACTGCAGCTTTACTAAATTATGATTAAAACTGAGAGTAATACTATTCAAGCTTTTTGGGTTGGTCTTGGAGCATTAAGCTCTTTTTCTTTGAGTATTATTAGTGCAATTATTTTATCAAGATATTTTGATAAGATAGAGTATGGAACCTACAGGCAAATAGTATACGTTTATAATACACTATTAGTTGTTTTCTCAGCAGGTCTGCCAAGAGTTTTTTCATATTATTTACCAAGATATAGTAAAGAAGAAGGAAAAGATATAACAATTAAGATATCTTTAATTTTATTCTTCACAGGTTTTTTGTTTTCATTGATCTTATATTCAGCATCTGATTTAATAGCAACCTTATTACATAATCCACAATTAGCATTAGGTCTAAAATATTTTTCACCTATACCTATGCTATTATTACCAACTTTGGGTGTTGAAGGTATATTTGCATCCTACAAACAAACTAAATATACAGCAGTATATACCGCGCTTAGTAGATTGTTAATGCTAATTTTTATTGTTTTACCTGTAATAATTTTTGGGAGTAATTATTTATTTGCAGTTTATGGATGGATAGTTGCTTCGTTTATTACTTTACTATTAGCAATTTACTTTAAAGGAATTCCTTTTAAAAACGTTAAAGTGAAGAAAACATCTCTAAAAATGAATGAGATATTTTCTTATAGTATCCCATTATTATTTGCTAGCCTTGGGGGTATTGCAATGAAATCAGCCGATCAATTTTATATCAGTAGATATTTCGGTACAGAGGTGTTTGCTGAGTTTTCAAATGGGTTTATGGAATTGCCGATTGTTGGAATGATAACTTTCTCTATAGGTTCTGTATTAATGCCGCTATTTTCAAAAATGGTTTTTGATGAAAGAAATAAAGATGACATTATAATTCTTTGGCAAAAAGCTTTGATGAAATCAGCAATAATAATATATCCATTAGTGCTGTTTTTTATCTTTTATTCTACAGAAGTGATTGTAATTCTTTACACAACAGACTACATTGCTTCTTCTATGTATTTTAAAATTGCATTAGTTCTTAATTTTTTTAATGTAATAATGTTTGCACCCATACTACTTTCACTAGGAGAAACGAAGTTTTATTCGAGGATATTAATTTCTTTTGCAATTATTGCTTGGATAGGTGACTTTTTAGTCATTAAGTTATTTGGATCTCCTGTTGGATTAGCTATTTTTTCAGTTGCAAAATTGATTTTATTAGCTTTGATTGCTTTCGGAAAGACTTCTAGAGTAATCGGAGTTAGTTTTTTCAAAGTATTTCCGGTAAATAAGCTTTTCATAGTTTTACTACATTCTCTTCTTTCAATTTTAATAGTAAAATATTTAGTTAATTTGATTGTTAAAGATGGAACTAATTTAGTCGTTCTAGGATTTCTTTTTATATGCTATATATTATTGTTGATTTTAACATCTAAATATTTTAGATTAGACTATTTACAATTTTTAGAACCAATTATCAAAAAGTTTAATTTTAAAAGAAGGGTTAATTAAATTAAAATCAAGTATGAAATTATTGTTGAAAATTTATCTAAAAATAGAATATTATAAGAATCGTTTTAGAATTAAAAAATTAAGATACTTAGGAGCTAGGATAGGTATAGGTTCAAGGTCATATGGTAGATTTTCAGTGGTAAATATTCCAAACCTATTAATTGGAAATAATACTACTATAAATGAGGGAGTACATATCAATTGTAGGAGTAAAGTAAATATTGGTAATGATGTACATATATCTACAAATGTTCAAATTCATTCTGGAAGGTTAGAAATTGATAAAAATAAAAGAATTCATACGCAAGCAAAAATTAAAATTGGAGATAACGTTTGGTTAGCAGCAAACGTGATAGTTTTAGCCGGTGTTGAAATTGGTGAAAATACAATTGTGGCAGCAGGTAGTATTGTAACAAAAGACATACCTGCAAACTCTCTGGCAATGGGCGTGCCAGCTAAAGTTAAAAAATTAATTTAGAATGAAAGAACCACTTGTTTCCATAACTATAGCTACTTATAATATTGAATCTTTTATAGAGGAAAGCATTAACAGCATTATCAATCAAACATTCAAATATTTTGAACTGATTTGCATCGATGATGGTTCTAAAGACAATACATTAAAGATTCTTAAAGAATTTGAAAAGAAGGACTCTAGAATAAAAGTAATCGCTAAAGAAATTAACGAAGGTCTAGCTGTTACAAGAAATGAGTCTTTAAAATTAGCTAAAGGAAAATACATCACCTTTTTAGATGGTGATGATATTTACGATACAGCTCTTTTTGAAAAAGCTGTAGAATTAGCTGAAAAAGAAAAAAGTGACATCGTTTACTGGGATTATTTACCATTTTATGATGTAAAGGAAATCCCTAAACTACAAAAGCAACCATCAGACCTTTTGGGATCAAACCCTAAAAATAAGAAAGCGCTATTAAAAAGACCTTCCTTTACTTGGGTAAAACTCATTAGAACAGAAAAAGCAAGAGAACTAAAAATACACTTTCCAAAAGGGTACACTCGGCAAGACATACCCGTGCATTGGAATTTAGTAACACAAATAGATAAGGTTTCGATTTTACCAGAAAGATTGGCTTATTATCGTCAACAACCCAACGCAACAACAGCAAAAAAAGATAAAAAATTATTTCATTTGTTGTATGTAATGGATATTGTAGAAATCTATTTAAAAAAACAAGGGTTATTTGATACTTATAAAAATGAATTTTATACACAACAAATAAACTTTTTTTCTGGAATGTTTGACAATATTAAAAGTGAGTATAAAGATGAGGGCTTAAAATTAATTAAAGAAAGACTAAAAGAAACTCATTATAATTTTATAAACACAACGAATCTTGTAAGACCAGAGGCACATTACTTTTTAAAATCATTAAAAGGTGATTTTGGCAGTAAAATAAAACTCCAATTAAGGAAGATAATAAGAAGTATCTACAGAAAACTTAAGAAATAAGATGAGATCATTTTTAGTAAGTTTAAAGAATACCATCCATTTTTTGTTATACATATGGTCTTTTCAGCAAAAGCTGAAAGGTATAAAAAACCTTAAAAAGTACTCTGATAAGGAGGCTATTTTAAAATTGTATAAAGATTACAGTGGTAAGTTACCTAATTTAGAACAACCCATTACTTTTAGTGAAAAGTTGCAATGGATGAAATTAAATTATCAGAATCCGTTAATAACAATATGCGCTGATAAATGGGAAGTAAGGGGTTATTTAAAAAAGAAAGGTTACGGAGCTTTATTAAGTAACGTAATTAGTGTACACGATACTATAAAAGATTTTCAGGTAGAAAAACTACCTAAAAACTTTGTAGTAAAAGCCACTCATGGTAGCGGTTGGAATTTAATTTGCACAGATAAAGAAAAAATTAATTGGTTCTGGTGGAAAAAAATAATGAATATTTGGCTCCACAATAACATCTTTTGGCCAGGAAGAGAATGGCCTTATAAGAATATGAAGCCACGATTAATTGTAGAAGAATTTTTAACAGATACGAGCGGACAATTAATTGACTACAAGTTTTTCTGTTTTAATGGAAAAGTACATTTTGCACAAGCAAATAAGGGGAGAGATACTAAAAATCATGCACAAAATTTTTATGATTTAGATTGGAATATATTGCCATTTGGTAAGGATCTCACACCAAGACCAGACATAACAATAGTGCCGCCAATTAAATTAAAAGAAATGATTGCAATTACAGAGGATCTTGTGGGAGAACTCCCTTTTGTACGCGTAGATTTTTATGAATTGGAAGGGCAAATTATTTTTGGAGAAATGACATTTTATCCTAAAAGTGGTCTACCTGACCTTACACCAGAAATTTATGATGTTAAGATAGGGGAACTATTAACGTTACCAAAACAGTTATTTAATGAGTAAAAAAAAAATAATACAGGTAGTTGGAGTTTTGAATAGAGGGGGAGCTGAGCTAATGCTTCTTGATATTGCAAAAAATATTTCTAATAAATACAAACTAATTTTTTTAGTTAATTACAAAAATAAAAGTGGGACTAAGGAGGGAGTGCTAGATCAAGAATTTTTAGATTTGGGTTGTGAAATTCATTACATAGAAACGCAATGGAGTAATGGTCTAATTAATTATTATTATAATTTCAAAAATATTTTAAAAGAGATAGGTAATGTTGATATTATACATATTCATATAAATGTAAAATCAGGAATTGTTTCTTTGTATGCTAAAATATTTAAAATAAATAAAATCATCGTTCATTCCCATGGTGAGATTAATTATGGCTATAATAATCTAAGATCTATTATTTTAAGTGCAGAGTTTTTTTTTCAAAGACAATTGATTCGTTTGTTTGCCACTGATTTTTGGGCTTGCTCATTAAAAGCAGGGAAAACATTATTTCGAAACAAAAGAGATAAAGATATAATTGTAATAAAAAATGCTATAAATATAGATTCTTATGAAGATGTGAAAGAATCAGAAATCGTTTCTTTTAAGAGAGAAATGGAATGTCAAAATAAATTATTAATAGGTTCAGTTGGGAGGGTTGTTAAAAGAAAAAATTTATCTTTTGTAATTGATGTATTAAAAGAGTTAAAGAAGAATAAGATTGATTTTTTTTTTATAAATGTTGGACAAGTAGATGATGAAGATTATTTTAAAGAGGTTGAAAAGAAAATTTATGAATATGATTTAAATGAAAATATTCTTAATTTGGGGCTTAGATATGATATCCCCAAATTAATGTCATCACTAGATATTTTTATAAGTCCTGCACTTAACGAGGCTTTTGGCATTGTTGCTATTGAAGCTCAGGCGGCTGGGGTGGCCACAATTTTATCTAATCAATTTCCACGTGAAGTTGATTTAAATTTAGGTTTAGTTAGTTTTATAGATGATTTTGACCCCATTACTTGGAGAGATAAAATTTTAGAAAATAAAGATTTTAAGAAAATTGATAGAAAAATAATTCGAGAGGCATTTGAAGAAAAAGGCTTTGATATTAGAGAAAATATTATTGTAATCGAAGAATTGTATGAAAATTAAAAACTCAGTAATCTTTATTGTACCATACTTTGGTACTTTACCAAATTATTTTTCATTTTGGTTAAAAAGTTGTGAATACAACAAAAATATTAGTTGGTTGTTGTTTACGGATGACGAAACAGTTTTAAACTATTTTGTGCCCGGAAACGTGAGAATTGAAATAGTTAGTTTTAATAACTTTAAATCTTTGATTCAAAAAAAATATGATTTTAAAATTAACATTGAAGATGCTTATAAGTTAACTGATTTTAAACCAGCGTACGGAGAAATATTTCAAGATTACATAATACAATATGATTTTTGGGGCTTTACCGATATTGATTTAATTTATGGTGATTTTGATAAATTTATTAATAATGAAATTCTAGAGAGCTTTGATAAAATATTTGTTCATGGTCACTTATCAATAATAAAAAATAAAGACTCTTTTAATTCCATATATAAAAAAGATAATTATTACAAGAAAGTTTTTTCTGATTCAGTTCATTATGGTTTTGATGAATATGGGAAAAATTCATACAATGAAAAATGTATCGAATCTGGTATTAAAATTCATGTTGATAATTTAGCGTTTGCAGACATCAATTCGTGGAAAAAACACTTTACATTAACATACGTGCGCCAACTTTGTACTGAAGAGGAAATAAGTTTTTTAAAGGGTGAAGTTAATAATACTAGACAAAATTCATTATTTGTATTTAAAAAAGGGAAGCTTATTCGATTTTATATTGAGAAAAATAAAATGTTAAAGATGGAGTATTTGTATGTTCATTTTCAAAAAAGATCTTTGTCTATTCAAAAAGTGATAGAAAAAGATGAATCAGAATTTATTATTGTACCCAACGAATTTCAGTTAGTGGAATTAAAGAAAATTGACAATACATTTTTAAAAAAGAAAGCCCCAAAATTATTTTTTTCTAATAGAAGAATTAAGCGACAGATTTATATAACGATTAGGATGTTTTTTAAGACTAAATTTGGAATTTAAAAAAAAATTTTAATACAATATGAAAAAGGCTATACATTTTAGAGGGTTAAATGGAATAAGAGCAATTGCAGCTTTGGGTGTTTTATTTGCTCATATAATGGGTGCTTTAAGTCACTTTGGGCTTAATCAATTAGGGAAGTCTTTAAATTTAGCATCTTTTGGGGTGACTATGTTCTTTACTTTAAGTGGGTTTCTAATAACTTATTTATTATTGAAGGAAAAGGAAAAAACAGATAACGAATTAATAAATATTAAACATTTTTACATAAGAAGAGTGTTGAGAATTTGGCCTTTATATTTTTTATATGTATCAGTCTGTGTAATTATATTCGCTTTTTTATCAGTGGATTACGACAAAAGTCAATTATTTTTTTATGTTTTTTTATTAGCTAATGTGCCATTAATTTTACAACAATCTTTACCATATTTAGGGCATTTATGGTCAATTGCTGTGGAAGAACAGTTTTATTTGTTTTGGCCTTGGATTGCTAAAGTGAAAAAGCAAAAGTTATTAAGGTATACTGTAATATTACTCGTACTTCTTTTGGTAATGAAGTATCTGTTTTTTTTTATTAATTATAAATATTCGATCCAAACACCCTTAAAAACAATTACTGTAACAAGGTTTTATTGTATGATTATTGGCTGTATTGCTGCGATTTTATATTATCGGGAATCAAAAATAATTGATTATTTATCGTCTATTTACTTTTCCGTTTTTTCATTGCTAATCCTATTTTTAGCTTCTATAAATAAATTTCAGATTTCATCATCTCTTATAGATCATGAAATTATGTCAATTATTACAGTTGGAATTATCCTAACTCAAATTAAAAGAGAAAATTATATAATAGATTTAGATTCTAAACCCTTTAATTTTATAGGTAAAATTTCTTATGGAATATATGTTTATCATCCACTAATTATTTTTCTTTACATTAAGTATTTTGGAGTATTTATAAATGATATTTGGTATAACTATTTAATAATATTTATATTAATTTCTGTTACAACAATTATCCTTTCGTTTTATTCATTTAATTACTTCGAAAAAAGATTCATAAAGATGAAAGATAAATATTCAAGAGTAAAAAGTAGAGCATAAAATGAAAGAAGAAACAGAGATAATAATTTGTGGAGACTTATGTCCAACAAAAGACACTAAGAAATATTTTGAAAATCAAGATAACGACTCTTTGTTTAATGATATTATGCCAATTTTTAAAAATGCTGATTTTGTTTTAGGTAATTTAGAATTTGTTTTAACAGACTCACCTAAACCAATTAAAAAAGCAGGACCCGTTTTACACGGTAAGACAAATTATATTAAGGTTCTTAAAAAAGCAGGTATTCAAACAGTTAGTTTAGCTAATAATCATACAAAAGATTGTGGAGAAGAAGGAGTGAAATCAACAATAAAAGCTTGTAAAGAAAATGATGTTGATTTTTTTGGCGCAGGAGAAAATATAACAAAAGCTAAAGTTCCTTATATAAAAATAGTAAAAGGCTATAAAATAGGGGTTATAACATTTGCTGAGCAAGAGTTTAATGTAGCTACAGCAACAGAATATGGTTCTAGTTTTCTAGATCCTTATAAAGATTATGACAAGATACAAGCTTTTAAAAAAAATGTAGATTATTTAATTGTATTGTACCATGGAGGAATTGAGCATTACGAATATCCAAGTCCTTTACTTCAAAAAAAATGTAGAAAATTTATAGAAAAAGGCGCCGATTTGGTTACATGCCAACATAGTCATTGTATTGGTACTTTAGAGAAATACGATGAAGGAACTATCTTATATGGACAAGGAAACACGCTTTTTGGATACAAAGAAGGAAATGACTCATGGAACCAAGGTTTGTTAATTAAGTTAATTTTAAATGCTAAATTAGAAAAACCAGAACTAGAACTAATTCCGATTCATGCAACAAAAAAAGGAATTTGGTGTATGGAAAAAACCAAAGGAACTGAATTGTTAGAAAGAGTGTATGAAAGATCGACAAATATTAAAGATGCAGTGTATATTGAAAGAAAATGGATAGAATTTTGTTCCACTAAAAAAGCATTGTATTTGCCATACCTTTTTGGTTTTGGAAGATATTTTATTTATTTAAATCGAATTCTAAAAAATAAATTAGTCACTCTTTTTTATAGCAATAGAGCCGTAAGAACAAGTCATAACATTATTAGATGTGAAGCCCATAATGAAGTTATCCACACCATTTTAAATAATATAAAAAGCAAATAAATGTTACCATATTTTGTTGTTTTATTACTTGTAATGTTGCTGTTGTTTATTGGTAGTAATAATAAATTTAACAAACCCAATAAGTTATCGCATTACTTATCGGGTATAGTTCTTATAATATTTGCCACTATTAGGTCTAGTGGAGTTGGTACAGATTCAAATAACTATGTAGAAATCTTTAATGAATTTAAAGATAGCACTGAAAGTCTTTTTTCAGTTAAAACTTCTTTGGAGATAGGCTATTTGATATTAATGGAAATTGCATTAAATATATCTAATGATTACTGGAGTCTGTTTTTTCTGACAGCATTGATTTGTGTTTTTACTTCCTATTACACGATATATAAACTATCGGACAATATAAAAGTGTCTGTTTTTATTTATATTAGCTTGGCAACATATTTTTTTGTGTTTAATGGTATGAGACAAGCTATAGCTGCTTCTATTTTTGGATTAGCAATATATCATCTAATAAATAAAAAGATAGTAGGTTACTTTATAATTGTCTTACTAGCTTCCTTTTTTCATTCAACGGCTCTAATAATGTTTCCATTTTATTATTTATTAAGATTTCAGTTTAAAATAAGAAATCTGATTTTATTTTCTATTGGTTCTTTTATTGCATTATATTATTTAAGTTCAATATTAACTTTATTTGGTGAAAGTTATTATTCACGATACTCCGTTTATGAAGACCGAAATTCCACAGGTGGTTACTTATTAACTTTGTTCTTTTTTATAATATCATTGTTTTTTATTTTTTCTAGAAAAAAAATAGAAAAAAGTAAATTATATGAATATGACATCTATCTTAACATGTGTATATTTTCTTCTATTATATATCTTGTTGTTTCTTTAACTGGCAGCGATGTTAATTTTTTAAGATTAACCTTATATTTTTCAATGTGTTATGTTTTAATATGGCCAATAATATTTAGGTCAGTTCCTATTTTTAAACAAAGTATTACAAGATTAAGTTTTGTGATAATTCACTTATTGTTCTTATTTTTTTATATTTCTAAATTTTCAAATTTAAATCCGTATATTTTTAACAATTTGATTTAAAAATTCTAAAAATGCCAATAAGTATAGGAATACCTTTTTATAACGCAGAGAAGTATTTAGCTGATGCCATTCGTTCCGTTTTTGCTCAAACCTACCAAGATTGGGAATTAATTTTAATTGATGATGGTTCTACAGATCGATCCTTAGAAATTGCAAAATCTGTCGATGACCCAAGAGTTCGTGTGTTTTCAGACGGTAAAAATAAAAAATTAGCGGCTAGATTAAATGAAATTACCAAATTAGCAAAATATGACTACATAGCTAGAATGGATGCAGATGATTTAATTTTCCCTAATAGATTAGAGCTTCAAATCAAGTGTTTTGAGAAAAACTCTAATTTAGATATGGTAACTACAGGTGTCTATTCCGTATTAAATAATCTGGAAATAAAAGGGATTAGAGGTGCCTCTTTTGAAAACCCGGACTTCGTGGATGTCTTATCAAAAAAAGTTGGAATAACCCATGCAGCGTTAATTATTAAAAAATCCTGGTATGAAAGGAATAAATATGATGAAAGTTTAAGTATAGCACAGGATTTAGATTTATGGATAAGAACAGTAAAAAAAAATGATTTAAAAGTTAAGTCTATTCCAGACCCATTATACATTTATAGAGAAGAAGATAATGTGAATTTTAAAAAAATGCTAAGGGCCTACAGTAATGAGAGAAAAATGATTAGAAAATATTCTGACTCGCTAAACACAAAAATTATAATGAAATCTTATTTAAAAACAATACTTGTTATCATTTTAGGGTCAATGAATAAGATACATTTGCTACAAGCTAAACGAGGCACAAAAAATATTACAATCACCGATAAAAGTAAATTAGCAGATGCATTAAGAACAATATATAATACTCAAATTCCAGGTATTGATTATTAAACATTTTAAATAGAATAATGAGGTTAATACATGTGTTTTCTGCACCCCAATCGGCCTATTTCTTTTTGATTGGACAATTAGATTTTATGATTTCTAAGGGTGTTGAGGTGACTGTAATTATGCCTTTGGATAAGGAGTTTAATCAAAAATTTAAAGTATTACATCCAAATGTTAAGGTAATTAATATAAATTTTGAAAGAAATGTATCATTCAGACATGATTTACGCTGTTTGATTAAATTGATTAAGGTATTCAAAAAAAATAACCCTAGTATAATTCATCTTCATACACCAAAAGCTTCTTTACTTGGAGCTCTTGCGGCTCGGATTTTATTCAAGAAAAACATTATTTACCAAATGCATGGTTTAGTTTCTGCCTTTGGGAATAACATTCAAAAAGGATTGTTGTATTGGATGGAAAGAATGACATGTTCTCTATCTACTAAAATATATGCTGTTTCAGAAAGCTTAAAACAATTTGCTATAGAAAACAAGTATTGTGATAAGAGAAAAATTTCTGTAATTGAAAATGGTACTATTAACGGAATTGATTATAAAATTCAATTTAATACTTCAAACATTAACCAAAATAATGTTGAGCTAAATAAAATTAGTGACAATAAATTTATCATTGGTTTTGTTGGGAGAATTTTGGAAGACAAAGGTATTGAAGATTACTTAATTACGTTATCAAAATGCACAGAGGAAAAACTACCTATAATTGGATTTGTAATTGGCCCTGATGAAAGTCAAGGTAAATTTAATGAGCTTTTAAATAAATATAATCTAGCCAGAAACATTAATATATATGTATTTGGCCAACAATTACAACCAGAAAATTATATGGTTCACTTTGACATTCTACTGTTGCCAACAAAAAGGGAAGGTTTTGGATTAGTTGGTGCAGAAGCAAATGCATTAGAGATTCCTGTTGTAGGTTACGATATACCAGGTTTTAGAGATGCTGTTTTAAGTGAAGAAACAGGCCTATTAGTAGATTTTGAAAATACTGACAAACTTTTTGAGGCAGTATTACATTATTATAAAAACCCATCTCTCAAAAAAGCACATGGAGAAAACGGACGAAAAAGAGTCATAAAAGATTTTGATTCTAGTTTAATATGGAAATCTTTGTATCATGAATATAAAAAATTATTGAATGAAAAATAATAAACTTATAGTAATTGGTTATTCTGGCCATTCTTTTGGGTGCATAGAAGTTGCAATAAATCAAAATATTTTAGTTGTTGGTTATCATGACTCTTCTGAAAAAACAAGTAACCCATATAATTTAAAGTATTTAGGTCATGAGGATAATATTGATTTAGATGCCCTATCGTTTATTACCATAGGAGATAATAATATTCGTAAAAAAATATATAAAAAATTAAAATTAAAGGATATTTCTTTAAATATTACTTTAATTCATCCTAGTACTATAATCTCAAAATCTTCTTTGATTGAAGAACAAACCTTCATAAGTGCAGGTGTTATTATAAACCCACAAGTCAAAATAGGTGTAGGTTGTATTATTAATACTGGGGCAATTGTTGAGCATGATTGTTATATCGGTAAATTTAGTCATATTGCTCCTGGAGCTGTTTTAGCTGGAAATGTTTCTATTGGAAGTGGATGTATGATAGGAGCAAATGCAGTAATTAAGCAAGGTGTAAAAGTAGGTGACAACGTAATTATTGGAGCTGGAGCAGTAGTTTTAAAAGATATAAATTCTAATACGACATTCGTAGGTAATCCTGCTAAACAAATATAATATGATACCATTATCAGTACCAAATATAGACGGAAATGAATGGCAATATGTGAAAGATTGTCTCGATACAGGATGGATTTCTTCAGCTGGTGCATACGTTACTAAATTTGAAGAAGCTATTCAAAATTATACTGGAGTAAAATATGCAATAGCATGTATGAATGGAACAGCTGGTTTACAAGTTTCTTTAAACCTTGCAGGAGTTTCTTCTGATGATATTGTAATAGCACCAAACTTAACCTTTGTAGCTACATTAAATGCTGTTTCATATTCAGGAGCAGAAATTGCTCTCATAGATGTTTGTGAAGATTCTTGGCAAATGGATGTTGATTTACTTCATCGTTGGTTAGCAAATAATACGATTACCAAATTTATAGATCAGAAACCTATAACTACAGAAATAGCTTCAGGAAAAAAAATTGGTGCAATCATGCCAGTTTACGTTTTAGGGGGATTTATCGATATTGACAAATTATTAGAGATCAGTGCTACTTATGGTATTCCTTTAATAGAAGATAGTACAGAGGCGCTAGGAAGCTTTAAAAATGGAAAGCATGCAGGAACGTTTGGTTTAACTGGTGTTTTAAGTTTTAATGGAAATAAAATAATATCTACTGGAGGGGGTGGAATGATTCTAACTAACGATAAAGATATTGCCAACAGAGCAAAACACATTACAACAACTGCTAAAACAGATCCTTTAGATTATTTCCATGATGAAGTAGGATATAATTACCGCTTAGTGAATGTTCTTGCTGCTATTGGGGTTGCACAAATGGAAAATTTTGAAAGCATTTTGAAAAGAAAAAAAGAAATTGATGCGCTTTACAGAAGTGAATTAAAAGGAATAGGCGATATTAAATTTCAAGAAAATGACAGCGATTCAGCTCCTAATTGTTGGTTATTCACTTTTAGAACAAAAAAAATGAGAGCCTTACTAAATCACTTAAATAATAATAAAATTCAAAGTAGACCTTTTTGGACTACTATGAATAACCTGCCAATGTATAAAGATTTAAAATATATTAGTCAAAAGGATATTTCAAATAAAATTTTTAAAGAGTGCATAAGTATTCCATCTTCATCTAGCTTAACAATAGAAGATCAATATAAAGTTATATCAGAGATTAAAAATTTTTATAAGTTATGATGTTACCAAATATTTCCGAGTTTATTAAACGTTATGTAACGAAAAGAGAAAATAGTTTTTTTGAAAATGACCTAATAAACAACAAAGAAAAATTAACCAAAGAAATTAAAGGGAAATCAATTTTAGTCATTGGTGGCGCTGGGACGATAGGTTCCTCATAT
>Ga0209199_1003894_pt1 | contig 14205 bp, 12 predicted proteins | sample COGITO_mtgs_1105_7_FD_184805 | JGI IMG/M metagenome (GOLD analysis project Ga0209199, IMG submission 184805) | Pelagic marine microbial communities from North Sea - COGITO_mtgs_110523 (SPAdes) (version 2) | ecosystem: Environmental > Aquatic > Marine > Epipelagic ...
TGAATTACCATTAAATGCAGGTTTTGTGTTTGAACTAAAAACATCTTCCTTTTTTTAAATAATATTCAAATAAACCTTGCAAAACTTAAAAACTATCGTATATTTGCACTCGAAATCGCGGGATAGAGCAGTAGGTAGCTCGTCGGGCTCATAACCCGAAGGTCACAGGTTCGAGTCCTGTTCCCGCTACTACTTCAAAAAAGGCTTTCAGTTATCTGAGGGCCTTTTTTTATTGGGGTTACTGAAATTTAGTTTCAGAATTAATCAATAAAAACTAACGATTAATTAATACCCTAATTTAGTGAAATTAGGTCTGAAAACACTCTTTTCTGTCAGTTTTCTGTCCATAAAAACTGTCAGTTTTCCTACAAATTGACTTGTTTTACTGTCTATTATTTTTATTTACGTAAAATGAATAATTATCGGATATAACTAACTGGTTCTGTCAAATCAAAAAAAAGAGGCTTAAAGCCTCTTTTTATATGTTCCTTTTGAAACCCTATTTATCTTACCCTGTTTAATGAGAAGATTTAAATAATTACTTATGGTTTTATCACTTGGGCGATTGGAGGAAGATTTATAAAATTCATTCACCTGCTTTCTATCAAAATCATTTGGTAAAGATTTAAATAAATATTCTGGACCAGATGAATTTTGAAGCGGGCTGTAAAGTAGTCTCATGACATTTATCTGGTGAGGTAAATAAACTTTAGTAACTACGTTTAGAGCAAAATTAAAGTCGTTATCATTACAAACAAAGTCTTCTTTGGTATACCTAAAACCTGACAAAGTCATAGCTAACTTATACACTTTTAATCCAGCCCTTTTAAGCTGATCTAACGCTTCAGGATAAGATTCCTTTAAGCTTTCAGCTAAATCTTCAAAACACTCGGTGAAAGCCCTTATTTGATGATCTTGTAACTTAAACTTTCTTTGCTTGCTTTGATTTAATAAATCACACACAGTAGTATTTAATTTATCAAAGTAAATTTGTTTAGTGGGCTCAATGTCCAATAAGGTGTTTTTCCACTTAAACTCAGTTGCAAAAGAATAGAAAAGGAACCTACTAAATAGTCCATCTTCTGTTGAAGTTATTAATCTACCCACTTGTTCATTAGTTCCTGTCAGGCAAATGGAAAATTTTGGCTTGTTGACCTCAAAATATTCATTATTATTTCTTCTGGCTTGAGATATATCTTCATTTTGAAAAACTTTTCTCAAGACATCTGAAAAAGATCCCCATTCTTGTTTCATGGAGTTAGAAAGAGTATCCGCCTCTGTTTCAAAAATTAAACCAATACCACCATTAGCATCTAGCATTTCATAAATCTTAGAGGCCGAATTATTAGCAGGAATAAAGAATGCTTGGTTTCCAAATTTACTTGAGGACTTAATTGTTTCATGATAACATTTAAGTACTTCTTTTGAATACTTAATTGAGCCCTTACCACTTGCAGCGGGAGCGGTAACAAATGAGAATAGATTTGGATAAACAACTCCCCCATCATATACACCAGTCACATTGTGCATTGAAGAACTAATTGTAGTAATTAAGCCTGTTAAAAAAACATCTTTTTCTCTACCAGAAAATTGATTGCAAGCTTCTTTCAAAACCTCTGGGAGTTTTGAGTAATCTTCCTCTGAAATCATAGGTGAGTCCTCAGATTCAAAATCATAATTTAACGAGTTGTAACTTCCTGAATTGTCTGAAATATAATTTTTGGAAGTTCTGGAAGTTTTGGTAACCCTTCCAAATTTGCCAGATTCAGACATGGTTCCCTTAAAAGCTGAATTAACTGTTGTAAGGATTTCATTTTCTGTAAGGTCATCACATCTATTAACTAAATAGGCATAAGTATCTGTTTCTGTAAAACTCCTTCTATTAGCATTACAAGAAAAAAGGTGAATGAAGCGATTTCTGCTACCCTCCTCGTATATAACTCTGTTGGATGTGAAATCCCACAAATTTTCTAATTCTAATTCGCTCTCCGATTCAACTAGAAATTTGGCGGAATTTTGATTAAACAGTAAGTTGGGGTCATCAGAAACAAAACATAATCTAGTGATATCTTTTACTTGCTTATCCGAAGCAACTCGCAAAATTCCATCATAAAAATCACTTAACTGATTGAAGCAATTGTTGTGGTTGGACTCATTGCTATCAGTCCTAACAAATATTTTAACTCCATACGAAGGGCTAATAAATGAACAATAAGTGTAAGGAATTTCATTGGCCAAAGCAACTATCTCTTTTGCTTTACTCTCGTCTTTTAAATCGTAATCTAAATGGATTAAAGAATTGTAATTTTCAAGATTAGAAACATTTCGTTTACCGATGAAGCACCCTGATACGGTAAAGCAAGGCAATTGCTTTTTATAATAGCTAGCCAAATCTTTATCATTCTTCAGTATATCTCTGTATATAGAGATGTCTTTGGCATATTCACCACCTTTAATTGCGTCAAATACATCTGTTATTTTTGTTTTTATACCAAGTACTTTTAATGAGCTTGAAAAATTAATTGTAATCATTTTATAATATTTATTACTCCATCTTGGTATTGTTACCAAAACTTCCAAAGCTTCCAAACGAATAAAAGGAGATTAATTTTAGGGTGTTGAAAGTCACCTCAAATTTTTGCACTATGGTGCAATTGAGTTTAATAAGCTACTATGCTTTACTTAATTAAATGAGTGAAGGACTAAGTTTTCATAAACAGCAAATATTTTAGGTTAAACATTAACCAACTCTATTTGCTGCTTTAAAAAAAGTGAAGTACATTTATTGTTCAATCAAAGAAATGTAACTACATTTTCTAGCCAGCAGCAATGTTGGCTTTTTTTATATATCGCTATATATTGTTACAAATATAACAAAATGTTTTAAAAATAAAAATATCTGTTTATAATAATTCTCTGATTTTTAATTGTTACTGTTAAATTATATTCACATCCTGTCTTTTAAAATCAAAAAAAACAATATCTTTTAGCAAGTTATTTAAACTTCATCAGGCTTTTTAAACTATGGAATTTTTAGAGATTGGAAAAATTTACTCTTTTAATGTTATTCGATCGGATGAAAGAGTATCTATTGTAGAATATGATGGTAAAGAATTTACTTATCCTAAGTATTTATTCACAGGAGATATTGTTAAACTTAAGATTAGAGATATTTACCCAAATGGCAAGATTGATTTTTATTCTAACATAAATATAACTGGGCAATCAGAAATAATTTGCCAGTTTATCAAAAAGGGTGAATTAACTGCCTCAACTTATGGAGAATTCTATGTAAAATATAATGCGCATAAATTAAAAATAAGATGTGCAAAATGGATGATGCTAGAAGAATTTAAATTTCAAGATAAAATAAAATTTAAAGTATTCACATACAGCATAGGTCAAGAGCGATTAAAGCCACTTTTTTATCGACTAGACCACCCTAAATACGTTTACCTAGAGGAGTATGAGTTTAAAATTATAGATTTCAATACCGAAAATAAATTAATCACTATCAAGGATATTAATGATGGGTTTGAGTATAAAGCAGCTACAACTCCATCCAAAAGAATTAATATAGGATCAACAGATAAATTCAAATTTGTTGGTTTAGATGATAACTATAACGCAAAATTTATATATGCTACTAAGTCATTTATAAATCCCAAAATTTTCTTGAAAGACGCTGAAATAGAATTACTAAAAGGAAATCATTTTGCTAAAGAAGAATTAAGACAAGTAATTATATCACAACTCAATAATAAAGACAATTTTTGGATAATAACAGCCTCGAGATATCTTGTTGAAGTAATTGATAATTTTATTGATAGATTAAAAATATCAGAAGCAGAAGAAATTATACTGCTTGCAAAAAAATTAATTGGTTATGTTAACGGAAATAGTTTTTTTAGGGAATTACCAGACTCTATGCTTTCAGTTGAAAGATCTTTCAAAAAGAATAGTTCTAAGATTGAAAAAAGTTTAAAAATTATAAACTTCATAAATGAAGGAGGAGTAAATGGTCTTTTCAATCAAAAAGAAAAAGTAGATGATGAATTAAACCTAATTGAAAATATATTCAAGCACTATAAAACTCAAATAATAAGTGAAAATGAGTTACTAGATTTAATTATAAGGGTAACAAATGAACTAGATAGTGAAACAGTCAACAAAATAACACAAAGGATTAGTCAGATCTACTCTCCAATAATTTCAAATATATTACACATAACAAACAGTACCTATTTTTTAAATAAAATTGAGAAACAAAAATTCATAGAAAAACACAATTTAGTTACTCACTCAAAGATTCTTCACATTCTTATCAAGAATTTAAGAGATCATTATTCAATAAATAAGTGTAATCTCTTTCTAAATGAATTAGATTATTTTTTGGAAATCAATTCATTAAATTTTAAAAAAGCAATTTTAAATATAATAGAATCAATAGAGCCAATTTATAATATTGAAGAGTCAGACAACAATAATATTGTTATTAAGGAAAAACTGAGTCTTGATGAAAATTTTGGAGTTTTTACAAATGGAAAAGAGCTTTATGTATTGTATTTAAAAAAAGATCCCATTTTAAAAGCTGTAATTGAAAACAAAAACAACAACAAATTTGAAATTATATCTGAATTTGAAAACTTAAAGTTTATAATACCCTTAATTAGACCTGATGAAATAAAATCGATACTAGATCCAAATATTTCATTAGAAGTACAAGAATCAGAAATAGACCAAGAAGAAATAAAAGTAATTGTCAAAAAAGTGAAAACTAATAAAGGCTATTTGTTTGGGACTTACGCATATGATTTAGAAAAAAAAATTAGCTTAGATGGAATTGTAAATCCACATTACAGGTCAATGTTCATCCCACACGCCTTCAAGGAAGGGCAAGCCATTGATGTAAAACTTAAGAAAGCAATTGAAAATAATGGCCAAATATGGTACACTTTCCAACAAGTATTTGATAATCGGTTTTCATTTAACACTTTTAATGAAAACTTAATTGGTAAATTAGTTGAATTAAACAATTTAACTGAAAATGACAATTGCCCTGAGTGTAATTCCAGCAATTGCAGTTTAACTGATAGAGATACAGTTTTTTCTTGTGACAATTGCCTTACGACAATATTTAATGGCGCCCACTTTTACCTAAAAGAAATAAATAAGTACATATATGCAACTAAAAATAGCATACACGGTGAATGGGATGCAAATGATCTATTTAATAACTTAAGAATCGGTCATGAATACGAATTTAGAGCGTTTAGAGAAAATTCCTCAAATTTTAAAATTAGATCTAAAAAAGGTACAATAAATTTAGAGAAAACAATCACTACAATTAATTCGTTTAAATATCATAAGAACTCTAATAAAAGTTTATCAAAATTTAGAATTATAAAATACCTATTCAGTATTGTTGAAAATAAAATTTATAAAACTAAACAACCAGAAACGAAAGAAAAGTTATTAAACTTAGCTATAAACCTCAGTTGGATAAGTAAAACACCTAAAAGTTATCTAATAAATTTCTTGTCTACTTTTGAAATAATTACTGATAATTTTAGAAAAAATCTAGATTTCAAAGACAGTATTAAATCTTTAAGAGAAAAACTTTCAAATGAATATTTCGAAACTGTTGAGATTTATCCACAATTAAAGAAAATTAGTGAAACCTTAGATATTCTAGAATTAGATAATAATTATGATTTTAAATTACTTACCAACAAATTGGGAGTAACTGACGGCTATAATCGAGAGATACTAAAACTAATAACTATTAAAAACCTCCTTACTGAAGGAGGAAACACATCCAAATTAGAAAAAAACATTATTGACAAAATAGTAATACTAATCGAAACTGGTAAAAGAGAATCTCTAGTTAATATAAGCGATACAATACATGAGGATGAGATTATTGATGAGGACATCTTAATTTTAGAGAGAATTGCTAAAAAAGAAGTCACAGAAGATAAATATTATGAATTTAAAGAAACTTTAAAAACTCCTGTATTAAACAAAGAAAGTCTAAAAATAATAAACAATTTAAATCAAAAACTGACTGAAAATCCCTCTGAGGCGTCTAAAATTCAAAAACAGATTGAACAAATAAAAGGATCTATCAATATTAAAGATAAATCAGCGCATAAAAAGGTGCGATATTCGACTTTTAAAAACATATGCGCTATGTTAAACTCAAATTCTGGAAAAATAATTATTGGAATTAGAGATGATCATTCCTTAATAGGTCTTGATGGAGATTATATGCTAATGAATGATTATGATGAATTTCAGCAATATTTTGATGCAAGCTGGAATGAAATATTCTGCGAACCAGAAAAATACAGAAACTTCGTTAACTTAAAATTAGTTAAGCACAACAACAAGGACTTCTGCTTTATTGAGGTTGAATATCCTAGTGACATAAATGAAGCTTGCTTTATTTATAGTGACGACAAAGAGGAATCTTGTTATGTTAAACAGAATTCTACTACAAAAAAATTAAGCCCCCGAGAAATTAACACATTTAAACGGTCAAAAAATAAAAACCATAAAGAACCTGTTTGTGTCTATATAATGAAAAATGATTCAGAATATAAAATTGGAATTTCAAATGATCCAAACAAAAGAAAAGGCACATTATCACCTAAAGAAAAAGAATTAGTACTCTTAGATCACTATTTCTTTCCTAGTCGAGACATCGCTAGAAGTGTTGAACAACACATACACGAAAAATACAAAAATGCTCGTATTTATGGCGAATGGTTTAATCTTGACACTGTTAATTATGATGAAATTAAAAAAATTCTAAATGAACAATATGAGGTCTTTAGAAAGAAATAATTTTAATAATGAGAAACCCTAAATGGCATAGAGATGAAATCATTTTAGCTCTGGACTTATATTATGAATTAGAATCTGGGCAAATGAATAGCTCAAATGATAAGGTAGTAGAACTTTCGGAATTATTAAATAAGCTTCCTATTCATGGTTATCGTCCAAATCAAGAAAAATTTAGAAACCCTAATGGTGTAAATCTGAAACTTGGGAATTTTAAATTCTACGATCCAGATTATGAAGGAAAGGGCATGCAAGGAGGGAGCAAACTTGACAAACAAATACTAGAAGAATTCTATGATAAAAAAGAATTACTAAAATCAATAGCAAAAAAAATAAGATCTACAATTAGTGACGAATCACTTAGAATTGAGCTTTCTAATATTGACATCGAAAAAGACGAAGACTTTTCAGTTAAAGAAGGAAAAGTGATTTACAAATTGCATAAATACAGAGAGCGTAACAATATTATAAATCAGAAGAAAAAAGATCTATATTTTAAAAAAAATGGAAAACTTGATTGCGAAGCTTGTGGTTTTGATTTTCAGATTGTTTATGGTGATTTAGGTAAGGGATTTATAGAAGCCCATCATAGAACTCCCCTCTCTGAACTTAAGGGAGAAAAAACGACTAAACTTGATGACTTAGCTTTGGTTTGTTCTAATTGTCACAGAATGCTCCATAAAGCCATTAATTCTATGTCAATTGCAGATTTAAGATTAAAATTAAAAAATAAATTAAATTAAAAGTAATTAAGTGTGAAGACTAAGTTTTTTATAATATTCTGCTTGATGTTTGCTGTAAAAACATCTTTTGGACAGCAATATAAAGATTGGGAAGAGCATGATGTAATAAAGTTTTATGAAAAAAAAGAAATTGATTTAGACTATGATACTCTTGATGAAGATGGTGAGGAAATTTATAATAGTAATCTTATTTTCTATGTTCCAACTCAAATAAAAAGTGGATTATATGAAATAGAAGTCTATGATAAAGTTTCTTCAACACTATGGCAAATAAAAGGAACTAACACATACATGAAATTTAGATATACACCTTACTTATATAGATATGACGAGGGTATTTTAGATGTCTCATATGGTTCAGGCACTTTTTATAAAAAAGATTAAACTTTAATTTATCTATGAAATGTACATTTTTGATTATAAATACTACAAGTGGGCAGCGATAATACCAGGTTGGATACTTGGTGATTATATTGGTGCTATAGCTTCATTCTTATTAGTTAGAGAATTAATGGACAATAAAGAAGGTGAAGTGCCCCTTGAACTTGCTTTACTTAAGTTAGCATCTCTATTAATAAAAGCAGATGGGAAAGTCGACGATGACGAAATTAAACTTGTCAGATTATACTTTAAAAATAATTTTGGAGCTTCTAAATCAAATAAACTTTTTAAAGACTTAAAAGAAAGAAAAGACATCCCAACAGATCTAACTACACTCTCCAAATTAATTAAGGATAAATTAAACCCTTCGAAACACTATTCTATTATTCAATTTCTATACGGATTAAGTGCTGTTGATGGAGTTATAAGTCCAAGTGAAGATGAATTTATTTTTAATGTTGGTTTTGTTTTTGGGTTCTCACCTGAAAGACTTAATTCAATTAAAAATCAATTTATAAAGTCTAAAACAAAGACTAATTCTAAAAAGTACAGTAAAGAAATACTAGATGCTCTAAATGTTTTGGGATTAAAGGGTGGAGAATCTATGGACGAAATAAAGAAAGCTTATCGCTCATTAGCTAAAGAATATCATCCCGATAAATTAACAGGGATGAGTGAAGGAATTATAAAACTCGCAAAGGAAAAGTTTCAGTTGATTCAAAATTCATATGAATACCTAAATAAGAATTATGTCTAAACAAGCTAAAATAATTATCTATTCGGTTGTTCTACTCTTTTCAATTTACTTGAAATTTTATGATGGTAATAGCAGTAATGAGAATGCCACAAAAAAAAGAGAATCTACCGAACGAAAAACCGTAGAGAGAAAACCTGTAGAAAGGAAAACTGTAGAGAGAAAACCTGTAGAGAGGAAACCTTTAGAAAAAAAAGATAAGATATATACAATTTCATATAAATCTAATGGATACTCCCCTTATGACTCTTATTTCGGAAAAGGTGTTTATAACAATTCGTTAGATAATAGTATTAATGTTTCAGCTCCAAGCAGTTCTGATATAGTTTTTTTACTTAAAAACGTTTATTCTGGTAAAACAATTAGAAATGAATATATACGAAAAGGCACAACTTTTAATTTATCAGGAATTCCTTACGGCACATATGTATTTAGTTACTTTTCAGGGACAGATTGGTCAGATGAAGTAACTCTAAAAAATGGTTCAATAAAGGGTGGTTTTACAAAAAGAAAATCATTCTCAAAATCTGAAAAAATTGATGATTATATTGAGTTCAAAGATGGATACTATGGCTCTTATACAATCCAATTAACTGAAGTTGTCAATGGAAATTTAAAAACACAAGATTCGAATGAAGATGAATTTTTTAATTAAAATAATATGAAAATAGAATTTATTTTAATAGGAGTAATTGCAATAGTTTTTCTTGTAGATTTTATATTGAAAGGTCTTAAAAAAAAGAAATCTGATTCTTTAGATCTGATTCAAGATAATGAAGACCTTCATTCTAAAAATAATAATATAAGTTTTAAATCAATACTTATTTTAATAATTGGTGGGATTATATCAGGATATGGAGTTATAATGTTTACTGATTATTTTTTTTATGATAAAACTTACTCTATTTCAATAATAATAGAATCAATTAAAGATGGGGATGAAGCATACATTTGGAACTTTACCTTTGGTTTTATCGGATTTTTAGTGCTTTGGCTAATTTTTAATGCTTCTAGAAAAACTAATCATATTTATTTACCTCAACTAGTTAAATTTGGGCTAAAAAGGAAAAAAAATATTTCATTATTTATAGTATCCTTATTTATACTTAAAATTTTAATACACTTTTTAATTTATCCTATTGGAAAATATAAAAGGGGTGAATCAGAATTTGGAGTTCACGTTGATGCTGTTTTAGACAAAGAACTCTGGCTATTTATACCTTCAACAGGCATTCTTCTATTTATAGTTTGGATATTAGGTGACAAAATAAAAGCAAGATGAAAATAGAAATAATATTACTTGGGATAATTGGCTTAGTTTTTTTAGTAGACTTCATTGTAAAAAAGAATAAGAAAAATAGGGACGTTACAGTTTACAAGCCAAAAAAGGTTAAGTCTAAAATAAAGTATTTTCTATTTTTTGGGGTATTACTTTTTAGTTCAATTGCATACTTTATTGCGTATCCATTTTATGTTTTTTTAAAGGCAGGACAAAAAATAGATGAAGGTGCTTTTTTGGAAGCCTCTGAGCTTTATGAAAAATCAATGTCCATATCTCCTGTTTTTGTTAAAAATGATTCTTTAAAATTAACTTCAATTGCTTCTTTCTCTAAAAAAATATCTGATAAAGATTATGGCTCAAATCAAAATAAAGTAGAAACCATAAAGCTAGCAATAGATAAAATTGATTATATAATTTCAAAAGATAGTATTAATGCTTCATCCAATAAATACACAAATAGGATAGACCTCATCACTACTCAAATAAAATTATTAGTTGAATTTAATCTATTAACAAGGGGTTTAGATAGAGGACTCAAAAACTTAACATGGAGAACTGATGATATTACGACTGAAGAGAGTAAAGCTGGGATACTTAGACGTACACTTAAAGATTTTTTAAACGAAATAGAGCCAAATCTAAAAACTTATGAGTTCTTAGGTAAGTTTTTATTTGACCTTGAAAGTTATGATAGTTTTCTTCAAAACAAAGAAAATTTAAACTCTAAAGATTATATAGAAGCTATATCAACTATTTTCTTTGAATTTCCAATTGGAGGCACTAATGGGTTTGAAGACCCAAAGGATGTTTATTTAAAAAAGTGGTTAAAAGAACTAGATAGATTATCTGACAATTCAACTTCACCTATCTTGGTATTAGTCAAAAACTATTTAAGTAGAAAGGATGATTATGATTTTAGTTATGGAAATTTAAAGAAAAAAGAATACGAATTTTCTAAATATGATATTGAGAGACATCTTGATAACAGCTCTCCAAAAAATTTATTCGATGTATTGATTTATATAAATATGGTTGATATATTATGGTATTATGCTGATAAACCAGAGCATTTAAATTATTATACTAAAATATTAAAACTTTTAGAAGAATTAAAAGAAGGCAATTTAAACAGTGAGTTTGTTTCAACATACGGAAAAGAAACATTCGACAGGTTTTATTATCAGAATTTTATTCGATTTAATAACTATATAGCTGATATATATCAAGAAATGGACTTAAACAAACAAGTCATTTCAGACTCTAAAAAAGTAATTGAATTTCTACTATCCGTAGAGACTGAATATTATGATACTAATAGAGTAAATATTGATTTAGCTTCTCAGTATTCTTATATGGCTACATCAAAATGGAATATAAAACCTTATGGGAAAAAACTTGGTTATTGTGAGGATTTAGAAAAAGCGTTAGCATATCAATTAAAATCAAGTTACCAAAGTGAATATATGATTAAATACCACACTTCAGACCTTCAAAAAAACTGTAATTAATAAAAGCAAGATGAAAATAGAGTTGATATTATTGGGAGTTATTGGACTAGTTTTTTTAGTTGATTTTATAGTCAAAGGGAGAAAAAAATCTTCGGTTAATGAAACTATAAAACAAATTGAAGGTGAAAGGGGTGCCGTAGGAATGTTTAAAAATCCCATTACTTATATTACTAACAGAAAAAAGAATTTTACATTATTTTTAATATCTGTGCCAATTTTTAAGCTGCTAATTCATTATGTAATTTATCCTAAAACGTATTCGCCAGTAATTGGAGAAGTTTATGATGAATTTAGACGTGGACTTGGTTCAAAATTTAGAAGTGTTTATGGAGATAAAGTTAGAGAGGGGCTTGATGTACATATAGACCTTTTGTTTAAAGAGGAGTTAATATTATTTATTCCCTCATTAATTATTTTACTTCTAATTATTTGGTTTTTTAATGGCAAAATAAAAGCAAGATGAGAAACATACTTTTTATTTTACTGATGATTCCATTAGTTACTTTTGGCCAAGAAATAACTCTATTTGATTCAGACGGAGAACCATCAGCATATATTAACACTAGCGATGATGACAGTACTATTTATCTATGGAGTGGCTCCCCAGTAGCTTACTTGTCTTCAAAAGGAGATTATGTTAATTAAACACTAAACCATAGGCATATCACTTTCCTCTAACTCACTAACCTCTAAACCTCTTAAATAAGTCAAGCTAACAGCTAAGGAACTATGTCCCATAGCCTTCTGTAGCTTACTTAATGACCCTGTTCTTTCATAGATTTCTACAGCTCCTGAATGCCTAAAACTGTATAGCGTTTGGTCTTGTTCAAGTAGCTTAGAAACCTTCTTAAAACGCCCCCAAATGGTCTTAAAATAGTCAGGGTTAGGTGCTTTAGTTGTTCCTGTAAATATGTTGAGGTTATTATCTCCCTTATTCAACAATTTTTTAATGTAAGATGGTACAGGAACTATTCTATTTCTTCCTGATTTATTTCTACTTCCTGATAATTTAATGTAAGACAAGTCTGCTGTAAAGTCCCCCCAAGTAAGCTCTCGGATCTCCTTGTGTGGTCTCAAAAGACATCCATAGGTCATTAAACAGCATAGGTGAAGATTATCGTTAAACATAGAAGCCTCTTGTAATACATCAGCAATATTATTTATTGGCTTATGCATTAAACTTGAAGGCTTATGAAGCTTTACTGCATTTGTAAGTTGAGTTTTACAAAGAAGCGGGCTTAACGTAGACTTTATAGTTCTCTGAGTTTTAGGACTCCAATTAGGTCTTATAAGAAACTTGGATAAATGCTTAGAAGTTAAGCTGTCTATTTTAAGATTAGTGATGTGGTTCTCTTTCTCAAATCTCTTCCAGAGAGTCAGTACTCGCTTAGCATCTTTAATAAATCTTTCTGAGCATCCCTGAGATTTCTTAAACATAATACCCCTACTAATCACTTCAACTACTGTTGGATTTACAGACTCTTGTTTTTTAGTTTTAGATTTAGGCCTCCAGCCATCGATTAGCTTTAATTCAATAGCGGCTTTTAGTAACTCAGGATTATCTTTGGATGATAATTTTACTCCTATTGCTTTACCATTCCAGAATCTAATTCTTCTTTTGTCATAATAAAGATTGACAAAATGCTCTCCATTTTGAGTTCCAATAGTTAATTTCCAATTGCTCATTACTGTCAGTTTTTACTGTCAGTTTTCATAAACAATCCTGAAACTTCAATAAAATCAACACTTCCAGTAGGTAGCTCGTCGGGCTCATAACCCGAAGGTCACAGGTTCGAGTCCTGTTCCCGCTACTAAAACAATAAAACGGTTATACTATTATAGTATAGCCGTTTTTTAATTATTTAACTGTTTGTATCTCTTAAAATTACATAATTTATTTTTTTCTTATATTAAGTTAATTAATTTGTTAAACGTTAAAAAATGAAAAAATGAAAAACATTTATTTAGCATTACTAAGTATTTTATTATTTGCCTCATGTGGGCAAGAGCCAGCCACTGAAATAGAAAATAAAATTAAAGTTGGATCTGTAGGGTTTCATATTGCTTTTAAGGTACCTAATGATTCTATTCAAAGAATGGAAGTTTTTTTGAAAACCCATCAAAAATTCATGAGAGAGACGCACCATGTTAAGGGCGAAGTGGAGCCTCTTGTTTTAACTTATGCTGTTTTAAAGGCTCCTGAGTTAAATAATCCACTCGATCCAAATAGTGGGGAAACAGGAAACACTCTTTATGGAATTACTGAAATATATAATGGTCCTGAAGGTGCCGCTGCACACATGGAATTGGGTCAACAAAGACAACAGATGTTTTCAGAATTGGTCGCATTAACTAATCAATATTGTATTTCTGGAATTCTTGGAGCTCCAGTTATTGGAGCAATGTTTGATTAAATAGTTTGTCAACTCATAGTCTTTTGGCGTAAAACTAATGTTCGATATTTCGAATGAGTTATCTACTAAAACAATAAAACGGTTATACTATTATATAGTGTAACCGTTTTTTTATTTATGCACAATAATAAAAAGAAGTCGTCGTTTTAGAAAAAATAGAATCCGATGAAAAAATCAATTTTACTATTTACTTTCTTACTAACGATTCTTAGTAGTTGTGAAAAAGATGATAATAAAAATCCAGAGGAATGTTACTCAAATAATAATGCACAGTCCA
>Ga0209199_1003917_pt1 | contig 14138 bp, 31 predicted proteins | sample COGITO_mtgs_1105_7_FD_184805 | JGI IMG/M metagenome (GOLD analysis project Ga0209199, IMG submission 184805) | Pelagic marine microbial communities from North Sea - COGITO_mtgs_110523 (SPAdes) (version 2) | ecosystem: Environmental > Aquatic > Marine > Epipelagic ...
TAGATGTTGCTTGGCAATTAGAGGACACTTATAGCGAAGACGGAGAGCTAATCAAAGCTGAACACCCTTACGGCTGGAAGTCGGCTAATGTAGACCTAGACAGTAACGGAGTACACTCTTTTTATGGAGTTGACTATTTAACACACAAATTTTAATGGTTAAGGCTTTAAGACGGCTTGCTAACTGGCTAGAATGTACTAACAGGGCTATAGCTGAAAAGTGGAACGCTTTACTAAACAGAATGAAGTTAGACGTAAAATATTGTCAAAACTGTAAATGCGAAAAATAAATAAAATAATAGTACACTGCACTGCTACGCCGCAAGGTAGAGAGGTAAGTATAAACGACGTTAGACGCTGGCACGTAGAAGAGCGAGGCTGGCGAGACGTAGGCTACCATTTCTTAATCTCACTAGACGGCACTGTAGAAGAGGGTAGACCTATAGAGCAGACAGGCGCACATACTAGAGGTAATAACTGGGATAGCATAGGTATAGCTTATGTCGGTGGCTTAGATAGCGATATGAAGCCCTTAGACACGCGTACAGACGCTCAAAAAGACTCTTTGATAGATTTACTTTGCCAACTAAAAGACTGCTACGGTGGCGTTGTATACGGACATAGAGACTTTAGTAGTAAAGACTGTCCTAGCTTTGACGCTAAAAAAGAATACGAAAATATAAGTAACAGGTTTTAATGGCTTACGAGTTTAGAATATTGTCTTTGTTTCCTAGCGGTATGGTTATAGGCTGGCAGTTTTACGAACGTAGTACCGAGTACAATTACCACGAATTTGATTTGTATTTAATATTTATACACTTACAATTTCGCTGGGCAAATACAGACATATGAAAAAAATAATAGACTGGTTTAGTGGTGGCGTAATAAGTGAAGTAACTAAGGTAATAGACGAATTATTTACTAGTGACGAGGAACGTATGCACGCTAAAAACGAAATACTTAAAGTGCTTAAAGAGCAGCAGCTAGAATTACAGCGTTTACAGACCGAGGTTATAGTAGCAGAAGCTAACGGCAACTGGCTACAGCGCAGCTGGCGTCCTATACTTATGCTAGCATTTGGCTTTATAGTTATTTATGTAAAGTTTATAGCTCCTTTATTTAGTCTACCAATACCGCCTTTAGAAAACGAGTTTTGGAATTTATTACAAATAGGCATAGGAGGCTATGTAATAGGGCGTACAGGCGAGAAAATGATTAAGGAGTATGCTAGTACCAAAAAGTAGTTACAGCCCCTTAAAGGGCTTTATAACGCTTATACTAGTATATGTATATAGTCTAGTATATAGTATTATATGTATATAGCTAGTATATGTATATAGTAGTCTAGTATATAGTTAGTATACTAGTATATATTAGTAAAAAATAAGTAACTTCAATTTAACAGCCAAATATTTTATAGTTTTTTTTTAAATTATTTTATAGTACATTTATCGTATGGAACAGCAAGACACTATTTTAAAGATACTAGGCTACAAAACGTGGTCTGACAAGCGTAAAATTGACGCACTTCTAGAGCTAGACGTAAATATGTATACTAACTTAGGTAGCGATAGCACTAAAAAAGAGAGGGCTAACGTAGCTAAAGAGAGTCGATTTATATACAGAGCTATAAAAAGCATAGACGAAAAACTAGGTAAAGACTTACTACGAACCCAATGCTAAAAAAGAAGTCTAAAAAACCAACCGTTACAGTTTTAAAGAAAAAACTAGACACTGTATTTAGTAGATACATAAGGCTAAAGGACGCTAACCCAGCTGGCTATGTAGACTGCTATACGTGCGGCGTTACAAAGCTATGGGAAAAGGACGGAATGCAAGCAGGGCATTTTATGTCTAGAAAACACACTATAACTCGCTGGGACGAACGCAATGTAAAACCACAGTGTTATACCTGTAACTGTCATTACTATGGCAAACAGTATCAGTTTGGGCTAAACTTAGATATTGAATACGGCGAAGGCACGTCTCAGGAGCTTTTAATAACTAGTAAACAGGCTCAAAAAAACAATGCAAACGACTTGCAAGAATTAATAGATTTATACACAGATAAATTAGACCAGCTACTTAAAAAGTAGTATATTTGCTATAGGCAAGGTAACCGCTTTGTCTAGTTATATCGTATGTAAAGGGCAGCTTTTAATCAGGCTGCCTTTTTTTTTGTATTATATTTTGGTAGTTATAAACATTTTTTTGTATATTGCAGCATAACTTTAAAACGATATAACAATGATTTACCTAAACGATTACGAGCGTGGCGGTGTGTGGCTTAATAAGTTTCACATAATTTCCATAGACCAGCAAATTAGAGACTGTAAGGTGGTTTTAATAGACGGCAGTATTTACTATACTCTAGAAACTGATACAGAAATAATAGCTAAAATACAGAACTATGACTTATAAAGAAGACGTAATAAGGGCTACAAACCCTGACACTGTAGATTTTTTAAACGCTAGAATAAAAGCCTTAGAACTTAGAGTAGAATTTCTAGAAGCTAAGATAGAAGTAAATACTAATAATTAATATATATAATATGACAAAGACAGGAACAATTAAAGACGTAGAGCCTAACGGACTATGGAACGGATTAACAAAGTATAAGGTGTCGTTTGCAGACGGCAACCAGTATACGTTTTTTGCTAAAGGAAATTTTAAGTTTTCAGTAGGCGATTTAATTACTTATGAGGTAACTAACGAAGAGTATAAGAACGCAAAGATACCACAAGACCAATACAAAAAGGAAGCTAATACTGTAGCGCCTAAGACTTTTGTAAATAGCGAGCCAGCAACAAATAGCTATATATCAAAAGACCACTTAATCGTTAAGCAGACCTGCATTAAAGCAGCCGCAGAGTTTAACGCATCTAGAAGCAACGTAGACGCTAACACAGTAATAGCAGACGCACAACTATTTTTTAACTTTATAACTCAATAATATGCAAAGTAAATACGAAAGTGAATTTGTAAACAGCTTCGTCGTAAAGGACGAGCCTAAGTATGACTGGATAGCTGCAAAGCTACACATTAAAGCCTCAGAGTTTTCTGACTTTATGAATAAGCACAAAGAACACATAGCAGAAAATAACGGATTCTTAAGTGTGGATATTTTAAGAGCGCAAAAAGACCCTAGTAAAATGTACGCTAAGTTTACTAAGATTAACAAACAGGCTATGAATGCGCCGCAAACCAAAGTAGAAACCGCAGACTTTATGCCAGACAGAGAGCCAGCTAAAGTGCAGGACGACTTACCATTTTAATTTAGTTTAGTTTTTTTTTGAAAGGGGGTAGTAAAGCACTGCCCTTTTTTTTTATCTTTAATGCAAAATATACGATATGCTAATAGACTACAATAAACAAATAAAAACATTATCTAGTATTCGCAAGGGCGAGTTTAAGGAAGGACTTAAGCTAGATATACCAGAAATAGATACATATTTCAGACATAAGAAAACCAGCTTTAACATAATACTGGGACACGCTAACACAGGTAAAACGTCTTTAACACTTTATATAATGCTTTTATATAGCATAAGACATAACCAAAAGTGGCTAATATTTAGTAGTGAAAATGAACCCTACGAGCTTATACAAAAGCTACTCGAGTTTTTAATAGAAGAGCCTATAAATAAAATTATACCTAGCGACTTTAATAATGGCTTAGACTTCCTTAAAAAACATTTTCAATTTATAGACAACAGCAAACTATACAACTACAAAGAGCTTTTAGAAGAGGCTCAGAGAATACGTATAACTTTTAAGTATGACGGCTTTTTAATAGACCCTTATAACTCACTAGCTAAAGACAAAGAAATGCTTAAGGGCTTAGGGGTTCACGAGTATGACTACGAAGCTACAACAGACATAAGACTGTTTTGTAAAAAGAACGACGTAGCAGTCTGGCTATGTACTCACGCAAACACAGCAGCTATTAGAGAGGTTTATAGAGATGGTATATACCAAGGCTACCCAAAAGTACCAGAGTCTAGCAGCATAGAGGGTGGGGGTAAGTTTGTAAATAGGTGCGACCATTTCTTAGTAATGCACAGGTTTATACAGCACCCTACTGAATTTATGTTTTCACAGCTACATATTAAAAAAGTAAAGAGCATAAGCTCAGGCGGTAGGTGTACGCCACTAGACGACCCTATGATGTTAAAAGGAATTATAAACAATGTAGGTTATTCTATAAACAATGAAAGTTTGGTTAAAAGAGTTAAGCTGTTAAACGCTCCTTTTTAATTTAACATAATTTTTGTAGCTTCCAATTATGGAATGCGTACTAAGTGAGGTTTACAAAAAGCATAAGACGTGGCTAGACATAGTCCAAAGTTTTAGCGTTAATAAAGACACCGCAGCTGACATAGTTAGCGAAATGTATATTAATGTTCAAAGCCATTTAGAAAAAAACACTTCCAGTATACTATACGAAAACGACGAAATTAATTACTACTTTGTATTTATAGTTTTACGCAACCTAGTATATGACTTAAAGCGTAAAGAAAAAAAAGTATCGTTTGTTGGTCTAGAGGGTTTAAGTGAAAACGAAGCGTCGGACTATATAGAAACGCCTGACTTATACAATAAGGTAAAAGCTATCCACGACTGGTACGAAAACGCAGAGTATCTAGAAATGCTAGAAAACGAAACTATGCTAGGTAATTTCAGTAGCGACAAAATGCACTTATACTATTTACGACGTATATTTAAAGAGGTGTACCTAGACGGCAAAAAGTTAGCTAAGTTTAGCAGGGAGTCTAAGATTACTTACTGGAGCTTAAGAAATACACTAAAAATTATTAAGAAACAAATTAGAGAAAACTATGAGAATAGGGACATTACTAGAGACTATATTTAAGTACACAGGCATAAAGTGGTTGGTTAAAAAAATAGTAATTGATTTACTAGGCTACGAAAGCTGCGGCTGCGAGGGTAGAAAAAAGAAGCTAGACGAAATTAGATTTAAACGCTATGACTAAAGAAGACATAAAATACTGGGAAACATTTAGAGCTAACAAGTCTGACAGGATATCTAAAAAAGAATATCAAAAAATATGCGAAATGCACTCTAGACTTAAAAACCATTCTTATTACGAACCCTGCACTTGTAACCCTAAGGGAGTCCAGCAGTTTATAAACGACTTAAATAATATTTATGACAATAGATAAAGCCCACGAATATGAAAAGGCTATAATAAATATATTAAACTTTGACGGCTGGGACTTAAAATGGACTGGCGAGGGTAGCGAAAGCTGGGACGCAGTAGGCTACACTCCAAAGAAAAAAAAGTGTGTACTAGAAATAAAGGTCAGAAATAAATACTACCCTACAAAACTACTAGAAAAATTAAAGTACGACAAGCTAATGGCTCTAGACGAAGAGATAGTAAAACTATACTACGTAGCAGACCCTCAAGGCAATTACCTATACTGGCTAAACGACTTGAATATGCCAGAGCTTGAAACCAAAGACGTAAGAAAAACAACCCTATGGGCTAACGACAAAACGCCTAAACAGCTTTATATGCTGCCTGAAAGCAAAGCGTCTATAGTGACTAAGAACACGCCAGAACGTGCAGGTAAGGGTATTTGGGACGAGTATTTAAAAAGAAACTCAAAATAATTTAAACATTTATGGGTTTTTATAAACATTTTTTTGTAGCTTGCAGTTATGGAAAACGATATAACAAACGAACTCAAAAGTAATGTACTAGACGTAGAAGAGTTTAGCTACCTAGGACATTTCGAGCTAGCCACTAAGTTACTTATTAGTTGGCAAGACAAAGCAGAGGCTGCAAACAGCCAAGGCACACTAAAACAATTAAAGGAATTTGCAAACGCCTTAGCACGTATAGGTTTATACGTAGGTACTATGCAGGAACGCCAGCGCTCATTTAACGTGCAGCTGTCTAGGTTTCGTACAGCGAAGCTAGAGTCAGACGAAAAGGTTAATAAAGTTAGAGAGCAGCTTAAAGATTTAAAACTAGAAATATAAACGATATGGAAATAGAATATTTAGGTATTAAAATGGACGTTGTTTTTTCTTTTGACAGGCAAGAGTCACAAACGCAAAACTATGTAGGTTCTGCAGATAGTGTAGAAATAAACGAAATAAAAATAAAAGAGGTAGACGTTTACGACTTATTTAGTGGTAGCCAAATTACAGAGATAGAAGACATAATTATTAAACAATTTAGATACGCACACTATGAGTAAAATACAACTACTAGACGGAAAAGAATACGACAAAGCAACTTTGCTAGACAAAATGATAGACGACGAGTTTTACTATGGCGAACTAAATAAGCTAGCTCTAAGCAGCTCTAGCCTTAAATTAATGCTAGACAGCCCTAAGACATATTACTATGTAACTAAGTACGCTAAAAATCAAACCTCGCCTGCGCTACGTGCTGGTCATTTGTTTCACACAGCTATACTAGAGCCAGAAAAATACGATAAGATTAAGTTTATAGACGTGCAGAGTCGTAACACTAAAAAGTTTAAAGAGGCTACTTTAGAATACGGCGAGGTATTTACAGCTAAAGAGCAAAGCGAAAACGAAAGACTTGTTGACGCAATGCTAAAAAACCCACAGGCTATTGAATTACTAAGCGATAGTAAAACGGAAGTACCAGCAATAGGAACTATACACGGCAAACCCTTTAGAGGCAAAGCAGACATACTTAAAAACAAAGGTGGCATAGTAGATTTAAAAACTACAGTAGACGTAGAAAACTTTAGTAAAAGCGCATTTAGATATAAGTACACACTACAGGCAGCTATATACTGTGAGCTATTCTCTACGCCAGAGAAACAACTAACACACGAAGACTTTACATTCTTATGTATTGACAAAGCTAACTTAGATATAGGCATTTGGAAGTGTAGCGAGGAATTTTTAGAGTATGGCAAGCTAGAATTAAAAAGAGGTATAGATAGATATAACGTTTATATACGTCCAGACTTTGACATAAACGATTATACAATACAGGGGACGTTATGATAGCAATTAAAACAATGTTTTTTATGTTTTGCTTAGTCCTGTGGCTTTATGTAATAAATGATATTCGAGAGAAATAAATAAAATGAGAGCAACCTATTTACATTACGAGAACGGCAAAGACTATGACGTTATAGACTTTATAAAAGATTATGAGCTTAACTTCAACAGAGGTAATATTATTAAGTATATTTGTAGAAGTGGTAAGAAAGACGACGAGCTTAAAGACTTAGAGAAAGCAGCAGACTATTTAAGACGAGAGATAGAATACTTAAGAGAGCAGCAAAAGCAATGGACGGAAATAAATGAAAATCAATGAGAAAAAAGAAACAAACAAAATGATAAATACAGAATTATTAAAAGAAGAAACTAATCAAATAATATTTTTACACCATAACAAACAATGGAATGAGTGTAAGTTTATGTGGTTTTATAATGGAAATATAGAAGTAACTATAAAAGGACAATTACTATCTATACATAAAAGGAATTGGGATAAACTTTCATTAAATGGAATTGATTAAGACTCTGTTTCCCTTAATTAATGCTAACTTATGTATATAAATATAGAACTAAAACCAACAGAATTATTTTGAGAAAAAAGAAACAAACACAGCAAGAGCGCATAAGCACGCTAGAGAGAGCTTTAACACAGCTTTACGTAAGAGTACAAACTAATAGTAACATAATAGACAAACTAACACATAATGAAGAGATACAAGAGAGTAGCGAGCCTAGTAAATAATTACACAGGTATAGATATATTTAGCCCTAGAAAAACTCAAGACATAGTAGATGCTAGAAGTTTATTTGAACACATAATGTATATAGAGTTTGGCTGTACCTACCAAAGTATATCGGATTTCTATTACGCTAACGGTAAAATAAGAAACCATTCAGTAATACTATACAGCGTCAGGAAGTATAAAGACGAAATAGAGCCGAGACGTGAAGACTTTAAAAACATTTTCTATAGAATACTAACCACAGAGGTAACACACACTAAGTATAGAAACGTTATAGAAGACGTAAATAAAATAAGCACAGTTAAAGGACTAAACAGTGTAAAGGCTTTTGTAAATAAAACACTAGACAAAGAGCTAGAGTATAAGGACACCGAGACAGACAACGTAGACCAAGTGGACTTAGTAAAACAAATAGAAGAGCTTACCTAGCAAAGTTTCAAAAAGTTACGTTATATTAGTATATGGTACGAGACACACAAGACGGTAAAAAAAAGATGCTAGAGGAACTAGAATACAATCTAGGCATAGTGTCTACTAGTTGTTTAAACGCAGACGTAAGTAGAGCTACACATTACCGCTGGCTACAGGAAGACCCAGAGTATAAAGCATACGTAAAAGACATACAGGAAATTGCTATAGATTTTGTAGAGAGTAAGCTATACGAAAAAATTAAAGAGAATGACACCGCCTGTATTATATTCTATCTAAAGACTAAAGCAAAGCACAGGGGTTATATAGAGCGCCAGCAAATTGAGGTTGCAGATACTAAAGAGTTTACAGTAAAAGTAATTAAATAGTTTGAGTACACAAATAGAGACTAACGTAGTCTGGGAACACTTAGAAGAGACTAACAAAAAAATAGTCATATTGCAAGGGGGTACTCGTAGCGGTAAGACTTACAACTCTATGCTGTGGTTAATATTCTCATACGCCCAGCGACATACAGGAAAAACTATAACTATCTTTAGAGCTACCTACCCAGCCTTACGTGCTACAGTAATGAGAGATTTTTTCGACATACTTAAACAGCACGACTTATACAACGAAGCTAACCACAACAAAAGTAATAGCGAGTACAGACTTAACGGCAACCTATTTGAGTTTGTAAGTGTAGACCAGTCTAGCAGACTAAAGGGACGTAAAAGAAACCTAGCCTTTTTAAATGAGTGTAACGAAATAACCTTTGACTCATTCACGCAGATAATATTTAGAACCGTAGGCGTAGAAGGAGACCCTAGTATTATAATGGACTATAACCCTAGCGACGAGTACAGCTGGATATACACTAAGGTAAAACCTAGAGACGACGCACAGTTTACTATAACTACCTACAAAGACAATAAGTTTTTAGAGCAAAGCCTAGTAGAAGAGATAGAACGCCTTAGAGATACTGACCCTGACTACTGGAGGGTTTATGGTTTAGGACAAGTCGGACGTAATAGAGCCACAGTGTTTAAAGTTTCTGAGTGTGAAGAGATACCACCAGACGCTAAGCTAGTAGCTAAAGGGCTTGACTGGGGTTTTGTAAACGACCCCTCGGTTTTAGTAGACACTTATGTGCTAGACAACAATTTGTATATAGACGAGCTGTTTTATGATTATGCAATGACTAACCGAGACATACATAATAAACTACTAGAGCTAGGACTAACAAGACAAGACGAGATATTCGCAGACAGCAGCGAGCCTAAGAGTATAGACGAGCTACATAGGTTTGGGTGGAACTGTAAGCCTGCGACAAAAGGTAAGGACAGTGTACTAATGGGTATCGACTTAATGAAGCGATATAATATATATGTAACAAGCCGCAGCACAAACACTATACAGGAGTTTCGCAACTACAAGTGGATAGAAGACAGAAACGGAAACCTACTAAACAAGCCAGTTGACGCCCACAACCACAGCATCGACTCAATTCGTTATAGTATCTTTACTAAACTGTCTAGACCAAACGTAGCTAGGTACGCCATACGTTAAAGAAATGTTAATTAGTTGTGAACATCTATGTTTATAGTTATATTGCAGTATAGTTAATGAAACATAAAGTAAGGTATGAAAGAAAGACCCTCTAAAAAGAAACATTAAAAGCGAGATAGTGTAGTGGTAGCACAGTTTACAGACGGCAAAAACAAATCATTAACGATTGAATTTTTATTTACACACAGCTGCAAACGTAAAAAAGCATAGGTTCGAACCCTATTCTCGACACTAGTATTAACCTTTAAATTTTACGATATGACAAACAGAGATATTTTTTACAAAGACCTAGACACTTTAGACCTTACCGAGCTACAAAAGATAGACATTAAAATACTAGCTATAGAATACGCACATAAAGAGTATTTGCTAGGTATGAATAACCAAGCTAAAACAACTCAGGAATTTATAGAGACATACAGAAAATACTAATTAAATATATACGATATGAAAACTAAAACTAAAATATTACTACAGAAGATTATAGACTTACCAGAGTTTGAGCGCAAACAGATTATATCTGTACTAGTAGCCTCAATGCTAAACAGCGAAAGCTACGAAGACGCTAAAGAAACATACGACGACATAATAGCTAAGCTGTCTTAAAATCAAAGTGGAAAACATATGAATAGCCCTTACAGAAATGTAGGGGTTTTTTTGTATACACAAATCTTAAATAATTACGTTATATATAAAAGCATATAAAATGAAAGTAGAACTAACAGTACCCACGTCACTAAGTGACATACCCCTGCACCAATACCAGAAATTTATTAAGACTTTTGAAGGCGAGGAAAACGTAACAGACGAATACGCTGGATTAAAAATGTTAGAGTTGTTTTGTGGTTTAAAAATAGACGACGCCCTAAAGGTTAAAATGTCCGATATGAATATAATCGTAAGCAAGCTAAACGAGTGTTTGTCTGAAAAGCCAGAGTTAATAACTAGGTTTAAGCTAGGCAATACTGAGTTTGGGTTTATACCTCAGCTGGACGATATGACGTTCGGTATGTTTGTAGACTTAGAAAATAGTATTTCAGACTGGGACTCTATGCACAAAGCTATGGCTGTATTGTATAGACCAGTGACGCAAAGAATAAAAGGACAGTATGAGATAGAAGACTATAGAGGCGACAGCTGGCACGAGGCTATGCTCAATATGCCTGCTAGTGTAGCTATTAGCGCTATAAGTTTTTTTTTTCATTTAGAGAGCGACTTACTGAAAGCTACGCTGCCTTATTCGAAAACACAGGAGGAAGCTCTACAGGACGAGATGCAAACTTTACCCAGCAGTGGGGGTGGTATCACAGCTTTATGAGACTAGCAAATGATAAATTTCTAGACCTAGAGGTGGTAGCTAAAAAGAATATGCACAACTGCCTGACATATCTAACATATCAAAAACAAAAAAACGAAGTACAAGACAATTACATAAAAAGTAAATTTAAAAAATAATGGCAAACACAGGCGCAAGGGCATACTACTTAATGCTAGAGACAATTAAAAACACACTGCTAGCAGATAAAAATGTTACAACAGTGACGACTGGCGACCTGTCAGAAATTGATTTGTCTAAACAGACGCTATTTCCACTTTCACATATAATAGTAAATAACGCTAGTAATGACGGTCAGGTAATGAGCTTTAATGTAACAGTCCTAGCTATGGACGTAGCAGACATAAGTAAGTCAGAACCTACCAATATATTTGAAAGAAACGAAAGCGAGCAAAACATACTTAACACACAGCTAGCAGTTACCAATAGACTATACCAACTATTACATAACGGACAGCTAAGACTAGACGGTTACCAAGTTGACGACGTAGCACAGTGCGAGCCGTTTGTAGACCGATTCTCTAACCAGCTGGTAGGTTGGGCTATTACATTTGAGATAATGGTTAAAAACGACTTATACATATGTTAAAGAATGTCGTAAAGGAAATGGAAGCTGCGTCTATGAATATTATAAGCACAGCAAAAAGCAACTTAAGCAAAAGTAAAAGTAGTGGTAAATTAGCAGATAGCTTAGAGTCTGACATAGAGGGCGAAAATACAGACAACCCTAAGTTAGTGTTTTACTCAGAACCTTACGGTAAGTTTATAGACAAAGGGGTGCAGGGTAATAATCCAGAAGCTATGCCTGAAGGGTCTTTAGCTAGATATAATAAAGCGCCTAGTAGTCCGTATCAGTTTGGCTCTGGTAATTATAAGGGCGGCGGCAGTTTAAGAAGCGCTATAGACAAGTGGGTAGTTCAAAAAGGTATACCAAACGTAAGAGACGCTAAAGGTAGATTTATAAAGCGTAAGTCTATGGTTTATTTAATATCTCGAAGCATATGGAACACAGGAATTAAACCGACATACTTTTTTACTAACGCTCAAAACTCAGAGATTCGAGGCGTAAATAGAAAACTTGCTAGCGCATATACAAAAGACTTAAAGATACAACTAGAAACGGAGCTAAGAAATAGCAGACTAAAAACTAAATAATGCAGACACAAATAAACTTAAGAAGCCCTTACTACATAAAGGTATCTCAGACAGGATTAACCTCGGCAACTTTAAGCCTATACATATACACAGGTACTTTTACAGCTAACGGAAGTGTAGCAGCTGGGACTTTAAGATATTCAATTACTAAAAAACCTTTAGGTACAAACACTTTTGTGGTCTACGAAGTTAGCGAGTTAATTAGAGACTACTTAGAAATAGAGTTTAATGGTAGTTATGACAGCGACGTGGTTTGGATAAATGCAATACCAACCTCTAACGGTACTGGCAGCATAAATGTAACGCCAGACAATACTAACGGTTTTGTGGGTCTAGACGGCTACGGCTATTTTGAGCAAGGCGCTAACCCAACGCTAAGCACTAACCTACTACAGTCCAATAGAACTATATTTGCTTTAGACGACAATTTATTTAGAGTGCCAGTATTTGTGCAAGGCACGAACTCTGTCTCGCTGCTTTATAAAGGCGAAGTTAAAACCGACATAGACTTAACCTCAGCTAGTGTAGACGAAACCTCAGAGCAAATTAGATACATATCAGCTAACTCTACTAACTCAGGAGACGTAGACTACGACAGCTTTGTAGAACGCGTGTTAAATGACGGCGGTACGTTTGAGGGCAGCACTTGCTTAGATGATTTTTTAGGAGATTTTTCAGTAGACTTAATAGACGAGGTTTACGTAAGTTCAGACAGTGGTACAGAAGTAATAAAAATAATAACCCTAGAAGAGTGTAAATACACCCCTATCAAAGTTACGTTTGTAAATAAGTTTGGCGCTATACAGGATTTGATTTTCTTTAAAAAGTCTACAGACAGCACTGTGGTAAAAGGCGAAGAGTTTAAATCAGCAGTTTTCGACCAGTCTACACTAACATACAAAACCTACCAGCACCAGCGCACACAGTTTATGGTTCAAGGAAACGATAGTATATCTATGAATACAGGCTTTATAAACGAAGACTACAACCAAGTCATAGAAGAGCTAATGCTAAGCGAGCAAGTGTGGGCAACCTTTATAACTGACACGCAGGAGCTAGTAAGACCTCTAGTGCCAAAAACAAAATCGCTTACATTTAAGACTACACTAAACGACAACCTAGTAGACTACGCTATAGACTTCGACATAGCTAACGACAAAATAAATAATATAAGGTAATGCAAAACATAGAGCTTTACATAGAAGGTCAAAGGGTAGAATTATTTAAGGACGAGACAGTATCTCTGACTCAAACCCTAAAGAACGCTAGAGAGGTAGATAAGATTTTTACGGAATTTACTAAGACGTTTACAGTACCAGCTAGTAAGTCTAATAATAAAATATTTAAGCACTACTATAACTTTGACATAGACGGTGGATTTGACGCTAGGATTAAAAAGGCAGCGACAATAGAATTAAACAGCTACCCATTTAAAGACGGTAAAATAAAACTAGAGGGTGTCAGCTTAAAAGACAACAAACCATATACATATAAAATAACATTCTTTGGTAATACAGTAAACTTAAAAGATTTGCTAGGAGAGGCAAAACTAAACGAGCTTTTTTCTCTAAACACTTTAAGCCCTTTTTACAATTCATCCACAATAAAAACAGGTTTACAAGCGGACCCAGCAACTAACGATTTAATAACTCCTTTAATTACTTCAGGAGCGAGTGGGGTTACTCAATCTCGTTTATATTATGACTCAGGTAACCACGGAACAGCAAACGGTAATTTATACTATCATACTGGTGGTGGTTCTAATGCGAACGGAGTTTTATGGAGCGATTTAAAATTTGCCTTAAGAGTAGACAAAATAGTACAAGCTATTACAGCAAGTTATCCATCTTTAGTTTTTTCAAATGATTTCTTTACGTCTTCAAATTTGCCCTACTACAATTTATTTATG
>Ga0209199_1003920_pt1 | contig 14126 bp, 10 predicted proteins | sample COGITO_mtgs_1105_7_FD_184805 | JGI IMG/M metagenome (GOLD analysis project Ga0209199, IMG submission 184805) | Pelagic marine microbial communities from North Sea - COGITO_mtgs_110523 (SPAdes) (version 2) | ecosystem: Environmental > Aquatic > Marine > Epipelagic ...
ATTTACCTGGTAGCCTAAAAATGACTGCGCCACGCTATCAAGATGTTGATGCAAAAGAGATCCCTGAAATTATTGACGATGATGGAACGTCTGTGCGGGTCATAACCGGCAAATTTTGGGGCCAGCAGGGCCCAGTTGATGGGATTGCGGCAGATCCACTTTATCTTGATATCAGCATTCCAAGAGGCTGCCGCAAGGTTCTGAAAGTTGACACATATCGTAACACATTCGCCTATATTTTTGGTGGGGCAGGGAAATTTGCAGATGCGTCAAGTCCGCAGGGTGTATTGCTTGAAAAAGAAGTAATGGGGCAAGAGGTTAACATACGGGATTTGTCTGGCAATAGGACTTTAGTAAATTTTGGCACAGGCGATGAAGTGGCTGTACAGGCCGGACCCGATGGCATGAGGTTCTTGCTTATTGCAGGGTCACCGATCAAAGAACCGGTAGCATGGCATGGACCAATTGTAATGAATACGCGGGAAGAATTACATCAAGCTTTCGCCGATCTTCGCAATGACCAGTTTATCAAAACACAGGACCATTAAAGAGTTACAAAAATGCCTTTTTATGGTATATCCTGAGGTACAATACTGCGGGAATAGGGCTTGCTTAGTCTAATCCAGTCCGATCAAGGGCGCAGGACATGAAACTATGGATTGTGGATCACCAGCATCCTCCTCGGGCATCGTCGCTTGAATGCTAGAAGTTTAGATTTGATGGATTGGGTTTATTTTGATCGCTATTCAGAGGGGTAATGGATTACGCCTAAATGCTAACCCTATGATTGCTGGCGGACCACCTGGGCGTCCAATGCTGCGTTGAATTCTTTGATGGGCATGCCAATGCTCAAGGCCCTACGACAAAGAGCAGCCTGTGTCTCGGGAGCCAATCCGCCGATGGGAGGATCTGTGTCAAGATTAGTGGGGAAGGAATAGCCTTCTGAACATGCTGAAATTGCCGCGTCCATTTCGAGTGGGTTAAGGCCATGATTTCCGTTGCTTAATACGTTGTAAAGTTGCCGGGTCATATCCAATCGGTCGAGATTTTCCATCGCCCGTCCAAAGGCTGACGACACTTGTAGAAGATTTGCCATACGTTGGATATTGGTGCTCACATTTGCGCCGCCTGCGTGATAGAGCGCTGGGCTGAAAAACAGTACGTCCCCTTTTGTCAAGGGCACCTGCACATAATGTTTTTCAAAATACGTACGAAAGTCAGGCTGGGTGAAGGCAAAATAGCCATGACGGTAGACCTGACTGAAGGGTAAAAGTTTAGTTGGCCCACTTTCGATAGGCATATCCATATGGGCCACCGCCCCTTGCAAAGTTAACACTGGGGACAAGTCATGCACATGTGCGGGATAGCTGGCGGCAATGTCACTTGATTGAAAGCCTAAATGATAATCACGGTGGGGGCTTTGTGCTGCACCGCTGGGGCGCACAAGATTGACCTGCGCGGTCATTTGATAATTGGGGCCTAACCAAGCTTGGCAGGCGGTATCGATGGCAATGTTGCCAAAATATTGTGCAAAGACCAGCGGATCGTATTGGCAAAGCTTTTGTGCAGAATTCCAAATACGATCATTGGCCCCAGAAGCTGCAAAGTGATCTGCTTTATCCGTTGTGGCTGCTTTCTCATCGGCAATGATCTTGTCGTAGATCATGGTAGCAGCATCTATGGAGCTGGTGTCTGCATAGGCATTTTTTAGAACCAAGACCCCTGCGGTGTTGCGTAAAACATCAGCCCATTCTGCCCGAAGGGTTTGGGTGTCACCGGTCATATCTAACTGGCTGATATCGTAAATGGGAACATTGTTTTGAATGTCATGGGCCTGAGGCACGTTTTGAACGGTAAGCTGCCGCTCTACCTGCCTAGAAAATTGTTTCAAATCGCAGTCTTGGGGAGAAAGATAGGCGTGCATGATAGGCTCCGATTGTGATGTCGTGGTTAGATTAAGCATTATTTGGCTTTGCGTTCAAAAATTTGATCGTCTGTAGTGCTATTCTATTGGTATTGCATCTGGTTTGATTGAAGACTTCTGTTTCTGCCACAATGTAAGGGATGCTACTCTTACTGCATAGGGCGTGCAGCACCTTCATATTCTGCACCAGTTTTTGCGCCGGTGATATAAGCCACAACATCCTCTCCAGTATAGTCACCACTTTTTATATCAAGATTTGCGCAGATCACTCCCCGCCTAAAAACAACGATACGATCCACCAAATCGAACACCTGCCGCATATTATGGCTTACCAAAATCAACGGTTCGCCCTGGTCTTTCAGCTGCCGGATAATATTTTCTACCTGCACAGTTTCTTGAACGCCAAGCGCTGCGGTGGGTTCATCCATGATGGTCAATTTAGAGTGAAAAGAGGCAGTTCGCGCAATGGCCACACATTGGCGTTGTCCTCCCGACATCTTCTCAATTGTATTATGAATATTAGGAATTTTTACACCGGTTTTCTCCAGAGCCGCCATTGTATCCTTGCGCATGGCTTTGTAATCTAGAAGTCGAAAAGGACCTAGCCAATTCCATTTGGTCTTCTCACGCCCTAAAAAAAGATTGTCTGGTACGTCCAAATGATCGGCCAAGGCCAGTGTTTGAAACACAGTTTCAATGCCGGACTCTCGGGCCTCAATTGGACCCTTGAATTCAACCTCTTTTCCATCAAAGATGATGGTTCCGCGTGTGCGCTGTTCCACGCCGGTAATCTGCCGTACGAACGTTGATTTTCCGGCGCCATTGTCACCCATGATGGCTACATGCTCACCTTTTTTCAGTTGAAAGTTTGCACCCTCAAGGGCATGGACGCCTCCGTAGTGCTTGGTTAGGTCTACTGTTTTAAGAACGAGTTCTTCGCTCATGTTTTATCCCTCCCAGCTTAAGATTTGTTGCGTTGACGGTATTGGTCTAAAATGACCGCTGCGATGATAATCGCTCCCATTGCCATAAGCTGATAGGACCCATCCAATTTGATGTAGGTAAAACCGGAACGAATTACACCCAGCACCATTGCACCAAGCACTGTTCCAATGATTGAACCGCGGCCACCCGTAAGACTGATGCCACCGATTACCGCCATTGCAATCGCAAAGAGTTCATAAAACTCACCCATGCCAGCCTGTGCCGTTGAAGCCTTCGCACTTAGAACAACACCAGCGAAAGCTGCCAACATAGCAGCAATCATATACACCATGATCTTGTGGCGTTTGACATTGATACCGGACATACGCGCAGCTTCTTCATTCGAGCCGATAGCGTAGGTATGTTTGCCGTAAACTGTGTAGCGCATAATTAGGTGAAAGATCACCGCCAGAGACAGAAACCAGACAACTGGCATCATGCCATCTCCGATGGCTTTATATTGCTCGGTTGGAAATGAAATAGGATTTCCAGATGACCACCAAAGGGCAATGCCGCGGCAGATTAGGAACATGCCAAGCGTTGCGATGAATGGTGGTATCCGGAAATGGGCAATAAAAGTTCCGTTTATCACACCTATAAAAGCACCGAAGGACAGGCCAATGACAATTGGGATCACGACAGGAAGATCCATGGCCCAAGTTCCAAAAAGTGCTTTTGGGTTCGTATATCCGTTTACCAGCTCTGTCTGGCCGAAACTCATCGCGATCATCGCAGTGGCTGCAACCAGCGGTCCAGAACTTAGGTCGATACCTGCCGTGATAATAACCTGTGAAACCCCAAGAGCTATAATTCCAATGATAGCAACTTGCAGAATAATGATCTTTAGTCGGGCTTCATTGAAGATAGAATCAAAGCGATCGCGCGTATCAAACAGGAAGCTCTGATCATTCATATAGGGCAAGACTTGCCCTAAAATTTCGAAGACTACGATAATTATTACCAATGCCAGAAAAACGTTCATTTCACTTGGCCAAGAACGTTTAGTCCTGTCGAAGGTTAACCCGCCGGTGCCTTGGCTTGTATCTGACATAGATGAAGCTCCCAGATGAACGGTTTATAAAAATTCGAGACGGCACTAGTGGCGCCGTCTCGAGTGATCTACTTTCTCAAGAAAACCTAGTTCTTGCTGAGAAAATCACCCATATTGTTTGGAGTAACCAAAACGAATGGAATATAGACTTTTTTGTCAACCTTCTCGCCAGCAATTAGGCGAAGCGCTGTATCAATCGAGCCGGTACCTTGGCCAACAGAGTCCTGGAACACTGTTACGTCGTAATCGCCAGCTGCCATTGCCAACAGTGCGTCTTGAGATGCGTCAACACCGCCAACCTGTACGTTTGCCATGTCCATACCAGCGGCCTTCATCGCTTGAATAGCACCGATTGCCATTTCATCATTGTTGGCAAGCACAAAATCGAAGGGCTCACCTGAGGACATCCAGTTGGTCATAAGGTCTTGTGCCTCATCGCGCGACCAATTCGCTGTCTGTTCATCAATGATAGTCATGAAGTTACACATGTCCATACCGATCACGTCGCGTACATCTTTTGAACGCTGCACCGCGGCTTGGTTAGAAAGCTGACCGTTCATCAAGTAACCAGTTGCTCCACCAGCTTTACCGTCGGCTCGCAAATTTTTACAAATCTCAAATGCTGACAGTGTACCCGATTCTATCTCGTTCGACGCAACAAAAGCCTGTGTTGCAGGCAGTACGTCGACGTTGTCAGGTTCACGGTTTACATAAACGAGTGGAGTATCACCCGCAGCGGCTGAAACTGCGGCGCCAGCAGAGGTGTCAACAATGTTTACAATTATAGCATCTACGCCGGAGGCAACGAAGTTACGAACCTGGTCAATTTGCTTTGCAAGATCGTCCGAAGCATCTTCCTGTTGATACGTCAAGCCATTTATGGTCCCTGCGTACTCAGTCATGCCTGTGCGCAATACGGTTAGCCAGTTATCATCAAATCTCGAGAATGTTGCCCCGATCTCTTGAGCCGCAGCAGTTGTACCAATCAAAGCAACCAGGCTGGTGGCAATTAGTGTCTTTTTCATATTTTTTCTCCCAAAACGTGCCCGGCACACAATGAAATTACCGGAATACCCCACATGAATGGAGTGCGAATTACATACTTAGCTTCTGTCTTTTTCATAAGGCAGCAGTTTGGTTTTTAACATAATCTCAGAGTACTTGAGCTTCTACTTAGCCCTCTTCAACCTGAATTCTGTAATTCGATTGTGTATATCTAATCTGATTCGATGCTTTCGCAAATGTTTATTAAAACTCTTTTATATAACCAACCTTCAAATCAGGAATTCTCCGCTAGTTCAGCGACTCAGTTTTATAAAATTTAAAAATGTTAAGGTAGTTTATCGAAATTTAACTGGGCACACTCCAGGGTAATACTGATCAGTAAAGTTATGCTGACATATAGCGTTCCCTTTTGTGTGACCACGCGGGGTTCGTATCTTGGGAAGAAAGCAAATATCTTAAACCAGAAAAATATTTCTTAAATTACTTAATTTTTGAGTTGGTCGGCTAACTGATTGATCTCAGCCAGTTACAGAACGTCGGCCCTAAAATTCTATGATGTTTGGAGGGTCTTTCCACCATGCAAAAAGGTGCTATAAAGTCATCATGTTAGAAATAGCTCGCATTATATTTCTGTATGTAGTACCTAGCTTCATTTGCTTTACTCTTATTGGTTTCATCGTACAAACCGTGTACCAGAGAATGAAAAATAGAGAAAAAACCCAGAAAAAATAGCAAAACAAGAAGATGGATGCCCTATTTTAAATCTAAGGGTATAGGGGTATTATTTGCTGCGTATGGGACCCTTTTATCCAGAGGCGACCAAAAGTGCCTTAGACAGGCTAGGATTTGGTAAGTTACCTTCCTGTTTGTATTTTGACCCATCCCAGAACTAAGTCGTGTCGCTGGTCCTGCCGATTGGCGCCAATTGGTGAGTGCATAGATTTAGACTGGCCCAGCAATCTGATGCGTATTACTCATAAGTTTGATAGCCCTGAGTGCTATACTTCAGAGGATGCTGCCCAGAGATTTATACCCAGATCACCGGATAAACGATCAATTTTTAAAAGTTCATCTTCTGTAAAGTTTAGGTTTTTAATTACGCCAACACAATCTACAATTTGTTCTGACTTTGAGGCTCCAATTAGGGCCGTAGTCACTCTACTGCCCCGCAAAACCCATGCCAAAGCCATTTGCGCTAAACTCTGGCCACGACTAGATGCAATGTTATTCAGGCTGTTAAGTGCCTCGATGAGTTCTGGTTTCAACTTATTCCTGTCAAGACTTTTACTCTGCATCGCACGACTATCATTTGGTACGCCACTTAAATATTTTTTTGTGAGCATCCCCTGGGCAAGAGGCGTAAAAGCAATTGATCCAATGCCTAGGTCTTCCAGCGTATCGAGAAGGTTGTCCTCTTCAATCCAACGATTAAACATATTGTAGCTGGGTTGATGAATCAGGCATGGGGTACCTAAATCCTTTAAGATTTTTACGGCTTCTTTGGTGCGCTGGCTGTTGTAACTTGATATTCCTACATACAAAGCCCGCCCTGATTTAACGATATGATCCAATGCCCCCATTGTTTCTTCTAGCGGTGTATTCGGATCAAAGCGGTGGGAATAAAAAATATCTACATAATCTAACCCCAGTCTTTTTAATGACTGATCGCAAGAGGCAATTAAGTATTTCCGGCTTCCCCATTCACCATAAGGCCCGGGCCACATGTCATAGCCCGCTTTTGAGCTGATTATTAGTTCATCCCGAAGCCCAGCAAAATCAGTTTTTAGAATATCTCCAAACGCTTCTTCCGCACTGCCAGCGGGCGGACCGTAATTATTGGCAAGGTCAAAATGTGTGACCCCATTATCGAAAGCTGTTTGGCAGATTTTTCGTTTAATTTGGTGTGGAAAGTCATGACCAAAATTATGCCACAGACCTAGCGATATGACGGGTAACTTTAGTCCTGAATTACCACAATAACGGTAAACCATTTTATCATAACGATTTTGGCTTGGAGTGTAATTCATAGTTTTGTTCCCATAACAATAAATGCATTCAAATGAATGTATCGCATATTACGAATATGGATCTTTTTGTACAATGCCTTGGTCCTCGCTCCATCGGGTCGACTTTGTTAGACTAAACTATCTGAGACAGGCATGGCAACTTTGTAACTCCGCCGAATGACAAAGCACTCCTAACCCCATCACGAAATAAAAAAGTGGCCCTGCGGCTAGGTTTTACAGGCACCAAGCCAATTTCTATATAATAATTACAATTAATTAACTGTGATTTGTGGCGCCCAGAAGAGGCCAATGGTTCCCTAGTAAGGCATCAGTCAACACCCAGACATCAACGATAACAGAAAGTTAGCTTTCGCTTAAATTGGTGTTTTATTCATTTGTTCTTCCACTACCTGCGCAGCTTTGTCCAGGTTCGATGAGACATTGCCATAAGTCTCTTGCAAAGCTTTGTTCGTACGATTGGCAGAGTCGCCTTTAATGAATTTGTTAAAATCCTCTAGTGCATCAACATGGGGGAGACTATCAAATACAGGTTGAAAGGTATTCATGACAGCGACAGGCTTATCGTCATAAACCGCGTCTAAAATAGTGGTAGAAGGATGGGAAATCACACAATCTACTAATGCCATAACATCGTTAATTGTGGCCATAGCCATAATGCCATAATGCCGCTCTGATCGGATAATATTCGGGCAATCTTCGCAAACTTTAGCGATTCTTTTTTCAATGTCGCCATGCCGTTTTCCACGATGACCTCGCAGTATGAAAGCAATATCAGGTAGAGATAGAGCCGCCGCTTTCCAAACTTCCAAAGCCTTTTCAAGCATTTGATTCGAATATCGCTCAGGTTCGAAGCCAAAATTATGGCATATCAACACCCGGCGAGAAAATTTTGAAAACTCTTCGACCAATTGATCCTGATTTGGCCAAGGTTTTAATAAGTTGGTTTTAGTAATACCCGTTACGTGCAACCGATTTGCCACATTCGGGGCAAGAAAATCTGTCGCTATATCTGGCAAATCTGCCCAGACAAGCATGGTTTGAGAATAGTAGTCCCAAACATCGCGCATTACCTCGTTGGTGTGGAGCCCTTGCTGCACCATACCGTGCTGAATGAAAATAACATTCTTTTGCAATATTTTGATGGCGTTGTCCCGAGGACGAAACTTGCCGCCGTATGCAATTGGGTCAGAATGGGTAAGCACAAAATCTGAACGCGCAATATCCTTAAAGCTAAAGACTTCCACCCCGAAGAGAGATTTGGCCACATAAGGCACGCCAGCTTCCTTTAGCGTGCCTTCAACTCGTGGATCAATTTTAATAAGTCTGCGGCTTATAATGATTTTCACATCAACCTTGTCTCGTTTACAAAGGCGGATCATTAACGGCACACATGAATCAAACGCTGGCATATGTGGCACGATCAGAAGTATCTTTTTTCTATCATGACGCATCGGTGTTACTCCGTGGATTCAACTTGCGAATGCAACAAGCTGGTGATGCTGTAAGAATAGCTGATTTGGAGTCGCGAAGCCAAGGCATTTTCTTAACCGTATGTTAACCTTCACGATTGATCTCGGCCTAGGCAGCGTTGCTGAGGAGTTTTGCAGCGAACTTGGGCTGACGACAAAGGCATTGTACAGTAAGATCCATATTCGTAATATGCGATACATTCATTTGGGTTTTTTGGGTTCGCAAGTATGTAGGGTGAGGCAACATGCATAATGAAATCGCAGCCTGCCGCAGCGTCGTTCAACCGTGGTCAGAGTTTAGGTCTAGCTCGACAATAGACAGATTGGCAGTGTCAACGGAGGCTGCAGCAAGCGTTTCGCGTACTTCTGGGGCTTTGGCCTGGCTGCGCACAGTACCGCGCACTGCGTAGCCTGCCTCGATTAGTTCTTTGGCGCAATGCAACCCGATGTACCCCGATGCTCCAGTAAGCAAAACTGTTTCAGTCATGGTTTCCTACCTCATTTTAGATGCTAAAAAATGTGATAGGTTGTAAAAGTATTTTGTAAAACTTTCTATGTGATATAGTTATCTTAATTTATTCAAGCAGTCCGACGGACCAAGACACACGCACCTAGCCACACCATCCAAAATGGGGTATAGTTAAAGCCTATAAACGAATGTCCTTCAGGTACTTATAGCACTTCGTTACATTAACGGTATCACTCTCCCGAAACTTCAGGCTCTGGCCCATATAGATACTCCAGCTTTAACTCAGTGATGAGCGATGACTCCTCGAAGTCAAAACGCTCTCTGTCTCAAACTCTATGATGACGGACATTGAGTACTCTTTTGCGAGTTACAGGTGTTGGTGGGTGGTCGTGCATTTAACGATGGCTTTGAATGTGACTTTCTGAACGGTGGTTCGGACTAGGCCTTACGCCCTTCGAATAGATCATCTAGGAATGGCTCAAACTTACTCCAAGCATCTAAGTCATAGCTTTGATATATCGTCTGCGATTAATCCAAAGACATTACTCCATGGCTCCGATGTATTCTTTTCAAATTTGTCTACCAAAGGACCGATGGGGCCTCCTAAAATATTATTATAATTTCCATTCGCTAGACAAGGGCATTTAGTTAGAGTTCCAACTCCAGCTGTGATCATCGGAACTGAAGTGCCAAACGACACAACACAATCAAGTGCGGCAGAAAGAGCAGCTACATTATCTAAATCATTGTATTGATCCAGATCATCAAAGTTATGCACTTTTACGCCAAATTCATTTTGAATTTGTAGCAAACCATCGGCAGCATCAGCGTACTGTAAATTTATAAAATTTATATTAGGAAGCGTAAGTAAAGAAGACCACTCTGATAGTGACGAGAAGTGTTTCGAGCGCTCCGCCCCCATCAGCGAGCTTTTCCAACTAATACCGACATAAGGGCCGCCGCCTAAAAAACTCAAACTGTCTTTCCAAAATTTGACCCTACCTGGGTCTGGCATAAGAAAAGCATCAGGCTTAGGGCTTCGGGTGATTTCAGGAATAAAATGCCTGTACAGGCTTGCCATTGGCAGATGGAAATCAAAGTCATCTCTTTCTGTATCTCGGCTCACATCCACGGGTTTCACTTCAACATTTGGAAAGGACCGTGATAGCAATGGGACTAATTTTTTTTGGCATTCCAAAATACAATGTCCAGCCTGAGAGACTAAAAGAGATAGGCGAGAGGACCATATTATGGTGTCTCCAACCCCTTGTTCACACCAAACAAGAATCCTTTGGTCTTGCAGGCTTGTTTTTCCATCCCACAAAGGTTGTAAGAAATGCCTTCGAGGTGATTTAAACTGGGCAGTTTTCCAACGCCATTCGTATGCATCAAGCCCTTCTTTCAATCTGCCACTGTTCAGAAGTGCAAAACTTGAATTGTAATGGGCCCCAGCATAGTCAGGCTTGATGGCTAGAGCTTTGTTGTAAGCCTCTATAGCCTCCTCCAGCTTACCTTGGTCTTTAAGAGCAACGCCGATGTTGCTATAAGCCTCAGCATATTCAGGCTTGATGGCTAGAGCTTTGTTGTGAGCCTCTATCGCCTCTTCCAGCTTGTCTTGTTGTTTGAGAGTATTGCCTATGTTGTTAAAGGCTTCAGCATAATCAGGCTTGATGGCTAGAGCTTTGTTGTAAGCCTCTATAGCCTCTTCCAGCTTGCCTTGGTCTTTAAGAGCAACACCCATATTGCTGTAGGCTTCAGCATAATCAGGCTTGATCACTAGGGCTTTGTTGTAAGCCTCTATCGCCTCTTCCAGCTTACCTTGGTCTGCGAGAGTAACACCCATGTTGCTGTATGCTTCAGCGTAATCAGGCTTGAGTGAGAGTGATTTGTTGTAAGCTTCTATCGCCCCTTCCAGCTTACCTTGATCTGTGAGAGCAACACCCATATTGCTGTAGGCTTCAGCATAATCAGGCTTGATCACTAGGGCTTTGTTGTAAGCCTCTATCGCCTCTTCCAGCTTATCTTGGTCTTTGAGAGCGTTTCCCATGTTGTAGTGAGCATCAGCAAAATAAGGAGTGATGATTAGGGCTTTGTTGTAAGCCTCTATCGCCTCTTCCAACTTGCCTTGGTCTTTGAGGGCATTGCCCATGTTGCTGTAGGCCTCAGCATAATCAGGTTTATGTGAAAGCGCCTGCTGGTAGGAAGCTATCGCTTCCCTAAGGTTACCTTTTTCAGCAAGGGCCACTCCTAAATTATTATGAGCTTCGATATAATTGGGCTTGAGAGTAATCGCTTTCTTGTATGAGTTTATGGACTCTTCGAGGTTGCCGAGCTTTCTTAGAATGGCTCCCATATTATTGTAGGCTTCAAAAAAAGCTGGTTTGAGCTTTATGGCCCTTTTGTGGGCTGTCATTGCGTCGTCGAGTTGCCCCTGATCCTCGAGTACGACGCCTAGGTTGCTAAAACCTTCAGCAAAATTAGAGTTATATCGGGTCACATTAATGAATGCATTGGTAGCCTCAGCTACCTTACCTAAGCTTTTATTGGCGACACCTAAAATGTTCCAAAGCATAAAGGACGCTGGATATTGTTTGGTTAGGTTTTTTGCTTGTTCAATCACCAACTCCGATTGCCCCTGGTTATATAAAGTAACGAGTTGATTAATAACTGCCTGAGGTGGCCCTTGCTCTGCAGCAGACCGTTGGCCACCACCCAAAGCAGTCAGACCTTGCTGTGCCTTTTTATTATTCGGGAATGCTTTCAGAATAGTCGCATAAAGTGCTTGTGCTTCTGCAACCTCACCCTTCTTCGTGTGTGATTTGGCCTTTGCCAGAGCTTGCTCAACTGATAATTTTGCCAAGGCTGTGCCTCTGTCCTTCCTAATATCAAAATGAGATATTCACTTATTGGTGCTTTTCCATTTTCATGTTTATGTTTTCCTACCAAGTTTGGAAAGAGACACAAATGAATGAGTATTAACAGTCCTGAAGTCTGTTTCTGGCCATGCGCTTGCTAAAAAATTTAATAGCACAGCTTTAACTCAACAGCCCCGAGCCAAATTTTATGTAGCGAAATGGGGAGTGTTTTGTCATTAGAAAACGCTATAAAGTCGCTCGTCCGATCTCAAGTAGTTTTGTCTGACAGTGCTAAATAAAGCTATGCAAGAAAAAGCGCTGACCGATTACGGCGGCAGGATAAGTGTTATTTGTGACGCCATTGATATTTTGACGGCATTTTCGTCTGCTGGGATCAGAGTTTCTATCTGTTCTTCTAATTCATTTCAGGCCATCAATCGAAGCTTAGAAGTCTTGAATGCAATAGAATTGGTGGAGATTGTCGTGTCTGGTGACACTTTGCCGCTGGGTAAGCCACACCCCTTACCGTATTTTAAAACCCTGGATAAATTGAATTTGGATGCGAAAAATACAATAGCATTCGAAGATACAATTGTTGGACTGACGGCTGCAACGACAGCTGGGATTCAAACGATGATTGTGGGACAAAAAATAGATGACCCTATATTCTCTAATGCAACGCTTATAGACCACATTTAGAGAACTTTGAATTATTAGGTAGGGTCTAAGTGTGAGACTTGGTAATTAAAATTGGAATAGACTCAGCGTTGTTAAGAAATTAAAATATTTTTTTATAAGCCTGCCTCCCATCATGACGTGGAACAAGAATTGGTTGGCTGCCCAAGCACCGAAATGGCACTGTAAGACAAAACCACTTGAGACCGGAAGAGCGACCTTATACCGTCTTCTCATGCCAAAACATTCTCCATCTTGTCCCGGAATGACAAAGCGGTCCCGAAAGCGGTCCTTCTGATGTATAGCGGAGTGATCGCTTCACGCACCAAGCTGCCGCGGTGGGAGGCGTGTGTCATTCGTTTACTTTCGTTCCGCTAGGTGGGATTGGGGATGCAGAGGTAATCTGTCGCCGGAATTTGGGTAAGACCAAGCAGACACAACGTCTGTTTTTGCTCATCTGGCAGCGTTTTCAGCGCAGTTGCGAACGCGGTTCGGATCACTACCGGATCATTGGCCAGCGACGTGATAAACGGCAGCGCCGGCGTTGTGGGGTTCGTGCGTTCCAACACCCGCAGATTAGACGCGAAACTATCATACCGCTTGATCAGTTTCCACGTCACAGCGTCAAGTGACGCGATATCTGCCGTGTTATTCGCTACCATTTCAGCTGATTTAGTATGGCCTCCCGATCGAATACGGTCGCCGAAAGTGACGCCAAATGGCGCCGCATGATTGAGCGGGGCAGCAAACCCAGATTGAGAGTTTTCTTCGTTGAAAGCAAACCGCGCGCTGTCAAATTCCGCAAGCGATTTGCGCGGATCTTCTTTTTGCACGACGAACACACTAAAATAATGTCCGACCGGACATTCTTGCAGGTCGAAATGTGGTGTCCCGATAAGTTGCACTTTGCCATGCAGGAACTTGCGATAGGGCATCCCACAGGTCTGGCTCAAGACCAGCGCGGGGTCAGTCCATACGCTCATCGGATCAGTATCCTGCGTTAACATCACTGGTGCATCTACGCCCGCGGCAACCACGTTTTCAAGTGTCAGCGCCCACAGATTATCGATGGCAGCCGCAGTTTCTGGGCGTGCATACATTGATAGGCTGGCGATCATTAGGCAGCTCCATTTTTATTAAACATTGTGATCTGCCGTCATCTTTCGGCAACAGCACGATGAGGTTACAGCTGTATCGGTGAGTGCGCGCGCCACGTCCAATCTAGGTTGCAATTGTGCTAACTCGACGTTAGCACCACGCTGCGTCAAACACTCTGCCAGCCCGTGCAGGGACCAGATATTTGCCCAGTGCTGTGCGCACCGGGGCACCGTGTCGTTTAGTCCCAAATCCGAACGGTACACCTCTTCGGCCTCAACGTAGTGGCCTTGCTCCAAAAGCAACGCGCCCAAAGCGTGGCGCGGCGGATGCATCCACGGCCATGGCTCTGAATAATGCAGATTATCACAGCGACGCACGCTTTCGCGCAGGTGGGCGAAGGCTAATGGGTAATTGCCTTTGTGATATTCTAATTCGCCAAGCATCATCATTTCACCAACGGCCAACGTCGTCAGCGCAGGGTTGTTGAAAAGTTTGCGCCCCGGCTTGATATACTCAAGCGCCAGATAGAATGCCATCTTTTGATGGTCCGCATCTCTGGCATTCCCGAG
>Ga0209199_1003923_pt1 | contig 14114 bp, 12 predicted proteins | sample COGITO_mtgs_1105_7_FD_184805 | JGI IMG/M metagenome (GOLD analysis project Ga0209199, IMG submission 184805) | Pelagic marine microbial communities from North Sea - COGITO_mtgs_110523 (SPAdes) (version 2) | ecosystem: Environmental > Aquatic > Marine > Epipelagic ...
TTGCGGCTTCTTGAGAAAGCATCAAATCTTTCAGCATTAAAGAAGCTGAAAAACCAGGTAAGTAATCATTGTCAGATGGGCTTTCTGGTCCAACTCCAGATGCTGGACAATAGGTGCTCATTGACCAGCTATTGCCTGATGAGGTGCTGACAACGTCAAAAAGCTTTTGCCGGTCTAGTGCCAAATCATCAGCAAGAGCAAAGGCTTCACATGTTGCTATCATGGTGACACCGAGGATCATATTATTACAAATTTTGGCGGCCTGTCCGGCGCCGTCAGCACCACAATGAATAACACGTTTACCCATAATTTTGAAAAGTGGGTTTCCTATGGCAAAGCTATCTTCACTGCCACCAACCATAAAAGTGAGTGTGCCTGCGCCCGCGCCGCTGACGCCACCTGAGACTGGAGCGTCAAGCACGTGAATGGCCGCATTTTTTAGCAGTGTAGCCACCTGCCTTGTAGTATTTATATCAACTGTTGAGCAATCAATAAAACATGACCCCTTCGGCATAACAGGAATGATTGCTTCTACAACCTTGATAAGAGCTTCACCATTGGGAAGCATTGTTATGACAACGTCCTGTTCGCGGGCTGCTGTTAAAATGTCTTTGGAAAAACTCATTTTTACTTCTGATAAAGCAGCCATAGCGCTCTCCTTTACATCATAACCAGTGATGTCGTGACCTGATGCCACAAGTCGTTTCACCATTGGAGTGCCCATATTACCTAGTCCAATGAACCCAATTTTCATGTTTTTCTCCTTACCATTCCCTCGCGCTGCTTATATGGCTGGTGATATTATATTGCTCAAATAAGCCTAGGTACTGTATTACTCTGATCTCAAGTTGTTTTTAAGGTTTTATTATGAGGAAATGTGATGCGTAGTTTACAACGGCCGGGTCGGTCACCAGTTCTAGCCCCAAATGGGATGGCTAGCACGTCTAATCCCTTATCAACTCAGGCTGCGGTCACAGTTCTTCAAAATGGCGGAAATGCAATGGACGCAGCCATAGCTGCGAGTGCCGTACAAGCGGTTGTCGAGCCAGAATCTACAGGTATTGGTGGTGACTGCTTCTGCCTTTATTCAGAAGCTGGTAGCGACAAGGTTATTGCCTTGAATGGATCTGGCCGTGCGCCGATGAGTTTAACCGCTGATTGGTTGTTGGCACAGGGAATTAAAGAGATTCCTCAACAATCCCCTCATGCAGTGACAGTGCCAACAGCAATTGATGCTTGGGTACAATTGAATCGTGATTATGGAAAAAAATCGCTTGGCGATCTTCTTCAGCCAGCAATTGGCTATGCCCGCGACGGATTTCCGATTGGTCAACGAGTTGAAGCAGATTTTGCTGCAAGTCGCGAGCTAATTTTGGGTGATGCCGATTTGAGTGCGCTATACCTTAAAAATGGTGAAAATTATAGAATGGGCGATCGGTTTATTAATAAAAACCTCTCCAAAGCATTGGAGGCTGTTGCAAAAAATGGCCGCGCTGGATTTTATGAAGGCTGGGTAGCAGACGATATTTTAACCAAGCTAAACACACTTGGTGGTTTACATACACAAGCTGATCTCGACTCGGCATTGGCAAATTATGTTACACCGATTAAAACCAACTTCCGTGGTTATGACATTTGGGAATGTCCGCCAAATGGGCAAGGCGTCATAGCTTTGATGTTGCTAAACATTATGTCCGGTGTAGATAAGTTTGGTGATCATCCTATTTCTGTTGAACGTATTCACCATGAGATTGAAGCAGGCCGAATAGCTTATCGTGATCGAAACCTATATTTGTCTGATCCGGAGTTTTCTGCCATGCCGATTGATGACATGTTAAGTCAGCAGACAGCTGATCTCATCCGCGCTCAAATTAACCCAAATAGGGCACTTGATAAACTTCCTGAAACCACACTTCCTAAGCATAAAAGTACAGTTTACATCAGTGTTGTTGATAAAGATCGGAATGCATGTAGTTTTATAAACACTGTGTTTCATAATTTTGGTGCCGGTATTCTTGCGCCAAAATCAGGTGTCATTTTGCAAAACCGTGGCCAGGGATTTGTAGTTGAGCCAGGTCATCCAAATTGTATTGAACCTGGCAAACGCCCGCTTCATACGATTATTCCGGGCATGGCGACTAAAGATGGTAAAACCGTAATGCCATTCGGCGTTATGGGCGGTGAATATCAGGCGTTCGGCCATATGCAGTTTTTGACTCGTCTTTTCGATTATGGGATGGATATTCAAGAGGCGCAGGATATGCCGCGCTTTATGCCGGACCCGTTTAGTGATGTTGTCGAGGTTGAAGAGCCAATTGGTGATGAAACCCGTGAAGCCTTGCGTACACTTGGGCACAACATTCAGCCAGCTAGCAAGCCCATCGGTGGCTCGCAAGCAATCTTTATTGATTGGGATACAGATTTATTAATTGCTGGGTCTGACCCACGCAAAGATGGATGCGCCATTGGCTATTAACACCCAAAAGACAAATTGATAAGTGTTGAGTAATTTAGAAGAGATTGTCTAATTGGCAGTCTTTTCTATATCGAGAATAATGTGTACATAGTCCATTGCATGACCGATTGGGTTTGCAGCGACCTCGTCACGATAGGCGTTATAAAAACGATTAATAATTTGAAGGCTTTCATCTTCAGTTCGATCAGAAATTGCTGTTCTGAAAACCGTTTCAGACCAAGACCGCATGGTTGGAATAAGGCTATCGGCGTATTCAGCGTTTGTCATCGATCCACCAGCTTTTATGAATGCTGCTTCATAGGGGCATTTTGTGAGTTTGCTGTGACAGGACTTTAGCACCAAACCGGCTTTACTGACTGGACTTTGTGGGTCATTGAAGGGCGCACAAAACTCGTTAATACTGCGGTAGTATTGTGCGAATGTTGCCTTTTCATATTCATCTTTGGTGATAGTGCTGTCCTGATATAGGGCGCTCCAATGTTTGTGAAACTGGTCAAACATATGAACCCCGCCAGTATTGCCTAGGTAGCGCCCCTTTTCGTCTATGCCAAAATTAAGCGCAACAAAACGACCTCCTGGAACCAGTTCAGCAGCGCGGGCAAGCAAAATATTTTGCCAATCAAGTGCCGCTTGCTCTGCAAAGGCCGCATTACTAATATGATCGGCTCTTGCTGCATGCACATGTTTTGGAATTTCTAGCGGTTTGACTGAAACATAATGCATTGCGGTAGCGCTAAACCCTAAATGCAGGGACTCACTCGCCATTAGTTGTTGGTGAAAACCAGTTCCACACCCATGCACAAAAACATTCTCATGATGCTTTTGATAGGCATGGGTTGGGCTGCCTTGCATACCTTGCATCATTCTGAAGAGGGTTGAAAAATCATTGCTTGCAAGATCAGTATATATCATTTCAATCTGTCGCATGTCATTGGCGCTACGGAGGTTTCCAATAACCGAGCTCCACATTTGCTGGCTAGTACCACCATCAGCCGCGCCATAATCTGCAATTTTTAGCGTTTTAGAAGCAGGCAGATCATTTAGAGCTGCGATAACCATATCACTAGCTTCATTTATAACATCACGCGCTCCAGCTGTTCGCTCCGAGTAGTAGCCAGCTCCGCGCATCGAAAGAACATCTTGCGTGTTAATATTGCGTTTTTTCATATTATATTTCGGTAACTCGCTATTTTATAACTCTGCTCAAATTTTTAAAAATGTAATGAAATATTCCGATGCTTGGCTAAGCATGGAACGATCATGTCTACCTGCTCTTCCGTTAAACGGTCCTGTTCCCGCAATCCTAGATTGTTTTTGGTGTAGCCCTCAAATGCCACTAGCTTATTATACTGGCCATTTAACATATTTTTGCGCCACTCGGTCTCGCTTTTTATGATAAGTAGGGCATCATCAATGAGTGATAGAGCTTTTTTCGGATTAAGTTTTTTACCATCCAATGACCGGCGAGCTTTTGATAATAATTTGGCCGCTTTGTTGGCTCCAGGAACTTTGGATAATTCACTGTAGACAGTTTTAACATCACTAAGGGCCGTATCTAAAGAGTTGTTCTGAATTTGACTTTTGACAGTGCGAAGTTGGTCACTGATCTGAGATAGTCTTGGTGCCGCATCAATTGCGTTAATAACCATGCGAACTTCGGAATAAGCCTGATCAGATTTACGCCTAAACTGCATTCTTGCTTTGTTGAGCTTTGTGGTTATTGATTTAAAATCTTTATTTGTTTGTTTCCATGTTGTCGGGATCAGCGATTTATGTTCAGCAATCTTTTTTTGGAACGCAACGACTTCTTCTTTAATGGCAGCTTTTTTGTTTGGATCATCAATCGCACGCATTTCAAGTTTTAAAGATTTGATCTGTTTTTCGTCTTGTCGGATCATACGTTCTAAAGAACGAACTTCTGTGTGAATTGGCTTATACGCAATTGATGCAGCAGCCATTTGAGCTTTGGCTGATTTAATTTCATCTTTAAATTCAAAAATACTGTCTGCTGTTCTCAGGTTCTTTTCTAAGCTCTTCTGCATTGATTTGGGCATAGACGAATAATCTAAATTTTTAACAAGCGATAACTGCCTATTAAATTCAGCCTGGTTGTTGTCGTAAAAATCAAATAAGTAATTTTCTAAGCACATTTGAAGGCGAGGGTTTTTGGGTGGCGGAGCAGTCTCACTAGATAGAAAGGTTTTTGTTGGCAGGTAATTGACCAAACTTGGATTAAAACCGACGATTGCCAAACCAATCAATTGGAGACCAATGAAAGGTATGACGCCTTTATACATATCAATAGTTTTTACTGCTCTGCTGGCTACTCCACGAAGGTAGAATAGAGCAAAACCAAATGGCGGTGTAAGGAACGACGTTTGAATGTTAAGGCCAATCATAACTCCAAGCCAAACTGCAGTCACGTTAGCAGATGGATCGGCCAGTAAAATTGGAGCTACAATGGGGACGACAACAACTGCGATCTCAATAAAGTCGAGAAAGAATCCAAGCACAAAAATAACCAGCATCACAACGATGAATTGAGCCCAGAAACCCCCAGGCAAACTTGATAAAAAATGCTTCACAACCTCTTCGCCACCGAAGCCACGAAAGGCGGATGTAAGCATAGCTGCGCCTAGCAGTATTATAAAAACCAGTGATGTTGTTTTTGCTGTCTCAGCCATAACATCGCTAAGTGTATTCTCTACCGAAAACGCTCGCCAGCCACTCCAGGAAATACCAGAAAGCAATCCAATGACAGCAATTGTGACGAAAAACAGAGCGATCCAGTCTGATGTTTCAGTTATTGTCTTCACGCTGAGGTTGTAATTAGATGATATTCCCCAAATCAAAAAGATGGATGCAATTGTTAAGATAGCCGGATAAAAGGCAGATTTTGTTCCTTCTCGTAACTTATAACCAGCCATCAACATGGCGCCAATAGCTCCAATAGCGCCCGCTTGATTGACGGTTGCAATGCCAGCGATAATTGAACCAAGAACAAGAAATATTAGCAATAGTGGCGGAACTAATGCTAGGGCGACTTTGAACATGAACGATCGCTCAAGCAGCTTACCTTCATATGGTACAGCCGGAGCGATAGACGGGCGAATGAGCGCTGCAACTAAAATGTACGCCATGTAAAGACCGACAAGGAGAATGCCTGGTAAAAATGCGCCGAGGAACATATCACCCGCACTTGTAGAAATGATGTTTAGTTCAGATGGCATGTTGAATTGCCCGGTGGCTTGCTTATAGAGCGCTTTTCGCGCCGTTGCCGCTTGATCTGCTGCGCTGGCAAGCTGGTCAGCTAAGATTATTAAAACGATAGATGGAGGAATAATTTGACCAAGTGTTCCCGATGCACAAATTGCACCGGTTGCAAGCGGCTTGGAATAATTATTCCGCAGCATAGCAGGAAGTGAAATTAAACCCATCGCTACTACCGTTGCGCCAACAATGCCTGTAGTGGCTGCTAATAACCCACCGACAAATACGACAGAAATACCCAAACCACCCGGAATAGGACCAAAAAGTTGGGCCATCGTTACCAATAGATCTTCGGCAATTTTTGAACGTTGCAGCATGATTCCCATAAAAATAAATAAAGGAATCGCAATTAATGTATCTCTCTCAACCTCCCAATAAATGCCGCGAAAATTTGTAACACCTGCAGTCAACCATTCAATAGGCCCATCTTGGATAAAATAAGCTCCACTGTCACCCTCAATTAGATGACCAACAAGTCCAGCAAGAACGATGGTAACAATAGCTGAGCCAGGCAATGCAAAGGCTACTGGAAAGCCTGAAGCAAGCGCATACATCATCAAAACAAACAGAAGCGCTAGAAAAACTAATTCCATTAGGTGTTAACCTCTTCATCAACAACTTTTTCTTCAATATCTGCCATTGAATTCATCAAGTAGGCTGTGAACTGAAAAATCATACTGAGAGCAAAAATTATCAGAAAAGCGGCCATTAAGTATTTAACATACATCCCAAAACCGCTCATCGAGGTTTCAAAATTCAACATTGGGCTGTTGATGAGGCTCGACTTCCCCCACATTCCGCGTGCTAAAATAAGCCAGCACAACGGTAAGCCAAAAAAAACTATACCAATTATGTTTAAAACTGACTTAGTTCCTCTCTTTAAGCCCGCATAAAATACGTCTACGCGCACGTGACCATCTTCTTTCAAGGTGTAAGCTGAGGCAAACAAGAAAAGTGCTGCGTACCAAAACCTTACTAAGTCTCCCATAAAGGTTTGTTCGTACCCATAGATAAAGCGTGCGATCACAATTAAAAACTCTGCAACGACAACTAGAAGCGCTAACCAAACAAGTGAAACAGATTTGTCGCGCAAGGCAATGAGTGCTGACACGATTAGAAGTGGCACGTGAATGTACAATCCTCGCGCACTGGGTAAAGCGATTGCCGCACCAGCGCTTTCGCCAAACAAAATTTTGTGGAAACCTTCGACCCGCAAGAATGATAATGTTGCATCAGTGATGCCTATTATCAAAACAGCCCAGAAAGCGGCGCGAATAATATATGCAGACACCCAATCTAAAATGTCTGCATCATCGCGAAGATTGCCGGCACTGAAAGCCCTGTAGGCTGAGTAGCCAATTGTGCCGAAAATAACTAAAGTTTGGATGCCGCCAAAGATTACAGCTTGATCACTGAAACCAGTTTTTGGAACCTGCACACCAGAAAAACTACCAAGGTTCAGGGTGTGTAGAAACCCAGCCGCGCCGAAATTAAATATAAAAAAATTGTTGATTACAAAAACTATTGCCAGGAACGCGCTACTTAGCCCAAAAAACTGAATTAATGAGAAAAGTGTATTTTTTTGAACTAAAGTCATAGTTTTTCCCAATAAACGGTTGGAAAATTAAAAATCAAAGACCTGCCGTTCACCAGCAGGTCTTTGATATACCGATTAGCTGAGTGCCGCGTTACGTTTGTTAGTGTACGCAACATCATTTAACTGAATGTAATCACCAACAACCTTTCTTGCGTTCATCGCAGAGTCGTGGATTTTTGCGGCCAATGCGGAGTGATCACGGACTTCGGCATAAACCTCGTCTGAGCCTTGCTTAAAGGCTGCGTAGACATCATCATTAAACTCTCTGACGATGACTCCTTGATCATTCACCAAACGCTCTAGGGCGGCACCATTTTTGGCGTTGTATTCAGCCATAAAGTTGTTGTCCTCTCCTTGAGCAACTGCGCTGATTAGTGCTTTATCTGACGCACTAAGACCGCTCCAAAATGAAGCGTTAAATCCGGCATGTAGCTGTGATGCCGGCTCATGCATTCCAGGGTAGTAATAGTATTTAGCCGCTTCATAGAACTTCATTGCTTCATCGTTCCATGGGCCAACCCACTCAGTTGCATCAATAGCACCAGACACAAGGTTTTCATAAATCTGGCCTCCCGGCAAAGATACTGGTGAAGCTCCAAGCTTCGCCATAACGTCTCCACCAAGGCCCGGGATACGCATTTTCAGACCCTTCAGATCATCTCCCGAGTTGATTTCTTTGTTAAACCAACCGCCCCACTGAACACCAGTGTTGCCCATTGGAACGCACTTTAAACCAAACTCTCCGGCAAGTTCATCATGGAGCTCCTGACCGCCCATCCAATGGAGCCAAGATTTCATTTCTGGATAAGTAAGACCGAATGGAACTGCAGTAAAGTATGCCCACCCAGGGTGTTTGCCCTTCCAGTAGTAGTCAGCAGCATGATAAGCCTGTGCATTGCCCGAAGCGACCTCATCAAATGAGTCAAATGCGCCAACACGTTCACCAGCTGCATAATAAGTTACTTGGATGCGACCATCGCTTACATCAGACAGCCTTTGAGCAAAGCGCTGCGCCCCAGTACCCAGGCCTGGAAAATCTCTGCCCCAGGTTGCTACCATTGCGATTTCTACTCGTTCGGCGGCAATAGCTGGTGCAGCAAGCGTAGAGGCGGCAACTGTGCCTGCTCCGACCAAACCCGCTTTAGTAATAAAATCCCTACGTTTCATAAGTGTGTCTCCTCATTTTTGATTAAGCTTATCAACTGCTACTTTTATGTAGCTTGAATAAAAGGCTAACAGAAATAATTGAACAGGCAACAAAATCGTGTTCAATTAAAAAAAACATGTTTAACCAGTTGTTTTAGAGATACAAACTTGTCAGCTAATGTAAAGACATTCTGCAGACAACCGTGTTGAAAAAAGCGAGTGTCTAATTTGCCGCGAAATTTATGGAGGCAGCATATGGCGAGAAGCAATGAAACGCCCGTAGGTTTGTTTTTTCAAGTTGCTCCAAACCCTGGTCATTTAAATCATTATTTCTCATATGTTGAGAAGCTCAAACCCGAACTGGAAAAACATAAGGGACTGATTTGGTTAAACCGATATGAAGCCCAGCTTGATGATTACAGCCTTTTGTCTCATCAATTATGGGATAGTAAAAAATCACTTGAAAATTGGCGGCAAAATAAACAGCATCGCATGGCGCAAAAGGCTGGCATTAAGAAGCATTTCAAAGATTACAGAATTCGAATTGGACAGAGGCTAGCCTGCTGGCAAGCTAACTTAGTAACCGAAACAAATTTTGAGTTAACCTCAAAGTCAGATGCGTTGTTGATAAGCATACAAAGTAGGACAGTTATTTCTAATACTGCGTATAATAAGCATGCGGTTTTGGATGGTGCTTATAACGGCTTATCAGCGTCAGACCAGTTTATAACTTTGCTGACTCCAAATGATTTACCTTCTGTAAAGGCGCTTACCTCCTTAATATCAACAGACTCAATTGAAAAAATAGAATTATTTTTGATTAGCCGAGACTACAGCATGACAAATCGCATTCAGGCACCGCGCGATAGCTAACGTGAACTATCAATAAACGGCGCGCCCTAGTTGGATCAATAGTGCCCCAGTTTTTTGAATAGCTGGCTGTAAAAATAAAAACATCCAAAAAATATTGCGCGCACGTGAAATGGCTTGATTTTCCGGCCCATTATGTTGGGTATTTCATTAGGATGATTGGATGTTAGCTAGACAGTTTTCGTAAAAAAGAATGTTTTTCCCGCTCGCGGTTCTGAAAGAGAATTGTATTCTTGGTTCTCCAAGTTCAATATTTATTGGGCCTGAAATATTTAGCTTGGATAAAATGCCTTTGATTTTTTTTGGGTTTGAATGAAACAAGGTAAGTTGCTGTAAAATCACGTTGCTCTCCGGCATTCTTTCGGCAGGATTTTTTCCATTTGGCCATTCAATTAAAATAGGTAAAACGCCATCAAAAGATAATTGTCCATTCTCTGGGACTGTTAACCTCCACCGTAAGTCGTCTCTTGTTACCTCAATAATTTTACCGGGATTGTAACCACAATGTGATACCGCTTGTTCGATATTATCAACGGCGGCAACCCAGCACAAAGGTTGCGGTGCCGTTGATAAACGGCGTTTTGTTGACTGCGAGTCAAGCGAGAACCAACGCCTTTTTTGAGCTGAAGATTGGGGCATTGGAGCGCTGGGGTCTATAGATATAACTTCCATGTATATTGAATTTTGAAGTTTGATTAAGCGGTTATGTGTTGCCATCAATGGATGCTTTCCACCAATCGAAAAATCAGCTTTTATAAACTGCTCAATCCTTTTTGTTGCTTTTTCTAAATCTGCTGCGCCAATAACGATATGATCGATAGTTGATTGAATCATTAACATTTCTCCGAGTTACTTTTAGAAAATATTGATGTGAGAGATGAAATTTATAGGCCTCAAAAAATGCTAACATTTACCCTTGCGGTTTTTCTTTTAATAATCACACCCGGGCCAGGCGTGTTATCGTTGGCAGGATTGGGAGCCACATATGGTTGGCGGCAAGGATTTCGGTACCTTTTTGGTTTGTTCCTTGGCACTAATCTTGTTTGCTTTGCGGTTATTTCGGGCCTTGCAACTGCAGTCTTGGCAGACACAATTATTCGAACGATGTTGCTGATTATATCTGTTGTATATCTTGTTTATATATCCTTAAGCATTGCTATTGCCGGCTCAAAAAAATGCATTTATCCATATTACAAAACTGGGAGTTATATCCGGTTTAACACTTTAGTTCATCAATCTAAGAGCATATGCGGTTAATACAGCACTTTTCAGCGGTTTCGCTTTTTACCCTGAAAGCCTCACCATCGAAACTTGGATTAAGCTGATAATCGCAAATTTTATTTGGTTTTTACTCCACTGTCTTTGGTTATTTGTGGGACTAAAAATCAATCGATTAGAGTTGTCCGTTCGAACTCAAAGACTAATTAATTTGTCAGTGGTACTCTGCCTATTGGCCGTAGTGTCTCTTTCTGTCTGGTCAATGTTTTCATAACCCAACAATAATGCCAAATTAAACCGTCAATTTTCTTACAAATGATATTTTCTTTGCAGGGTTTTGTGGAATTAATACATAAAAAGTTATCTTAAATATTGGGCTAAAAATCCAGAAACTGGGCCACAAAATACGTATTTTGGGCTACCAATTGGGCCGGTGGGGACTAGCATCTTCAGTCAAATAATGTGATTAATGAATTGTTGTTTAGTCGGCTCATTACCAAAGGGTTAGAAATTGATGAAAATTCTTCACTTGATCAAAGGCCTTGGGCGAGCCCTTGTCTTTTTGCCGGTATGTTTATTTTTGGGGGTTAGTGTGAACGCGGCCGATTTATCATTTGAGGTCATTGCCGAGGGCGATGGTGAAACAGCCAAGAACGGGATGCAGGTATCAGTGCATTATCAAGGACGCCTGACCGATGGCACCGTTTTTGATGATTCCCAAAAACGCGGCACGCCGTTCAGCTTTACCCTTGGCAGCGGGCAGGTTATTCCGGGCTGGGAACAGGGCATTGTGGGCATGAAGATTGGCGAAAAGCGGGTTCTGACAATCCCGCCAGAGCTTGGCTATGGTGCGGCGGGTGCCGGTGGGGTAATCCCGCCAAATGCAACATTGGTTTTCGATGTCGAGCTGGTTTCTGTTGCCATACCGCCGAAACTGGGTAATGCCACAGCTGCCGATTTCAAGGCGGCGAAGAAAAACGGTGTTGTGGTGATTGATATCCGCCGCGCTGAAGAATGGGCAGAAACCGGAATCATCGAAGGTGCGCATACCATTACCGCCTTTACCCAATCTGGGCAGTTGCATTCGGAATTTCAGACAAAATTTACCGCCATCGTGCCAACGCCAGATACGCCCGTCATGCTGTATTGCCGTACCGGAAACCGAACCGGCATTATCGGCAATGCGCTTGTCAGCCAGCTTGGTTACAGTGATGTCACCCATCTGAGTGACGGTATTGTTGGCTGGATCGCAGGCGGTGCGCCGGTTGTTGCGTTCAAGCCATAGGCAACCGGCTGGTGGCAAAACTGGCGGGTTTGGCCGCCGGGATATTGACTTGTAAGACTGGATGATCTGGAGGGTGTTTCTAAGACCATCACTTGGGTGTTTGTAAAGGGGTTGCCATGCGTTCCGTAAGGGTAATGCTATTGTTTTTGTTGCTTGGTTGCGCGCCGCTTGATCGGTCAATTCTCACCCACGATGGGGATGAAGCCCTTGATTGCGCCGCGTTAAAAGCTGAATTTGATTTCGCTGCCGAACTTGGCGAAAATGCCCCAGCCCGCCGTCGTCATATCAGGGCGCTTCAGACTGAAAAGCAATGTGTGACGCCGCCCAAAATCTCAATTTCAATTGGCGTGTCAAAATCTTTTAACTGATGGTTTGGTCATGGTCAGCTGCGCTTGCTTGAGGCTGATCCCATCATTGGCGCTGTGGCCGGTGTGTGAGGAATTATGAGTGCAAATCTGAAAAGCATAATCCTAATGATTATTGGAATGGGTTGTTTAACCGTATGTGATTTACTGATCAAAATCGTCAGCCAAACATTACCGCTCGGACAAGTAATGATTATATTTGGTGTAGGCTCGATAATGGTGTTTTTGGGGATCATGCGTATTGAGGGAGAGTCTGTTCGCCTATCACCATTCACTAATCTTGCAGTGGTGTTGAGAAATATTGGGGACCTCATTGCCATTAATGGTATGTGCTTGGCATTAGTATTTGTCCCCATATCCATTATTGGAGCAGTGATTCAAACTGTACCGCTGATGGTTACCGCCGCCGCAGCTTTGTTTCTTGGAGAGAGAGTTGGTACAAGGCGATGGTTGGCCATCGTCATTGGTTTTTTGGGAACTTTATTTATCATCCAACCTGGTGCTGCTACTTATGATATCACAACGACCTTTGTATTAATTGCTGCAGTAGGTATGGCGTTGCGAGATATCTCGACTAAGCTAGTTCGAGACAATTTTTCAACGCTACTTCTATCGTCTTACACGTCAGTATTATTTATCGTCAGCGGTAGTGTTTTACTCATTATTTCAGGGAGAGCCATCATCCCTGATTTATGGATGACCGCCATACTTGTGGCAATGATCGCCTCTGGTTCTTTAGGTTTTTTCTTTACAACGAAGGCTGTCAGATTGGGAGATGTATCTGTTGTTATCCCGTTTCGTTACACTCGACTTCTGTTTTCTGTAGCAGCGGGCATCTTAATCCTTGGCGAGCAGATAAATGCAATGATGTTTTTTGGCAGTGCTTTAACGATTTTGTCCGGTCTTTACATCTGGCGCAGAGAAATTACGATTAAAAATTGAAATAGGCGAGGCAAGTTACCGAACAAACCCCACAATATGCAGGAGCATCTGCTTTTGTTTGTCCGTATGCCATTTTTCACCATTCCACAAATACCAGTGCTTATCGTCAAAGCAGAACACGGCTTTAGCTTTAAGCCGAAAGGCAAAGATTTCAGCAAGTGTGGATTCTGTCACAGTCTCTGGCCGCCTTATGAGACGCATATCAGCTGTGTTGCCATGATGCGCTTACTCACTGTCTGTTGAGACTTAGCCCTCGTCTTTTGTCATGATGTAAATCATTCCAAAAGCGAGCCACGAAGCTTATGCCGTTTTGCCATTAGATAGGCTTATGAGGCGTGACTGTCGCGCGGCATACAGGCCCATTAGAAGGTGCTATCTCACAAATAGACCTAAAGTGTTAAGATTAAAATACAAGTAATACATATAGTTAAATATCAAAGGACGATTTATGAATTGTCTTTTTATCCAACTTGGCTTGCGCGTTTACTTTTTGAATTTAGCAAAATCTGATATTATCAATCTTGAAGCGGTGACATTTCCTTTTAAATTGCAGCGGTTTGCGAACTCAACATACAAAAGCATATGAAAAAATATCACTCAGGTAACCTGCTCAAAAGTAGATATGCGTAATTGACAAAATTAGGTGGAATGACGTTTTAAGCGTTTATCAGGAATTAACATAGGATCAAATTGTGCCGCCCATTACCGAACATTTGCACAAGACTGCTCATGAAGACCTAGGACGGTTTTTAGAGGGCTCCATCAATTCGTATGATCATTTACGTAATTTTGATTTTGGCCCAGATAACCGGTGCAATGTGTCATGCCTATCCAAATACATCTCACACCGGGTCTTATTTGAGTATGACATAATTACCCAGGCTCTGGCCTTGCATTGCCACGATCATGTCGAAAAGTTCGTCCAGGAAGTTTTTTGGCGGGTCT
>Ga0209199_1003928_pt1 | contig 14093 bp, 15 predicted proteins | sample COGITO_mtgs_1105_7_FD_184805 | JGI IMG/M metagenome (GOLD analysis project Ga0209199, IMG submission 184805) | Pelagic marine microbial communities from North Sea - COGITO_mtgs_110523 (SPAdes) (version 2) | ecosystem: Environmental > Aquatic > Marine > Epipelagic ...
CCATCTAAATCTGAAGAAAAACCTGATATTGGTGAGACAAAAGTAAAAGAAGTTTCTTCAAAAACTATTCAAGAGATTGATAGAGAGAAGTTAGATGCTAAATTTTCAAAAAAAGATAAAGAAAAGTTGAATTAATATGAGTGATTTGGAAAAAGTAAAACAATTACGTGAAGCAACTGGTGCTGGTTTTAAAGATTGTAACTTGGCAGTTAAAGAATCTGGTGGTGATTTAGATAAAGCAGTAGAAATCTTAAGAGTTAAAGGAATTTCTAAAGCTTCAAAGAAAATGTCAAGAGATGCTAAAGAAGGTGTTATCGCAACCTCTGGAGATACAAGCAAAATATCTGTTATTGAAATTAACTGTGAGACAGATTTTGTTGCTAAGAATGATGACTTTGTATCCTTTGCAAAAGAACTAAGTGAATTGAATAATAAAAATTCATCTGATTTAGAAAAGCTTAACAAATCAAAAATGGGAAATGGTGAAACGGTTGAAGATAGTCTAGTAGCATTAATCGCAAAAATGGGTGAAAAGATAACAATTGGTAAAGCTAAGACATTTAACCAATCAGGTTCTAAAAATTTTAATTATTTGCATACTGTAGTTAAAGATAATTTATCTAAATTATCAGTTATAGCTTCACTTGAGACTTCAGATGACAGTGATAATGTTAAAGCTTTTGGTAAACAACTTTCAATGCATATTGCAGCATCAAACCCTTTGGCGTTAAGTTCTGATTTGATTGATAAAGATGTACTTCAAAAGGAACAAGATCTTGTCACAGAAGAGTTAAAAAGTTCTGGTAAGCCTGATGAAATTGCACAAAAAATTAGTGTAGGTAAAATGAATAAATTTAAAGAGGAAAATGCTTTGTTAACACAAGCCTGGGTTATGGAACCTAAAAAAAAAGTGCAAGATATTTTAAAAGAACTTAATATACCTGATCTGAAGATTAATGATTTTTTTAGAATTAAAATAGGTGAATAAATGTTTAAGGACAAAATATACAATCAGAAGATGGATAAAACCATTGAAGTGTTTCAAAAAGAATTAACCTCACTAAGAACTGGTAGGGCAAATGCCTCAATGTTAGACCTTGTTAAAGTAGATGTTTATGGGCAAGCAATGCCATTAAACCAAGTTTCAAGCATAACAACTCCTGATGCCAGAACAATTAACATCCAAGTTTGGGACCTTAATAATGTCTCACTTGTAGATACTGCAATAAAAAAATCAGAATTAGGTTTAAATCCTCAAATTGATGGTCAATTAATTAGATTACCTGTCCCAGATTTAAATGAAGAGAGAAGAACGGAGATTAAGAAATTAATTAAATCTATGGGTGAAAAGTGTAAAATTTCAATTAGAAATATTAGAAGAGAAGCTAACGATGATTTAAAAAGCTTAGTTAAAGACAAAGCAATTAGTGAAGATGATGAAAAAATAAATGAGAAATTAGTACAAACATTTACTGATGAGCACATTAAAATTATAGATACTAAAGTTGAAGCTAAAGAAAAAGAAATAATGACCATATGAACCCAGTTAAACATGTTGCCATCATCATGGATGGAAACGGTAGATGGGGAGTTAAGCACAAACAATCAAGAAATGGAGGTCATAGAGCTGGTTTAAATACAGTTGATCTAATTATCAATCATTGCATTAACCATAAAATTGAGTTTTTAACTCTTTATACTTTTTCCTCAGAAAATTGGAAAAGACCTAAAACTGAAATTACTTTTTTATTCAAATTATTAGAAAACTTTTTACAAAAAAAGATTAAAAAGATTATTGAAAAGGATATTAAGCTTAAGTTCATAGGTGAATTAAATAAATTACCAACAAAACTTCAAAAATTAATAAAACTATCAGAAAAGAAAACTTTTGATAAAAAAACATTGCAAGTTAATATTGCCTTAAACTACGGTTCGAAAATTGAATTAATTAATACTATAAAAAAGATTAAACAAAAAAAAATTACAATAAATGAAAAAAATATAGACAATAATCTTTATACAAAACATCTTCCAAATCCTGATTTATTAATAAGAACAGGAGATACTCATAGACTAAGCAATTTTTTGCTTTGGCAATTATCTTATACTGAGATATTTTTTGAAAAAAAATTGTGGCCTGACTTTACGGGTAAAGATTTTAATAAGATTATAAATAAATTTAAAAATGTTAAAAGAAATTTTGGATCAATATAATGAACTCAAATATTAAAAAAAGAATTTTAACCTCAATACCTCTTATTGTTCTTTTAATAGGAATGTTTCTTTACTCGTATATAATGATAATTTCTTTAATCATTATAGCAATAATCTCATGGATTGAGTTTTACGCATTAATATCAAAAATTTTAAAAAAGAATATTTTAAAGGATAAATTTTTTAGATTTATTTATAAAATTTTATCTTTATCTTATTTATCAGGATTAGTTTATTTAATTTTTGCTATAGAATCTGAGTATTCTAATCTTAAAATTTATCTTTTATATTCTGTCTTGGTTTCAATACTGTCTGATATAGGAGGGCTTGTTTGTGGAAAAATATTTAAGGGTAAAAAACTAACTAAAATCAGTCCGAATAAAACAATTTCTGGATCAATTGGTTCTTTTATTTTTTCTATGTTGCCAATACCCTTCTTTTATAAAACTCAAATCGATGATCCTTTATTAAATCTTTTTTTAATTACAATTTTTATATCGTTAATTTCCCAATTAGGAGATCTATTTATTTCATTTTTAAAACGTAAAGCAAAAGTCAAAGACACTAGCGATCTACTACCTGGTCATGGGGGTGTTTTAGACAGAATAGATGGTATAATTTTTGCAATTCCACTTGGGATTTTTTTGTTTATAGTTATTTAACATGAAAAAAATTGCAATTTTTGGATCAACAGGATCTATTGGTTCATCATTATTAAAGATTATTAAAGATGACCCAAAAAACTTTAAAATTGAATTACTTACAGCAAATAAGAATTATAAAAAATTAATAAAACAAGTTAAGTTTTTTAATGTTAAAAATATAGTTGTTACTGATTATAATTCTTTTTTAGTTACAACTAAACTTTTAAAAAATACTAAAGTAAAAGTTTTTAAAGACTTCGATTCATTAAACAAAATTTTTAAAGAAAATAATAAAATTGATTATTCAATGTGTGCAATTTCAGGATTTCAAGGATTAAAACCAACTTTAGATATTATTAAATTTACTAAAACTATCGCAATTGCAAATAAAGAATCCATTATTTGTGGATGGAATTTGATTAAAAAAGATCTAAAAAAATATAAAACATATTTTATACCAGTAGATTCTGAACATTTTTCTATTTGGTCGTTATTAGATAATAATAAAAAAAATAATTTTGAAAAAATTTATATAACCGCTTCTGGGGGTCCTTTTAGAAAATTACCATTAAAAAAATTTAAGAATATTTCCATTAAAGATGCATTAAAACATCCCAATTGGTCAATGGGAAAAAAAATTACAATTGATTCTGCTACTATGATGAATAAGGTTTTTGAAATTATTGAAGCAAAAAAGATCTTTGACTTAAATTATAAACAGCTTGAAATATTAACTCACCCAAAGTCATACTTACACGCAATAGTAAAATTCAATAATGGTTTATCTAAACTGTTAGTTCATGATACCAATATGACTATCCCAATATTTAATTCCATTTATTTTAATACTAAAAAAAAACTTAAATCTAAAAATATTGATATAAAAGCATTAAACAATCTAAATCTTAAAAAAATTGATAATATTAGATTTCCAGTAATTAAAATTCTAGATAATTTGAGTAATGAAGATTCTTTATTTGAGACTATAATTGTTAGTGCTAATGATAAATTAGTGAAACTTTTTTTAAATAATAAGATTAAATTTACTGATATATCAAATATACTGATAAAAATTTCTAGTATTGCTGAATTCAAGAAATTTAAGTCAATAAAGCCTAGAAATATTGAAGAAATTCACAATTTAAGCCATTATGTAAGTTTAAAAATTGACACCATGAGTGTATAAACTCGCTATGTTCAAGTTTTTTATTCAATTAATTTTATTCTCTATTTTTTTAATTTTTTCCTCTTATTCAAAAAATTATGAAAAAATCATCGTTAATGGTAGTGAACGAATTTCAGTCGAAACAATATTAGTTTTTTCAGAAATCAAAGATAATAAATCTTTAGATGAAAATTCTATAAACGAAATTTTAAAAAAACTATATAACTCTGGCTTTTTCAAGGATGTTACGGTTAAAATTGAAAATAACAATCTAGTTATCAGTGTATTAGAAAATCCAATAATCCAAACAGTTTTTATTGAAGGGATTAAAAGAAAAAAAACTGAAGAGTCCTTATATGAAGTTTTGTCATTAAAAAATAGATCATCATACAATTCTTTTTTAATCAAAAAAGATGAAGCAGCTATACTGAAATATCTTAAGGGTGATGGGTATTATTTTTCAAGCATCACATCCTCCTATCAAGATTTAGGTGATAACAAAATTGATCTTTTCTATAAAATAGACCTTGGTGAAAAATCAAAAATTTCAAAGATTTCATTTATTGGTGATAAAAAAGTTAAAGATAGCACTCTAAGAAATATTATACTTAGTGAAGAGTACAGGTTTTGGAAATTTATTTCTGGAAAAAAATATTTGAATGCAAATCTTATTAATTACGACAAGAGATTGTTAGGTAATTTTTATAGAAATAAAGGTTTTTTTAATGTCTTAATTAATTCATCTTTTGCTAATTATCTTGGCAATAATGAGTTTGAAATAATTTATAATATTTCATCTGGTGATAAATTTTATTTTAATGAGTTTAATCTAAATTTACCTGAGGATTATGAAATTGATAACTTTAACAAATTGGATAAATTGTTTAATGAACTTAAGGGTGAAAGTTATTCATTAAATTCTATCGATAGAATCTTAAAAGAAATAGATAAAATTGTTTTAAATGAACAATATGAATTTTTAAAATCTACAGTTAAAGAGCAGATTGAGGGTAATTTAATTAACCTTACTTTTGATATCGGTGAGTCAGAAAAACTTTATGTTGAAAAAATTAATATATTTGGCAATAATATAACACGTGAAGATGTAATTCGGAACAACCTCATAGTTGACGAAGGAGATGCTTTCAATGAAATACTTTTTACCAAAACTATAAATAATTTAAAATCATTGAATTTTTTTAGTAAAGTTGAATCTGAGACATTAAATATTGAAAATAAAAAGATAATCAATATTACAGTTGAAGAGAAAGCAACGGGTGAAATTATGGCGGGTGCTGGTGTTGGTACTGGTGGCGGAACATTTGCTTTTGGAGTATCTGAGAATAATTTTCTTGGAAGAGGTATAGCTTTTAAATCTGATGTTTCAGTTGGTAAGGAATCTTTAAAGGGTTTAATTTCATTAAATAATCCTAATTTTAAAGGATCCAGCAGATCTTTAAACGCATCGTTAGAAAGCAGTGTTACTGATCGCCTTAATAATTTTGGATATAAATCTAAAAAAACTGGTTTTTCGATTGGCAGTGGTTATGAGTTTTATGATGATTTATATTGGAATACAGGTATCTCATCTTATGTTGAAAAACTTGATACAGATTCCACAGCATCTGCTAGCATGAAAAAACAAGAGGGATCTTATTTTGATACTTTTTTCAATCAATCTTTTAGTTACGATAAAAGAAATCAAAAGTATAAAACAACAGACGGATTTATTAGTAGGTTTACACAAAATATTCCATTAATAAGTGATAATTACACCATAACAAATTCGTATGATTATAAAATTTATAATGAATGGCTTGACGAAAATATAGTATCTTTTGGTTTTTATATAAAAGGAGCTAATTCATTAAGTGGTAAAGATGTTAAGCTATCAGAAAGACTGTATTTGCCATCAAATAAATTAAGAGGCTTTGAGTCTGGAAAAATTGGTCCAAAAGATGGTGAAGACTATGTGGGTGGAAACTATGCGGCTGCAATCAATATAGCAACAACTCTTCCTCAGGCATTACCAAACTTACAAAATACTAATTTATCAATTTTTTTTGATGCAGGTAATATTTGGGGCGTTGATTACAACTCTACTTTAGAAGATGAAAATAAAATTAGATCATCAGTTGGCATTGCTGTAGATTTCTTTACACCCATTGGTCCTTTAAATTTTACTTTATCCGAACCAATTACCAAGAGTAAAAATGATATAACGGAGTCTTTTAGATTTAATTTGGGTACTACTTTTTAATGAAATATTTTTTATTACCTTTTTTTTTTATATTTTTATTCTCTATTAATTCAGTTAATTCAGATCAAAATATAGCATTTATTAACATGGATAAAGTTATTTCAAAATCTAACGCAGGTTCTTCAATTTTAAAACAACTAACAGATCTTAATAATAAGAATTTACAATTTTTAAAAAATGAGGAAAAAAAATTTAAAGAAAAAGAAATAAAATTGATTTCTCAAAAAAATATTATTTCTGAAGCTGATTTTCAAAATAAAGTTAATGAATTAAAATCTGAAATTAAAAACTACAATCAAAATAGAGATAAAATGATTAAAGAGTTTAATAAATTAAAAGTTGATAATACCAATAATCTTTTAAAATTAATTAACCCAATTTTACTTAAATTCTCAGATGATAAAGAAATATCTATTGTTTTACAAAAAAAAGATTTAGTTATTGCTAAAACAGAACTGGACATTACAGATGATATTATTAGAATTGTAAATGCTGAGGTTAAAGAACTCAAAATTAAATAAATGACAAAAGAAAATCTTAATAAAAAACAAATTACTAATTTACTTCCCCACAGGGAACCAATGCTACTAATTGATGAGTTACATGACATAGAAAAATTATCTTCAGCTACAGCGATTGTTTACGTTAAAAGAGATAGTTTTTTTGTACAAGGTCATTTTCCAGACAACCCTGTTATGCCGGGTGTTTTAATAGTAGAAGCTTTTGGTCAGGCTGCAGCAGCATTAACAGCCCACGGTTTAGATAAAGAAACATATGATAATAAGTTAGTCTTTTTAATGGGCATAGAAAAAGCAAGGTTTAGAAATCCTGTAATACCAGATTGTAAATTAGAATTAAAAATTCAAGCAATTAGAACACATGGTAGGGTTTGGAAATACAAAGGTGATGCCTTTGTTAATGGAAAAAAAATGGCTGACGCTCAATGGTCAGCTACTATTGTTGATAAGAAATAATCAGCAACAAATCTTGATAACACAGTTAAATTAGGTTTGGTAAAAAGAATATGTGATTAATCCTTTTTTTAGAAATAACGGTCCTTTTAAAATATTAGATATTTTACAGTTAATAAATCTTGATTATCTTAATATTGATAATGATCAAGTAATTATTGATATTAAAGATTTATTTACATCTAAAAAAAATGACATTACTTTTTTTCATTCTAAAAAATATAAAGATATTGCAAAAAATACTAAAGCCTCTTTTTGCATAACTACAGAAAATTTAAAAGATGAATTACCAAAAAGCTGCACACCATTAATAGTTGATAATGTTTTGTTTTCAACTTCTATAATTACATCAAAATTCTATCCAAGTTCAATTAACGACAATTTTGATCTTACAGTGAAAGATATTTTTGAAACAAAACTTAAAGATAAAGTGCAATATGGAAAAAATGTTTTAATTGGTGACAATGTTACCATTGGATCTAATTGCTTAATTGGCCATAATAGTATTATAGAACAAAATGTTTCAATTGGAAACAACTGCTCAATAGGATCAAATGTTATTATAAGAAATACATTAATTAATAATAACGTTACAATTTTAGACAATTCTGTTATTGGCAAACATGGGTTTGGTTTTTTTCCTAATAATGAAAAAAATCTAAGATATCCCCATATTGGAATTGTGATAATTGGTGAAAATTCTGAAATTGGTTGTAGTTGCACTATTGATAGAGGATCTATGTCGAATACTGTGATTGGTAAAAATACATTTTTAGATAATCAAATTCACATTGCGCATAACGTTAAAATTGGTGAAAATTCAATCATAGCAGGACAAGTAGGAATTGCTGGCAGTTCTACCCTTGGTAACAACGTTCGAATTGGAGGACAAGCTGGTATTTCTGGTCATTTAACTATTGGAAATAATGTAGAGATAGCTGGTGGTAGCGGTGTGATAAAAGATATCTCAGATAATTCAAAAGTAATGGGATATCCAGCAAAAAATATTAGAGATTTTTTAAAAGATAATAAATGATACATAAAACAGCAATTATTGATCCAAAAGCCAAAATTAACACCAATGTTAGTATTGGAGCTTATACTGTAATAGGCCCTAATGTTGAGCTAGGAGAAAATTCTGTAATACAATCACATGTGAGCATTATTGGACATACCAAAATTGGAAATAATAATAAGATTTATTCATTTGCATCAATTGGAAATGATCCTCAAGATTTGAAATTTAATGGTGAAGAAACGAAACTTGAAATTGGTGACAACAATAAAATTAGAGAATATGTAACTATTAACCCTGGTACTGCAGGAGGTGGTGGATTAACTAAGGTAGGAAATAACTGCTTATTTATGGTCTCTTCACACATAGCACACGATTGTTTAGTAGAGGATAATGTTATTTTAGCAAACAATGTTCCATTAGGTGGACATGCACATATAGAAAGTAATGTCATAATAGGAGGTAATTCAGCTGTACAGCAGTTTACTAGGGTTGGAAGGTCAGCAATGATAGGAGGAATGTGTGGTGTTGTAAGGGATGTCATACCGTATGGTATAGCTCATGGTAATCGAAGTGTATTACAAGGATTAAATTTAATAGGCTTAAGAAGAAAGAATATTCCAAATAAACAAATTTTAAATTTAAGTGATGCGTATAAAGAAATTTTTAAGGATGAAAATTTGACTCAAAATTTAATGAATTTAAATAAAGACTTTAAAAATAATGAACTTGTATTAGAAGTGGTTAATTTTTTAGAGAAAGATAAAAAAAGACCTATTTGTACACCATTTTCAAAATAAGATGATTGGACTATTTTTAGGAGATACTGATTTTTCAGAATGTGTCCTTAAAAAGATAAAAAAATTAAATAAAAAATATTTTATAATTGATTTATCAAAAAATAATAAATTTAAAAAAGATACAAACTCTAATCGAATAAGCATTGGCAAGTTTGGAAAAATAATACATTTGATTAAAGAAAAAAAATCAAAAAAAGTTTTATTTGCAGGCAAAATTGCAAAACCAAAATTTTCAACTTTAAGATTAGACCTTAAAGGTGTTTACTATATGCCTAGTATCTTAAAAGCAGCAAAATTAGGTGATGCAGCAATTATTAAAGCTATAATAAAAATCTTAGATAATGAAAATATAAAAGTTATTAGTTCTGTCTTTTTTAATCCTGAACTAACTGTTAAAAGTGGAAACTTTACTAAATCAAAACCTAATACAATTGATACTAATTCTATTAAAAAAGGAATTAATTACTTTAATAATCTAAATAATTTAGATCACGTTCAAGCAGTGATCGTCAAAGATAATACTATTTTAGCAATTGAAGATCGATATGGGACAAAAAAAATGTTGTCAAAATTAAAGAAAAAGTCACAAGGAATATTGATTAAGTTACCTAAAAAAAAACAAGATTTAAGAATAGATTTGCCTACTATTGGTCTTCAAACTTTAAAGGACTGTAAAAAATATGGCCTAAAAGGAATAGTTTTAAAATCTAAAAAAAATATATTTTTAGATAAAGCTAAATGTATAAGTTTTGCTAATAAAAATAAAATCTTTATCAAAATTATATGAAAAAAATTTTTGTTTTAACAGGTGAGCCTTCTGGTGATAAATTGGCTTCAACAGTTATTTCAAAACTCAAGATAAATAATCCAGATATTAATTATTTGTCAGTAGGGGGCACTCATATTAAAAAATTAGGAATTAAATCTATTTTTGATCTTAAAGACATTACTTACCTTGGCTTTACGAGTGTTCTACTTAACATCTTTAAAATTAGAAAAAAAATTAATCAAACTGTTGATGAGATTATAAAATTTAATCCTGATATTTTATTTAGTGTTGATAGTCCTGATTTTACATTAAGAGTTGTTGAAAAAGTAAAAAATATTAATAACAATATAAAAACAATACATTATGTTGCTCCTCAGGTATGGGTTTGGAGAAAAAACAGAGTTAAAAAAATTAAGAAGTTTATTGATCATATGCTTTTATTATTTAACTTTGAAAAGAAATATTTTGATAAAGAAAATATTAGGAATACTTTTGTTGGTCATCCCTTAATTGAAAAAAAAGACAATATAATAACAACATTAGATAATTTAATTTCTAAAGATAAAAAAATTATATCTTTATTTCCTGGTAGTAGAAAATCAGAAACAAGTGTTCTATTACCAATTTTATTGAATTTTATTAAATTGATGAACAAAAAAAATCTTGATCATTCATTTGTTTTTCATGCAACGGATGAAAATAAAGAATTTATAATCGATAAGGTAAAAAATACTAATTTAGATAATATAGATGTTATTTCAGATGAAAATATAAAAGATCAGGTTTTATCAAATTCAATTTTTGCAGTTTCTAAATCTGGAACAATTTCACTTCAAATCTCTAGTGCTAACATTCCTTCAATAATTATTTATAAATTAAGTTTTATAAATTTTATGATATTTAAATTATTGGTTAATGTTAGGTTTGCAAATATTATTAATATTATTAACGACAAAGAAGTAATTCCAGAACTATTACAAAAAGAATGTAATGCGGAAGAAATATATAAAACTGTTACATATTTTCTTAAAAATCCAGTGTTAATCGAAAAGCAATTAATTGATTGTAAAAAAACTTTAGAGGGAATTAAATCAAAATCATCTTCATCAACTGAAGCAGCTTTAATCTTAAATAATTATCTTATTTCCTAATCTTCGTTCTACTTCCTCTTTTCCTAGGGAAATCACTATATCATATAAACCAGGTCCAAATTTTGATCCTGTTAAAGCAACTCTTAAGGGTTGACCTACACCTTTAAAATTAGTTTCATATTTTTTTATTAAATCATTCACTATTGGCTCTAGGGTTTCTTTATTTAATGTTTTTATTAAAATTAGTTTTTCTTTAAACTCATTGATGATACTTTTTGCTTTATCATCAATCAATTCTAAATCTTTATCTTCAAATTTTACATCATCAAAAATTATATATTTGGCATTATCAAATATATCTTCTAATGTTTTTGCTTTATTTTTAAGAAAAGTTAATGAAGGTTTAATCTTTTCCTCTTTTTCTGGTTTAATTTTTTCCTTATAAATTTCACAGTATTTGACAAGATGATCATAAAGTTTATTTTCATCAATAGTTTTAATATAATGCTCATTCATTGATAATATTCTGCTCATATCAAGTTTTGACGGAGATTTACCAATTCCTTCTAAATTAAAGTGCTGAATGCTTTCTTCTAATGTAAATATTTCTTTATCCTGATAAGACCAGCCTAACCTTAATAAGTAGTTTCTTAAAGCATCAGGCATTATTCCTATCTTAGAATAATCATCTAATGTCGATGCATTATCTCTTTTTGATAGTTTCTTTCCCTCAATAGTATGGATTAATGGAATATGTGCAAAATTAGGAAGATCCCAACCCATTGCCAAATATATTTGCATTTGTTTAAATGTATTAATTTTATGATCGTCACCTCTAATTATATGTGTCATGTTCATCTGATGATCATCTACAGTTGCTGAAAGATTGTATGTTGGTGTTCCATCATTTCTTAAAATTATAAAATCTTCTATTGTAATATTCTCTATTTCAACATCTCCTTGTACTAAATCTTTTAGTATTGAAGTTCCTTCAATTTTACTTTTAAATCTAATTACTGGCTTGATATTTGTAGGAGCATCTGATTCTGAAAGATCCCTCCATTTTCTATTGTAAACATAGGGAAGCTTCTTTTGTCTTGCTCTTTTTTTTTGTTCCTCTATTTCCTCACTCGAACAATAACATTTATAAGCATGTCCATTTTTAAGTAGTTCATTTGCTACATTTATATGATCATCAATTTTGGTTGATTGAATGTATTCGTCACCATCATGTTCAATACCAATCCACTTTAAAGACTTAATAATTTGAATCTTATGCTCATCTTTAGATCTTTCTTTATCAGTATCTTCAATTCTAAGATGAAAAGTTCCTTTTTGATTTTTTGAATACAGCCAATTAAATAAAGCAGTTCTTACACCACCAATATGTAATGCTCCAGTAGGCGAGGGAGCAAATCTTGTTGCTACTTTAGACATCAATGATTTTTAGACTATTTTCTTAGAAGTTTCTATATAAAGATACAAGAACACCTTGTACTTTTACTCTATCTGGACCAAATATTTTGGTCTCATAGTTTCTATTGGCACTTTCGAGTGCTACAGTTTTTCCTTTTCTTCTAATTCTTTTCAACATAGCTTCATGTTCATCTATTAAAGCTACAACAATTTTACCATTATCTGCAGTGTCAGATCTTTTTATGATAACTGTATCACCTTCATTAATACCAGCTTCAATCATTGAGTCACCTTGAACTTTTAAACCAAAATATTGACCATTTTTTTCAAGATTACTTGGAAGAGGTATTCGGGAAACTTCGTTTTGTATAGCCTCTACAGGTGTTCCTGCAGCTATACTGCCTAGCACAGGTATTTCCATTTCATTTAAATTAATATTTTCTGTATCTAGACCACCTTTGATAACACTCGGTGAAAAGTTATTGTAAATATCATTAGCTGAAGCTGTTTCAGGAAGCTTTATAACCTCTAAAGCTCTTGCTTTATGAGCTAACCTTCTAATAAAACCTCTTTCTTCTAAGGCACTTATTAATCTGTGTATTCCTGATTTAGACTTTAAATTTAAAGAATCTTTCATTTCTTCGTATGAAGGAGACACACCTGACGCTCTCAACTTTTTGTTGATGAATAAAAGCAGGTTTTTTTGTTTTTTAGTTAGCATAAGAACAAATAAAGTACAAAATATGTTCTACAAGTGTTCTTCTAATTCAGCAATAGCTAAAAACTGTTTAAAATATTAGTTTATTTGACTAGAGAACTGAAAAAATTGAATTTTTATTTAAATTTTTTAAAAGTGATTCACCAATTAAAAAAGTTTTTATTTCTGTTTTGTTCTTTAAAGAAAGAAGTTCTTCCTTTGTTTTAATACCACTTTCAGAAATTAAGGGAGAGGAGTGATTGCTTAAGACGTTATAGATATCATAAGTTGTATTAAGATCTGTTTTTAAAGTTTTAAGATTTCTATTATTTATTCCAATTAAAGCTTCTTTAAAGTTAAGAGCTTTCTCGGCTTCACCAATTGTATGCACCTCAACAATTATTGACATATTAAGTTTCACAGCTTCTTCATATAATTCGCTAGCAAGGTCATCAGAGACACCAGCCAATATAATTAATATTGCATCTGCACCATAACTTTTTGCAAGAGGTACTTGAAACTTATCAATAAAAAAATCTTTACAAAGAACAGGTAAGTTTATTTTTTCTTTTACTTTACTAATGTCACTTAGGTTACCCAAAAAGAAATCTTCTTCAGTAAGAATCGATAAACATGTTGCTTTATTATTATCATAGATTTTTGCTATTTCTATAGGGTTGTAATCATCAATTATAACACCAGCAGATGGGCTTGCTTTTTTTATCTCTGCAATTAAAGAGATTTTATTATTATCAATGTTGTTTTGAATTTTATCTTTAAAGTTAATAAATGTTTTATTTTGATCTATTTGTTCATTTAAAGCATTTAATGAAATTGATTTTTTTAATAAATCAACTTTTTCAATTTTTTTTTTAATAATTTCCTCTAGTACGTCTTTAGACATTTTGAATTTCCTTTAAGTCATTATATGTTTTTCCTGATAAAATATGTGTTCTAGCTTCATTATAAGCATCAATAAAGATTGTATGTTTTTCTGAAACAATAAGACCTGCTGCAGCATTTAAACAAACAGCTTTTGAAAAATCGTTAT
>Ga0209199_1003930_pt1 | contig 14090 bp, 10 predicted proteins | sample COGITO_mtgs_1105_7_FD_184805 | JGI IMG/M metagenome (GOLD analysis project Ga0209199, IMG submission 184805) | Pelagic marine microbial communities from North Sea - COGITO_mtgs_110523 (SPAdes) (version 2) | ecosystem: Environmental > Aquatic > Marine > Epipelagic ...
TAAAAAGACCGATGAATTGCGGTCAAAACTGACAATGCCATCAGGTTTGGGATAGTCGATTTTTGGCGCGTCGCTTGCCAGCTTTAGATTCTCATGGTCGGCATGATGGCGCAATGTCCACGGCGCTTTGCCGAAAAACAAATAGGTGTCAAGCGCTGCATGCGCAAGGCCAAGCCAAAGGCCTTTGACAAATCCTGGCCTGATATTACGAACCTTGTAAAGTTCGGCCCATAGCCAGCTATCTTCCAACCGGCTGGCATAGCTTGCTGGCTCGTCACCGGCCTGCAATGTTTCGAGCGATTCAAAAATCGCTTCGGCGGCAAGCATGCCTGATTTCATTGCCGTATGGGTGCCTTTAATTTTTGGAACATTCAAAAAGCCTGCCGTACAGCCAACAAGACAGCCGCCCGGGAAGGTTAATTTTGGTACCGATTGGAAACCGCCTTCATTCAGCGCCCGCGCGCCATAGGAAACGCGCCGTCCACCAACAAATGTATCGCGAACCGCCGGATGATTCTTGAAACGCTGAAATTCTTCAAAAGGCGAAAGATGCGGGTTGCTGTAATCAAGCCCGACAACATAGCCAACCGCAACCTGATTGCCATTGAGATGATAAAGGAACGATCCGCCATAAGTGTCGCTTGCCAATGGCCAGCCAACCGAATGCCAAGCAAGGCCAGCTTTGGCCTTTTCCGGATCAATATCCCATAATTCCTTAATGCCAATGGCAAAGGTTTGCGGGTCTTTGCCTTCACGAAGGTCATATTTTTCAAAAAGATTCTTGGTTAGATGGCCGCGACAGCCCTCGGCAAAAATTGTCTGTTTGGCGTGCAATTCCATTCCGTGCATATAATTGTCGGTTGGATTGCCATCCTTGCCAATGCCCATATCACCTGTTGCCACGCCTTTGACGCGGCCTTGATCATCATACAGAATTTCGGCTGCGGGAAAGCCGGGATAGATTTCAACGCCAAGCGCCTCAGCCCGTTCACCAAGCCAGCGACAAAAATTACCAAGTGAAATAATGTAATTGCCGTGATTATTCATGCTTGGCGGTGTTGGCATGCGAAAGCTGCCCGTTTCGGTCAAAAACATGAATTTATCGGCGGTGACTGGCGTATCGAGCGGCGCGCCGCGTTCTTGCCAATCGGGAATCAATTCGTTCAGGCTTCGCGGTTCAAGAACGGCACCTGACAAAATATGAGCGCCAATCTCGCTTCCCTTTTCGATCAGACACACTTCGATGTTTTTGCCAGCTTCATTGGCCAGCTGTTTCAGCCGGATTGCCGCTGACAGACCCGATGGCCCGCCACCAACAATCACAACGTCAAATTCCATCACTTCGCGTTCCATCTTTATTCCCACCTATGTCTACATAGTTTTAAATTGCAGCCGGCTTTATGTTACCATAAGAAGCCTTGAAACCGGCTTCAAGCTAATTAATCTCATTGGCCAATTGATCTAGTTGGATGTCCATGCAAGATTGATATTGCGCATTTTTGCCCTGATGAAACAACCAAAATTCGACGGATTTTTATATGTTGGCACAAAATGATGACCGAAATGAACTGATTGCGATGCTGGCATGGCAATTGGATATGGGCATCGACGAGGCTTTGTTTGATCACCCCGAAGCTGATGCGGTGCCATTGCGGCTTGATCAGCTTTTGGCCGTTGCCGCACCAGCTGGTGATACAGGCGTCAGTCAAACCGTCATGGGCGGTGCTGCGCCGCACCCGTCAGACGCGGTAAAAATGCCCAATTCAGCTTCGGTTAATTCGGGCTTGGTCAATCCAGCTGCAAACCCAGCTGCAAACCCAGCTCTGGCTAATTCTGAAGCCGTCCCCCCCGAAGGCAAAATCAATGCCGATGGCGCGGCGCTTGCTGGCATCACCAGCCTTGCCGATCTGCAATCAGGTCTGGCCAAGCTTGATGATTGCCCGTTGAAACATACCGCCAGTAATCTGTGTTTTGCCGATGGCAATCCGGGTGCGCGCCTGATGATTATTGGCGAGGCACCGGGCCGTGATGAAGACCGGATGGGGGTGCCGTTTGTCGGCGCTGATGGCCAGCTTCTTGATAAGATGATTGCCTCGATTGGTCTTGATCGGGCGTCGGTCTATCTAACCAATCTTTTGCCATGGCGCCCACCTGGCAATCGCAGCCCAACCGATGAAGAAACGGCAATGCTGTTGCCATGGCTGTTTCGCCATGTGCAGCTTGCCAAGCCTGAATTTGTTCTGCTTTTGGGCGGGGCAGCGGCCAAATTGGTGTTGGGCAGTCATGATGGAATTATGAAATTGCGCGGTCGTTGGCGTGATGTTGATTTTGGCGATGGCGTAGCGCGGCCGGTTCTGGCCAGCCTTCACCCGGCTTATCTTTTGCGGTCGCCGGCGCAAAAACGACTTGCCTTTGAAGATTTGCTTTTGCTGATAAAACGGCTTGGCGCGGTACAGTCAAATGACGAAACAGGTTGATCCGCCAGCGGCTGCAAGGTAGGACATAAAGGTGGGTTTAATTGACGATGATGACTACCAGCCAACGCCATAACGCAAGGGCCTTTCCATGAGTTTCAATTTACCCGCCGATTTCACCAAAAAGATGCTTTGGGGTCTCTTGCCCTTCATGACAGGTTTTATGATGCTAAGCCAACGCGCAAATCTGGCCCGTTCAAATATAGCTGGTCGTTATTATATGCGGCTGGTTTTGCCGGTGATGGCCTTGCTTGTTTTCATCGGGTCAGCGGGTGCTCAATCGCTGCCAGAACCATTGGGCGCGGCTGATGTTATTCAATATAAGCGTCTTATTGAATTGCAGAAAAACGGCAATATGAAACAGGCCATTCGCGAAATGGGCCGATTGAAAGATCCGGTCTTAAAAGGCCATTTGCTGGCGCAGCGATATCTGCACCCAACCGCATGGCGCTCAAGCTATAAGGAATTATCCAGCTGGCTTGCCGCATATAATGATCATCCGGATGCAAGCCGAATTTATTGGCTTGCCAAACGGCGCAAACCGAAAAATGCGCGCAGCCCAAAAGCGCCAAAACCCGGTTATTTGAATGGCTATGGTCAAGCTGGCGCGCATGGCTATCGGCCGCGTATTCCGGCAAGCAATGCTGGTCGGGCCTCGCCAACACGAACCGCTTCGATTGCGCGTTCGATCCGGCGGGCAATCCGTCGTGGCTGGCCATCAGGCGCGCTTGATATTGTGAATGACCCGCAGAATAAACGCTATTTGACGGCTGCCGAAGAAGGCCAGCTTCGCGGTGAGATTGCCCATGCCTATTTTATTTTTGGTGTTGATTCAAAGGCCATTCGGCAAGCGCGCTATGCGATTGGCATTGGGCGGGAATATGCGCAATTGGCCTATTGGGCAGGCGGTCTTGCATCATGGCGAAGTGGCCAGATTGACGTTGCCGGCCAGTTTTTCCGGACGCTTGCCAATCTTGCCGAAGCCAATCCGGGCGAGCGAAGCGCGGCTGCCTATTGGGCGCATCGTGTTGAAATGCGCCAAGGACGCCCGCTTGAGTCGATCCGTTATCTTGAAGTTTCGGCGCGTGAAATTGACAGTTTTTATGGTGTCGTATCGCGTCATGCGCTTGGCCAGCAGATCAATATTTCGTTTGACCTGCCTGAAATTGATGCCGGTTTTTATAGCTGGCTTAGCGCCCGCCCGGGTGGGAAACGAATTTTCGCGCTGTTACAGCTTGGCGAAACCCATTCGGCCGAGCGTGAATTGCGCTATCTCTGGATGGAAATGCCCGAACAATATCGCCTTGGGGTGATGCGCTTTGCGTCCGAAAACGGCATGGCGGGATTGTCATTTCGGGTTGCTGAAATCATTCGCAAAGATACAGGTGTCAGCTGGTATGGCGCGCTTTATCCGCATCCCCAATTCAAGGTCGATTATGATATTGACGAAGCGCTTGTTTGGGCGATTTCACGACAGGAATCAGGCTTTAATCCCCGCGCCAAAAGCAGCGCCAAGGCTGCTGGCCTGATGCAGCTTATGCCCGCCACCGCTTCATTCATCGCGCGGGATCGGGGCTATCGTGGCCGCAAAAGACATCAGCTTTTTGAACCTGAACTCAATCTCAGACTTGGCCAGACCTATATTCAGCATCTGCTTGATGAGCCGCTTGTCGAAAGCTCGCTAATTCGGCTTTTGGCAGCGTATAATGGTGGGCCGGGGAATTTGCGCAAATGGCTTGGCAAGGTTGACCATCAGGATGATCCATTTTTGCTGGTCGAATCAATGCCAGCGCGTGAAACGCGATATTATGTGAAAAATGTCATTTCCAATCTTGGCATTTACCGGCAACGTTTTGGCGAGACAACGCCTGCCTTGTCAGGTCTTGCCGCTGGCAATGGTGGTAAATTCGTCCCAAGTGAGGCGACTGATAAGGGTTTGGCAAATTAGCTGGCAGATAAACCGAACATGCTGGCAAGGCTGGGTACGCCTGCCGCCAGATGATGAGCAAATGATAAGAGGCAAAATAAATGGATCATGATAAGCGGATTGATAAATCAATTACATTTGTGCCGGTAAATATCGCTATTTTAACCGTGTCAGATTCGCGCAAAGCCGATGATGATCGTTCAGGTGATCTGCTAGTTGGGCGGGTGCAGGAAGATGGGCATAATCTGGCTGGACGCGCCATTGTCACCGATGATTTTGACGCCATCACCAAACAGCTTGCTAGCTGGGTTGAGGATAAAGCTGTTGATGTGATTGTGGCCACTGGCGGTACGGGTCTGACGGGGCGTGATGGCACGCCCGAGGCGTTTCGGGCGATTTTCGAAAAGGAAATCGAAGGGTTTGGCGAGTTATTTCGCTATATTTCCTTTGCCAAAATTGGCACATCAACGGTGCAGTCACGCGCCGTGGCTGGCGTTGCTGGTGGCACCTATCTATTTTCGCTTCCGGGTTCACCATCGGCCTGCCGCGATGGGTGGGATGAGATTTTGCGCTATCAGCTGGATATTCGTCACCGGCCGTGTAATTTTGTTGAAATCATGCCGCGGCTTGCTGAATCGCCAACCCAGCGCCGTGGTGGCTAATGCCTGATCTTGACCATGAACGGCAATTCAACGCGCCGGTCATTGGCATTGACGAGGCCGGACGGGGACCGTGGGCGGGCCCGGTTACGGTAACGGCAATCTGGCTTTGCCCATCTGCCTATGACGCGCTTCCTGCCGGCATTGATGATTCCAAAAAAATAAAGCCGCCGCGCCGCGCCGCGCTTGCCGCAGCTTTGATGGCACCGCCGCATTTTTCGCAAACGGTCTCGATCGAGGTTGCGCAGATTGACCAGATGGGCATTTTGAAGGCCACGTTTGTCGGCATGGTGATGGCGGCATCGGAACTGGCCGATAAAATGGTCAAGGCCGGATGGGGCGCGCCGGTTCATGCGCTTGTCGATGGTAATTTACTGCCCCCCGACATGCCGTTACCAGCAACTGCGCTGATTAAAGGGGACAGCCGGTCATTATCAATTGCAGCAGCGTCACTCATTGCCAAAACAGCGCGCGACCAAATTATGCAGGATCTTGCTTTGGCCTATCCTGATTATGGCTGGGCAAGCAATATGGGTTATGGCACCAAGGCGCATCAGGCTGGTCTTGACCAATTTGGTCTAACACCGCATCACCGGCACAGCTTTAAGCCGATCCGCCGCTATCTGGATGTTGGCGACTAACACACCGACACAGCAGTCACCTTTGATCATTTTTCACGCCAAGACCGGTTTGGCGGCGGCCAGGCAGGGAGCCCCCATCACAAGATAGGCATGTTCATAGACAGTTCAGCCACAATATATTGATATCGCTTTAAGAAAGCCTGATAAGTTGTTGACTTATATTGATTCTATGATTCTTTTAGGCAGATAGCGCTGGCGTTTGGCTGGCGAAAGATGAATGAAATGGGCTTTGTCTGGTGAAAGTAAATCAAATTCTACAAGGCGATTGCATCGCCAAATTGCGCCAAATTGCCGACCAGTCGGTTGATCTGGTTTTTGCTGATCCGCCATATAATCTGCAATTGGCCGGTGATTTGTCGCGTCCCGATCAAACGCATGTCGATGCGGTCACTGATGCGTGGGATAAATTTGATTCTTTTGCGGCCTATGATGCTTTTACCGCCGCTTGGTTAACCGAGGCGCGCCGTGTGTTAAAGCCGGATGGTGCTATTTGGGTGATTGGCAGCTATCACAATATTTTCCGCGTTGGCACGATTTTGCAGAATCTTGATTTCTGGGTGCTGAATGATGTGATCTGGCGCAAAACCAATCCAATGCCAAATTTCCGCGGGCGACGTTTTACCAATGCGCATGAAACGCTGATCTGGGCGGCAAAATCACAAAAATCACGCCATGTGTTTAATTATGAAGCGATGAAGGCATTGAATGATGATGTCCAGATGCGCTCTGACTGGGAATTGCCGCTTTGCACCGGCAATGAACGGATCAAGGAAGATGGTAAAAAAGCCCATCCAACGCAAAAGCCTGAAAGTTTGCTAGCGCGGGTTATTTTGTCTTCGACTCGGCGTGGTGATGTGGTTCTGGATCCGTTTTTTGGCACTGGTACAACGGGTGCGGTTGCCAAAAGGTTGAACCGGAACTTCATCGGTATCGAGCAAAATTCTGGCTATGTCAAAATTGCCAAAACAAGATTGGCCGCTGTTACGCCTATTGCTTCAGATGATCTGTTGGAAACAACCCCGCGGCGTGCCTTGCCAAAGGTGCCGTTTGGCAATTTGATCGAACATGGATTATTAAAGCCGGGCGACCGTCTGTTTGATGCCAAAAAACGGTTTCAGGCCAAGGTGCGCGCCGATGGCTCGCTCTTGACCGACCAGAAACAAACAGGGTCAATTCACGCCCTTGGCGCACAGCTTCAAGGGCTGCCATCTTGTAATGGCTGGAGCTTCTGGCATGTCGAGCGTGATGGTAAACCGGTTTTGATCGACCAGCTTCGTGAAAAGCTACGCGAAGAAATATACCCGTCAAACCCGCAATCTTAACCGGTTTCTACCGGACATGAAACAGGCTGTGAAGCGTTGCCGCGTCACAGCCTGTTTCGCGTTTTGTCAGATGCTTTAAGCCGCTTTGGCTTGTGCCTTTTTTTCCAGCCTGCGTGCGTGCAAAACCGGCTCGGTATAGCCTGATGGCTGCTCAATGCCTTTAAAGACAAGATCAAGCGCTGCCTGAAAGGCAATTGACTCGTCAAAATGCCCAGCCATTGGTTCATAAGATGCGTCACCGGCATTTTGTGCATCGACGACAGCCGCCATTTCCTTCATCACATCCATAACAAGATCGGCATCACAGATTTTATGGTGAAGCCAATTGGCAATATGCTGTGATGAAATCCGCAAAGTGGCGCGGTCTTCCATCAAACCGACATTGTGAATATCGGGCACTTTTGAACAGCCAACACCCTGATCAATCCAGCGAACGACATAGCCAAGAATGCCTTGGGCATTATTGCGCAATTCGGCGCGGATATCTTCATCTGACCAATTTGGACGGCTGGCAACCGGAATCGACAGAATATCTGACCGGCTGGCGCGTGCCTTTCCGGTCAATTCGGCCTGACGTTTGGCAACATCAACCTCGTGATAATGCAAGGCATGCAACGTGGCGGCGGTTGGTGATGGCACCCAGGCGCAATTAGCACCGGCTTTTGGATGGCCAATCTTCTGGGTAATCATATCGGCCATCAAATCTGGCATGGCCCACATGCCTTTGCCAATTTGTGCCTTGCCCGAAAATCCACAAGCAAGCCCAATATCGACATTCCAATCTTCATAGGCTGAAATCCATGCTGCGGCTTTCATATCGCCTTTGCGGATCATCGCGCCAGCATACATTGATGTATGAATCTCATCGCCCGTGCGATCAAGGAATCCGGTATTGATAAAGGCAACGCGTGATTTTGCCGCCCGGATACATTCTTTCAAATTAACCGTGGTACGGCGTTCTTCATCCATGATGCCAATTTTGATAGTATTGGCAGGAAGCTGAAGAAGCTGTTCGACTATATCAAAGGTTTCAACAGCAAAAGCCACTTCATCGGGGCCGTGCATTTTGGGTTTTACAACATAGATTGAACCGGCTGGTGAATTCTGCTTGCTGGCAAAATCAGGCAGCGCCGCGGCAACTGAAATAAACGCATCTAAAATACCTTCAGGAATTTCACGCCCATCAGATAAAAGCACGGCCGGGTTACTCATCAAATGCCCAACATTGCGAACCAGCATCAAGGCCCGTCCGCGCAGCGTCTGACGGCTGCCGTCAGCGGCGATAAAGCTTTTATCGTCATTTAATTTGCGATCCATGATTTCACCATTCTTGGTGAAGCTCGCGGTCAGGGTGCCGCGCATGATCTTGTTCCAATTGCGATAGGCAAGAACTTTATCTTCGGCATCAACCGCGGCAATCGAATCTTCAAGATCAATGATGCTTGTCAGTGCTGATTCAACCATTACATCATTAATATGCGCTGCATCACCGGCACCGATGGTGCCATTGGCGTCAATGATGATTTCAAGATGAAGCCCGTTCTTGATCAGAATAACGCTGCTTGGTGAATCGGCTTTGCCGGTGTAGCCGACAAACTGGTCATGATCGCTAAGGCCTGTATGACCATCGCTCATTGCCACGACAAGCGACCCATTGGCAATGGCAAAACCGGTTACATCATTCCAACTGCCCTTTGCCAGCGGTGCTGATTTATTCAAAAGATCACGCGCAAAGGCAATGACCTTATTGCCACGAACCGGATTATAGCTGTTTGTTTTTTCGGCACCACCAGCATCACTAATCGCATCAGTTCCGTATAGCGCGTCATAAAGACTGCCCCAACGCGCATTGGCGGCGTTCAGCGAATAGCGTGCATTGGTAATTGGCACGACAAGCTGGGGGCCGGCAATGGTGGCAATTTCAGGATCGACATTGCTGGTTTCAATGCCGAAATCGCCGCCATCTAAATGAAGATAGCCAATGTCACTTAAAAATGACTCATAGGCGACTGGATCAATGCCGTCATCGCTATGTGCTTTTAGCCAGTCATTAATCTGGTTTTGCAGCCTTGCTCTTGTTTCCAAAAGCGCCTGATTTTTGGGCGCGAGTTGGTGCGCCGCCTGATCAAAACCGTTCCAGAAATCTGCAGGCGTAATATTGGTGCCAGCAAGAATTTCGTCATTTACTAGATCATAAAGAACCGTGGCAATGGTTAAACCGCCATGGATGGTAACATCTGACATTATTTGCTCCGCTTTAGCAGGCAACCCGTGACGTTCATCGGGAAGGGGGGCATGGATGAAATTTTTTTCATCTTTAACCGAAGCGGCCGGTCGTTTCAAGTTGCAAGGCGCGTGTTTTGCCGGAAATCGTCATAATTCGGGGGTAAATTTTTCGGTAATTGGTTTTTGATGACCAAACTGTTCAAGACGGCCGGTTTTATGGCCGCTGCCATGCCAGCCCAGCACCAGCCAGCGCGTCTTCGATTTGACCAACAAGCGTATCTAGAATCTTGGGTGTTTTGCCCTCGGCCCGCGCGACAAGTGCCGCTTCGGTGTTTGAGGCGCGAACAAGCCACCAGCCATCATCATTTCGCACTCTTACGCCATCAATCAGGCTTAAGCTTTCTTCGCCAAAACGTGTTTTTGCTTCGGTTGCAAGCCGGTCAATAACACTAAATTTCTGATCATCAGGGCAATCAATGCGTAATTCAGGCGTTGCATGTTGTGGCGGCAAGCCATCAACAAAATCGGTGATGCTTTGGCCGGTCTTGGCCATCTGACAAAGAACGCGAAGGCCAACATAAAGCGCATCATCAAATCCGTAAAACCCGTCCTTGATAAAAATATGTCCTGACATTTCACCGGCCAATGGTGCGTTGATTTCGGCCATTCTGGTCTTCATATGGCTATGTCCGGTTTTCCAGATTTGCGCATCACCACCAACCTCGGCGATCAAGGCCATCGCCATATCGGATGATTTCACATCGAGAATAACTGGCGCACCGGCATGCCGTGCCAAAATATCACGCGCCAGAAAAGCGGTTAAGAAATCCCCTGGCACCTGACGGCCTTTGGCATCGACAATGCCAATCCGGTCGCCATCACCATCAAAGCCAATGCCAAGATCTGCGCCAGCATCAGCAACGGCTTTTCGCAAAATCGCTAAAGTTTCAGGATCAACAGGGTTGGGGTGATGGTTGGGAAATGTGCCATCAATATCGCCAAACAGGACTTTGTGATTGCCACTGATTTTCTGTGTTGCGGCAATTGTCGCTGGTCCTGATGCGCCATTGCCACAATCCCAAATCACGGTGAAATCGCCGGTATTGGCATCGGCAATCAGGCGGCTGATATAATCGTCAAAAATCGGCACTTCGCTTTGGCTACCCCCTTCTTGAAGCGCGGGGCCATTGGCGCTGGTGGCACCAAGGTTTTGAATATCATCACCAAAGAAAACCGTGCCATTCATCATCATTTTAAACCCGTTATGCGTTGGCGGGTTATGCGATCCGGTTACTTGGATGGCGGCGTTGGCGTTGAGGGTGACACCAGCATAATAAAGCATCGGTGTGGGGCCACATCCAATATCACTAACCCGCGCCCCGCCGGCAACCAAACCATCGCAAAGCGCTGCTGCCAAAGCGGGTGATGATAATCGTCCATCACGGCCAACCGCGACATGATTGCCATAACCGCGCTGGCGAAGACAGGCCGCAAAAGCAATGCCGATGGCTTTTGCATCATTCAGCGTCAATGTCTCATCAACAATGCCGCGAATGTCATAAGCGCGTAAAATGCTTGGATGAAAAACATGCTTTGTCATGTGAAGGCCTTTGATCGAAATCTTTGCTGGTGGGGTCGGCAACAACGCAATGCGTCAGAAAAATATCTTATGCCAATCAGTGACGCTGCGGGGGTTTAGGATAATGCCATGCGGTTTTTAATCCAGCTTGCAAGCGGTTCGGCAAGATCATCGCGCGACATGGCAAAAGCGATATTGGCCTGTATAAACCCGATTTTTGATCCGCAATCAAACCGTTCGCCTGAAAAGCGAAATCCATGAAATGGCACTTTGCCAATCTGGCGCGCCAGCGCATCGGTCAATTGCACTTCGTTACCGGCGCCGCGATCTTGCGTGCCAAGCTGGGCGAAAACCCCTGATTCAATGATATAGCGGCCAACAACACCAATATTTGATGGGGCATTTGCTGGATCAGGTTTTTCAACAAGCCCTGATACTTCGATAAGCTGTCCATGATCAGCACCGGGGGTGATGATTCCATAAAAGCCGGTTTCTGATTTTGGAACATCCATAACGGCAACCATGTTGCCGCCTTGATATGATGCCACCATTTCAGCCAGACAACTTGGACCAAGGATCAAATCATCAGCAAGAAGAATGGCAACCGGTTCATCATGGATCAAATGACGCGCGCACCAAACAGCATGGCCAAGACCAGCCGGTTCTTGCTGGCGAACATAGGCCACAGTTCCTGGTTCGTGAATCATGCCGCGCACGGTTTCAAGTGCGGCTGCCTTGCCCTTGGCAAAAAGCGTTTCTTCCAATTCAAAGGAATGATCGAAATGATCTTCAATGGCGGTTTTGTTACGGCCGGTCACAAAGATGAATTCTTCGATACCGGCGGCTGCGGCTTCTTCGACGGCATATTGGATTAACGGCTTATCAACAACGGGAAGCATTTCCTTTGGCAGCGCCTTTGTGGCTGGTAAAAACCTTGTGCCAAGTCCTCCAACGGGGAAAATCGCTTTTTTGATCATTCGTGCTGTTCCTTAAAATGCGGCTAATCGAAATGGTGACGCCACCATCACAAAGGCTTACTCTGCGGCGGTAAAATAGGTCAAGTTACCTTTGAGTGAAACCTTGCCATAAAAAATGCCAAAATCCTAATCGGTGATAATTCTTGCCGCCTTCCCGAACTCTTTGATTGATCAAATTTTGCCTGCCTGTTATCAAACCTTAGGGCGATCATAGGAATCAATATTGTGAAAATTGCAGTCATTGGCACTGGATATGTCGGTCTTGTCTCGGGGGCGTGTTTTTCCGAATTTGGATTTGATGTCACTTGCATCGATAAAGACCCGGCGAAAATTCAAAAAATCAACCAAGGTGAAATGCCGATTTACGAGCCCGGTCTGGCCGAGCTTGTGGCGCGCAATGTAAAGGCTGGAAGGCTGCATTTCGATCTTGATCTTGGCGCGGCGGTTGCCGCTGCTGATGCTGTCTTTATCGCTGTTGGCACCCCGACACGTCGCGGCGATGGCCATGCTGATTTGTCATTTGTGTATGCTGCAGCTGAAGACATTGCCAAGCATCTGTCAGGCTATACGGTTGTTGTGACCAAATCGACCGTTCCGGTTGGCACCGGCCGCGATGTTGCTGGCATCATTGCCAAAACAAATCCTGATGCAAAATTTGATATTGCTTCAAATCCAGAATTTTTGCGTGAAGGCGCAGCGATTGCCGATTTCATGCGTCCTGACCGTGTTGTTGTTGGTGCTGAAACCGACGCTGCCCGCGATGTCATGCGCGCGTTGTACCGGCCGCTATTTCTGATCGAAACACCAATTTTATTTACTAATCTGGAAACATCCGAATTGATCAAATATGCCAGCAATGCCTTTTTGGCGGTAAAGATTTCCTATATTAACCAGATGGCCGACTTGTGTGAGAAAGTTGGGGCAAATGTCCATGATGTTGCCAAGGGCATGGGGCTGGATAAACGGATTGGCAATAAATTCCTGCATCCGGGGCCGGGCTATGGCGGGTCTTGTTTTCCAAAAGACACATTGGCACTTGTCAAAACAGCCGAACAGCAATCAAGCGATCTAAGCATTGTTGATGCGGTTGTTGGCTATAATCAGGCGCGAAAAACCGCCATGGCCGATCGTGTTATCGCCGCCATGGGTGGGTCCGTTGCTGGCGCAAAGATTGCCATTTTGGGGCTGGCCTTTAAGCCGGAAACCGATGATATGCGCGACAGCCCATCGCTTGATATCATTGATGCCTTAACCAAGGCAGGGGCAGTTTTGCGCGCCTATGATCCAAAGGCGATGGATGAGGCACGCCATCTTTTGCCACAAAATCTCACATTTTGTGATAGCGCAACCGATTGCCTGAATGGCGCTGATGCTGCTGTTATTGTCACTGAATGGAACGAGTTTCGCGCTTTGACGCCAGCGCAATTTGCCGCCGCAATGCGCGGGCGGGTTCTTGTCGATTTGCGGAATGTCTATGAACCAGGCGCGATGCAGGATGCTGGCTTTACCTATTTGTCGATTGGCCGCTAGTAGGCCAAAATCACGATAAAGTTTCGTCTCGTTTGGTGCTTTAAAGGAACGCAAAATGCAAAAGCCTGAAATTCAATCGATTGACCATATTGTTATGCAGGCGGCCGATCTGGCGGCAACGATCAAATTCTACACTGAAATTCTGGGCATGGAGCATAGCTCATTCCAGCCGCCAACAGGGGGGCCGGTGCGCCAGTCTTTGCATTTCGGATTGCAAAAGATCAATTTGCATGACGCCGCATCACCGTTTATTCCGCATGCCAAAAATCCGGTTGCTGGCAGTGTTGATCTATGTTTCATCACAACGCAGCCGCTTGCCGATTGGCAAACGCATCTTGCTGATCATGGCATCGATATTGAAGATGGGCCGGTTCGCAAAACCGGCGCAAATGGCCCGCTTTTGTCAGTTTATATTCGTGACCCCGACCATAATTTGATCGAAATTTCTAACTATATTTAGCAAGATAAACCCTATTCGGCAGCCATATCAATTGGCGGTGGCAGGGTTGAGATTTGCGCAATGATTGCGGTGATTTGCGGCGCATAGCGCGAATGATTTGCCGCCCTGATATGACCATAGCCGCGAATCTTCAGCATCAGCTCAAGCGCTGTTTTGATTTGATCCTGCCGGTCAGGTGATGCCGCCATACCAAGCGCGTCAAGCCAGTCAATGACCCGTTCACGATAAGCGCGTTCGGCGCGCCGATCGGTTGCATAGCCAAAAGGATCAGCCCAGCTATCGCGCAGCCATGATA
>Ga0209199_1003932_pt1 | contig 14088 bp, 8 predicted proteins | sample COGITO_mtgs_1105_7_FD_184805 | JGI IMG/M metagenome (GOLD analysis project Ga0209199, IMG submission 184805) | Pelagic marine microbial communities from North Sea - COGITO_mtgs_110523 (SPAdes) (version 2) | ecosystem: Environmental > Aquatic > Marine > Epipelagic ...
AACACAGCTTTGACTCCCTTAGGGCTCTCTATATCTATATGCCACTGCCCATCAGTTTTAGGCGGAGGTGAGACAGTTACAGGGAACAAGGTGGTTTTAATAATCACGGGCATAGTGCCGTAATAGACTTGCTGTTCATCCCCATTAATCGTTGACGCTAATTTCTTGGCGCCCTCGACCAGTGGCGCTACGTAAAACAATAGATGTTTATCTACCTCTGCGCAATCTCCAAGAGCATAGATATTATTCGCACTTGTTTTGAGGCTTCTATCGGTGATAATACCTCTGTTGGTTTGTAAACCTGCCTCTTTAGCCAAAGTAAGGTCTGGTCGCACACCAACAGCCGATAGGACAATATCTGCATTTACTTCCTTACCGCTGGCAAGGGTTGCTTTGATGCCTGTTCCTTGAGTTTCAATTTTCTCTACAACGGTTTCAAAGTGGAACTGGACGCCGGCATTTTTAAGAGCATTCTTAACTGAATCTGAAGCGGCTTTTGGCATCAGAGTGCCCAGAACTGAGGGTAGAGGATCAACAACTGTAACTCCATATCCACTTTGAATGAGATCATTGGCATACTCTGATCCAATAAGACCACCACCAATTATAAGCACGTGCTTTTTTCCTTCCATGGCTTGACGAAAAGTTGAGTAGTCCATCAAATTATTAATGGAATACACTGATTCCAATCCATTGCCGGCGATTGGTAATTCAATGCACCGGGCCCCCGTAGCCAGAACGAGTTTTGCGTATTTCAGCTTTCCACTCGTTGTTTCAACAACTTGATTATGTTCATCAATAGATTTTATAGAGCTAAATGTCTGTATTTCGGCCCTAAGTTCCAGAGCCATCTCTTCAGCCGTGGCTGTGGCTAACTGATCTGGGCTTTTATTGGTGTGATACCCCGTAGAGATAGCGGGTTTATAGTACATACGCCCATCATCACTCGTGATCATAATCAAAGGTGTCGTTGTATTTAGCTTTCTGTACTCCCTTGCAAGGTTATATCCAGCAAGACCAGTGCCCACAACGATGACAGGTAGCTGATCTTGATCAATCAACTCCAAAGTGTCAGTTGTTTTAACTTTACTTTGTGCACTCTCAGGTGCACTAACAGCAATCATCTCAAAATCTTGTTTACCCACCCCACAGTCTGGGCATGTCCAGTCGTCTGGGATATCCACCCATCGGGTACCTGGTAAAATATCATCATCCGGCCATCCTTTAGATTCGTCATAGACCCAGCCGCAGATAATACATTCCCAAATCTGGAATGGTTCGCCTGAATTTGTAAAGGTTGGAGCCTCTCCCGGTGCTTCTTTTATAATCGTTGATGATTGATCAGCGGAGGGAGTGATCGGAGCGGTAGAAGCAGCAGAAGTAGGGGTCGGAGTCGGAGATGGGCCAGTATTAACCATCTCAAAATCTTGTTTTGAAACGCCACACACTGGGCAGGTCCAATCTTCAGGAACATCTTCCCATCGCGTACCGGGAGCGATGCCATCCTCAGGGCAGCCAAGAGACTCATCGTATAACCAGCCGCAGATTATGCACTCCCAAATATTAAAGGTATTCATGTTCGTTCCTTTGACCCAATTTAAGACGCATTTTACATAGATAAATGGGTCAAGTTAAAGCTATCTTAAGTTTGTAAACCTATGATTAAGGCTACTCAAATAATGTTGTTTAGCCAAGTTTTGACTCTGTTTCAAATTAAAAGCTAAACGTATGTGTTACTGGAGCTCTTCTATGAACAAATTAGAACTGATCTGCCGGAAACTATGAAATATAATTATCAAAATTTCTGAGTAGTTCGAAGAAGAGTTAACCTACTTATCTATGCCTAACAGTTAGTGGAAGTTTAATGATTTTCTGCCGTTTTGGCGCCCCCAGGAATGCGAATATTATCCACTAGTGCTTGGACAGTTGCTGGCGGCTTAGCAGTCAGGTGACTGATTGTCATGGCAATCACAAAATTCAGTAACATGCCTATGGCGCCAATACCTTCTGGAGAGATACCCCATAACCAATACTCTGCACTGTTGAGTTCTGGCGCAACAAATTTGAAGTACGCTATGTAAGCAAAGGTAAATACTAAGCCTGCTAGCATTCCCGAAATAGCACCCTCTTTGTTGGCGCGTTTGGAGAAGATACCCAAAAGTAACGCTGGAAAAAGGGATGCAGCGGCAAGGCCAAACGCAAAAGCAACGACTTGGGCGACAAAGGCGGGAGGATAGATGCCAAATAGCCCGGCGATAGTGACCGCAACGGCTGCCGCTAAGCGGGCATAGAGCAATTCCTGTTTCTCAGTTATTCTTGGGAGGAGGGTCTGTTTAAGTAAGTCATGAGAGATTGCGCTTGAAATAACCAGTAGCAGCCCAGCAGCCGTTGATAGAGCGGCGGCCACGCCACCAGCGGCAACAAGAGCAATCACCCAGCCGGGCAAGCCTGCAATCTCAGGGTTGGCCAGCACCATAATGTCTCGGTCGATATAGACTTCGTTGGCAGACTCAGTGGATTTATTATTTAACAGTCGCTCGCCATGACTACCACGAGTGCCATCAACATCGAATATCGGTTTCGCAGGTGATAATGCGGCACCAGCGCCATATTGCATAACGCCGTCATCATTTTTATCTTGCCAGGCGATTAACCCTGTATTTTCCCAATTACCAAACCATTCTGGAGCTTCATCATAGGCGGTATTATGGACTGTATCGACTAAATTAAGACGTGCAAATGAGGCCACCGCCGGAGCAGTAGTATATAAAATGGCAATAAATACAAGAGCATAACCTGCGGACAAACGCGCATCAGACACCTTGGGTACCGTGAAAAAGCGCACCAAGACGTGAGGGAGTCCAGCCGTGCCAAACATTAGGGCTGCGGTAATTGCAAAAACATCAATGGTTGATTTGCTACCGGCGGTATAGGCACTAAAACCAAGGTCTAACAATACGCCGTCGAGCTTTTGCAACACTGATAGACCTGAACCATCAGTAACCTCAGCACCAAAGCCCAGCTGAGGAATGGGGTTGCCCGTGATCATGATAGATATAAAGATTGCTGGCACCATGTAAGCAAAAATCAGAACACAATACTGAGCTACCTGAGTGTAGGTAACACCCTTCATACCACCAAGTACGGCATACATAAAAACAACAGCCATACCAATTATCACACCGGTATTCACTTCTACTTCAAGAAACCGAGAAAAAACAATGCCCACGCCACGCATCTGGCCAGCAACATAGGTAAAGGAAACGAAGATCAAACAAACCACCGCAACAATGCGTGCAGCCTGGGAGTAGTAGCGCTCGCCAATAAAATCAGGAACAGTAAAGCGTCCAAATTTACGTAAGTAGGGCGCTAGAAGAAGTGCCAGCAGGACGTAGCCACCTGTCCAACCTAATAAGTAAACCGAACCATCGCGACCAATAAATGAAATGATGCCTGCCATAGAGATAAACGAGGCAGCACTCATCCAGTCGGCAGCAGTGGCCATGCCGTTTACTACGGGGTGCACTCCACCACCGGCGACGTAAAAGTCTTTGGTGGATCCGGCTCGTGACCAAATTGCGATCCCTATATAGAGAGCAAAAGATGCGCCCACAAACAAATAAGTTAGTAGTTGTGTGCTCATGATTGCGGCTCCTGATTGCTGTCATCATCCCCGACATCAAACTGTCTATCTAATATTTTCATTTGTCGCGCATAGACAAAAATGAGAGCAACAAACACATAAATAGCACCTTGTTGAGCAAACCAGAACCCCAATTTAAAACCGGCGATGGTAAATTGATCGAGCCAATCGACAAGAATGATCCCACAACCGAAAGACACGGCGAACCAAACCACCAAGAGTTTGGCGAGAAGTTTCAAATTGGCTTGCCAATACAGAGTTTGATTATTAAGTGCGGTCTCATGCTCAAGCTGGTTGCTCTTTTCTTCAGTATCCATGGTAATGCCTTATTTTTTATTAGCTTTGGTTGCGCAAAAGCTTTTATTTTTCTTTAAGTATAAGAGTATCAAGATCTAATTCTAACGGACTATATTATTTACGTCGGATATAAATCTTTTAGTGCTTGACCCGCTTTATTTCGAGAACTACTTACTCTGCTAAAAGTTGATTGATGCTTAATTTGACTCAGTAATAACTTTATATCGAGTTCGGGTAAATCAGTGTTTTTGTCCTGAAAGAGCTGGCGATCGAGTTGCTCAAATTGTTGCTCAATATCTTTATCTTCTAAACTAACAGCGAGAGCTTTTAGTGTCTTTGGTGGACGTTCAGCAAATAGTGTTTTACCCCACATTAAAATGGCATCACGCATCGCCATAAGGTCATCACTTTTTGCCGCATCTTCTATTGTTTTTAGCTGCTGCCGTAGTGTCTGGAGTGCAGTGCCTTGAGATTCTATTGAGGAATCCTGGTTCTCCCTGCGAGCTTGAGTTTTTCGTACGATTAACATTGCCACAATTAGCGAAGCAAGAATTGCATTTAATGCTAAAGAAATAGAGATCAGGTTCGAATTAGGTGGCTTTGATATCATCGGGCTTTCAGCAGAAAGATCATTACCTGAGAGCGCCGTAGCGCCAATTATTGCGCCATCATTAGCTAGGTCATCATCTGCATTGCTGACACTGGGTAACACCTGAAGAGTAGTTGATGGCAAGCGCGAGATTTGCTCTCTCTGTTCATTAATGTCCCACCAACGCACTTCGATAGGAGGTAGGGTTATTTCGCCGGACTGGTTTGGAACCAAGGCAAAAGACTCTATCCTCGTTGAAGTTAAACCTTCACTAGAGAGAGATTGATCGAGCTGAGGCTGGTCTGGATAGACACGATAATCTGAGCTCTGGAGTACCTCCAAGGGCGTAATTTGAGCACTACTAAGTCCTTTAGCGGTGATGGTAACAGTGCGTGTAATGGGCTCGCCAACCGTAGCATTCTCTAGATCGCCACTCCAGCGTTGCTCTAAGCTAACTTTGCTACTCGGCATCCAACCTAGCCCGGCAGTTTGACTTGGCGGAGCCTCAATATTCACTTGCACGGACTCGGTGTCACGAATAACTTGATTGCCACGATTATTGAAGACACCAAATTGACTCCGAGTATTTACCTCATAGGCGCCAAAACGCAGACTTGGAATCTCTAACTGCCCAGCAGATTGCGGAAACACTGCATACTTTACCTCCAACACCAAATAAGTTCTGCCGTTCAGCACCTTCTGATAGGTCGTATCACCTAGACGATGAAGCAGGGCGTTGGCTATTTTTAGCTCAGAGAGACTGTAATCTCTCAAGTTAATTGAGGTATAAAGGCGGTGAGTTAAGATAATTTGCTGGTTAACATAAACAGTATCGTTATCCACCAGAGTTTCGGTGTATATGGGCTGCGTACCTGGGTTTGCTGCAGTTGGGTTTGCAGGTGCTGCTCGCACCCGTAGCTCCAAAGCATTACTGATATCACCTTTGAAACTAATCGATGGAATTAATAATATTCCTGCTCTCTTGGGACGCAGCTGTATTGTCCAGGCGGTAAATGATTCAGTTTTGCCATTAACATTGCTGTAACTTTGTTGGCGGTTATTAGATAAGACATCAAAGTCGTTGGATAAAGGCTTAAAGTCTGGTTCGCCGGTAAATACTTGGCCGTCATAACGTATTTCTAACCTAAGGGTCTCGTTACTATCCAACACGGAACGGTCAACTTTTGCTGTTAAGTTAGCCCAGCTTAGTGACGTTAATAGGGCTAAAATACCTAAACTCACAACTCGGATAGTTATTTTAAAATAGTTACTCATTTACCAGCGCTCTTCGTTAGTGGGCGGTCTTCGGTTCTGACTACGTTGCCGCGCTTGGTGGCGAAACTTAGCACGAAGGAGACCGCCAGGATCATCGGGGATGCGTCGAAGTATGCGTTCAATCGCTTCTTGTTCCTGTTTTTCTTCATCACTCAACTCTTCAACAGAAACCTCTTCTTTTTGTTCTTCCTCTGTTGCGGCTTCATTTTTGTCCTCAGGCTTATCTTGCTCAGGCTGGGCAGGATCTTCATTAGATTCGTTTTGTTGATCCTGATTTTGTTGTTCTTGGTCCTGATCTTTTTGTTCTTGACTCTGCTGGTCCTGATCTTGCTGTTCTTGGCTCTGTTGGTCCTGATCTTGTTGTTCCTGGCTCTGCTGGTCTTGATCTTGTTGTTCTTGGCTCTGCTGGTCCTGATCTTGTTGTTCTTGATTCTGTTGGTCCTGATCTTGTTGATCCTTCAGCTGCTCAACCAGATCTAGATTAAACCTGGCATCTTCCATTTTAGGCTCTTTGCTCAGAGCATTATTGTATGCCTCAATAGCTCCTTCGAGATCCCCTGCTTTTGCCAGTGCATTACCGTGATTGTAGTCTCCCATCGCGCTATCATCTTGGGAGAAATCTGCTATTGCTTGATCAAAGTCTCCGGCTTTGAAGGCAGCGCTGCCACGCCAGCGAGAATCTTCAAATAGATCTTTAGCGGCCTCATAGTTCTCCGCCTTCATCTCTTCTGAGGCTTGCTGATCGGGAGTTTGCCATAAGTCTTGCCATTCTAAAGCCTCAACTGGCTGAGCAGTGAACAGCAGTGGGGCAATTAAAATTACCACGACTGACCCTTTCCTAAAGCTGAGTAGCAACACAGGCAGCAACAAGAGTACCAACCAGTATCCTTGATCATCCCATAGATCGAAAGAACGATCTGTTTCTCGTGTGCTATTTGTGAGCAGTGAGTCCATGCCAGCCAGAAGATTATCTATATCTCGATCATCGGCGCTTAGCGTTTGATAGGAACCACCATTGTTGGCAGCAATTTTTCTTAGGGTTCCTACGTTCAGTTTTGCGACGATAACATTGCCTGCCTTCTTGATAAAACCACCTGCAAAACTAGGAATCGGAGCACCATCAGTTGTGCCTACACCGAGTATAGAAAGCCTGTAGTTACCTTCACCTGAAATAATTGGCGCAATATTACTGAGTGCTGATTTATCAATACCATCAGTGATTAGCAGAATATCGGCTTGCTGGTAGCCTCCACTCACAGCTAAGTCTATGGCGCTTGCCAAGCCTTCCTCCACATTACTGCCAGTTTCTGGCATTAGATTTGGTTCAAGTACGGGGACCATGCTCATGATGGTATTGCTATCCTCAGTCAGAGGAGACACGGTATGTGAATCTCCACCATAAACAATCAATCCAACCACACCCTCGGTTCTCCGAGTGAGGATATCGATCAGTTTGTAGCGGGCTCTGACTAAACGATTTGGCGAAATATCTTCTGCTAACATTGAAGGAGAAAGATCTAGAACTACCACCAACGCGGAGTCTTGCTTATGCACAGGTTGAGGTAACTGTTGCCAGGCGGGACCTGCAAGGCCCAGACAGCAAAATATCCAAGCTGAGATCATAAATGCCACAAGCCAGGGACCGCTTAAGGCGTGCTTTCCTCCTGAGCCTTGAAGTAGAAAAGGTAAAAGCTCTGGGTTGATAATAGTTTCCCAATTGCCAGCATTGCGTTTTCGCCAAGTATAAAAACCAATGACAGCAACAACGGGAAGCAAGCCCAAGAACCACCATGGCCGTAAAAAATGAAAGGTATCAAAAATTTCGGTCAAACTCTCAATCATTACCGTAACCAACCTCGCCTTTGCGTTGACTGGCCGTAAAAACAATTAAGCTGAGGCAAAATGCTAGTCCCAGGGGCCAATGAAATAAACTAACGATAGGTCGAATGGTCTCGGCATCTTGTTCAATAGGCTCCAGTTGGTTCAGTTTCTCGTAAATTGATGCTAGCTCCTGAGGATCTCTTGCACGAAAGTATTCACCGCCAGTGGCCTGTGCAATTGTGGTTAATGTTTTTTCGTCTAGGTCTGCACTGGGATTTACCATTGTTCGACCAAATAGCCCACGCTGCTCCTGTCGTTCTGCGCCAATACCAATAGTGTATATTTTTACCTTAGCTCGATGTGCTAGATCAGCGGCTTCTTCGGGATTAAGAGCGCCTGTATTATTTGAGCCATCGGTCATTAAAATCAATACACGATGATCCTGTGGTCGATCTTGCAGTCGCTTTACAGATAACCCAATTGCATCTCCTATTGCTGTGCCGTTGCCAGCAAAGCCAATTTGAGCTTCTAACAATAAGGATTCCATTGTTTCTCGATCAAATGTCAATGGTGTTTGTAAATAGGCTTTTTCGCCAAACAAAACGAGCCCTAAGCGGTCACCCGCACGTTTGATAACAAAATCTCCAACCACTGACTTAACCGCCATCAGACGATTAACGGTTTGGCCACGAATGACCATATCTTCTCGCTCCATACTTCCTGAGATATCAACAGCAATAAGAATATCGCGTCCCTCTGTAGGCAGTGCTACGGGCTCACCGATATAAACTGGACGAGCAATGGCTAGTAGAGCGCTTACCCAGCATAGACTGAGTAAAATTAACAAAAGTCTGTTGCGCCAGGTGGTCGCTTTTAAGGATACCTGCTCCACGCTGGCTGCCGCTGTAAGCATTGGAGCTCTGAGAGCTCTTATGCTGGTTTCAGCCGGTTTGCGACGCCAACGGTAGATAAAGGGTAGGGGTGCTAACGCCAATGCCCAGGGCCAAATAAGGCTTAACATGTTGATATTTCCTTTAACTTATCCTGAGCGTAGTGTTGTTTGATCCAGATCTCACTACTATTAATGATGGACTCAGTCAGTTCATTATGTTCTTGCCTGTCACCAGGCCTGCCATAAAGCAGGGCATTAAGATCAATAGGTAGATTCTGGAATACTGTATCTTTGCAACTGGCTTGCAAAAAATTTAAAAACGCTGCCAGATCACGACTACTAAAGTGTTGGTCTGGATAAGCACTATTGACCGCTTGTTTAAGTGTTTCCAGAATCATGACTAATCTTTGAGTTGAGGTCAGGTTTAGGTCATGTTTTATCTGTAATAACTGCGCCATCGCTTGTCGCCGATAGAGGTTATTATTATAGGATTTTAATAGCCGCCAAAGCGCCCAACTTACGCATGCAATGAATATAATGATTAAAACCCACCAGCCCGGAGCAAGTGGCCACCAGGATATAGGATCTGGCAAATGAATGCCGCGAAGCTCGGCTAGAGGATCACCTTGCATGATCAGCTACCACGGCGACTGTTGCGCTTTTTGCCGTAAGCACGACGCAGTGTGCTCATGACTGTATCGTCAGTATTAAAAGGTAATAGGCCTGCAGAGAGTTTTTCGCTAAGTTTCCTTAAACGCAGACTTCGATCTTCAAAAGCTTGTTTGAAACGTTCACGCAATTTAGCGTTACTCGTGTCTAGCAGTGTATGTTGAGCGCCATCACTGACTGCATAGAGGGACGGAGGAGGAAGGTGTTGTTCGATATTATCGAAAACATGGCATAAATTTAGATTGCCCTGGCGGGCCAATGCAAACAAATGCTGTTCGCAGGCGTCATTAAGGTCGTGAAAGTCGCTTACGATAAAGATAGTGCTACCAGGGGAAACAAAATGCCGAGCCTCGTCGAGTATTTCGGCCATGCTATAGCGGTCAGTGGGCGGTTGATCCTGCAGGTCTAGTAATTTGGTGCTGTAGTCTTTGAGCCCATGGATAAATTGTAGTACCGCATGATGGCTGCGACGGGGTTTAACATCCATTTGGTGTTGTTCTCCAAATATTATCCCTCCAGAACGATCATTAGCTGATAGTCCCGCCCAAGCAAGGGCAGCTGAAATCTCGCATGCAACAACCGACTTTAGCCTTTTGCTTCCAAAAAACATGGGGCTACGTAAATCAGTAATAACCAAGATAGGCCTTTCTCGTTCTTCACTAAAAATTTTGGTATGTGGCGTTTGAGTACGTGCAGTGACACGCCAATCAATGCTTCTGACATCATCTCCAGGTTGATATATACGCACTTGATCAAAGTCCATTCCTCGTCCGCGAAAGCGCGATTTATGGCCTCCAGCCAGCATCTGACGTGCTTGAACCTTCGGGAAGCCAGTTAGATCTCGCGCTCCATACCGCAGTCTAACCATATCTTTCAGATTGGCGGTGGCAGGATGTGGTTGATCTTGATTGATTAGGCTCATTAGCGTTAGTTCATTAGGCTGATGGCACTGTATCAAGTAGTTTGTCGATTACTTGATTTGCTGTAATCCCGTTGGCTTCAGCTTCAAAACTTAATATTAGGCGATGTCTTAATACGTCATGGGCGACAGCTCTAATGTCATCGGGAGTCACAAAGTCGCGACCTTCCATCCAGGCTAGAGATCGGCTGCAGCGATCAAGAGCAATTGTTGCCCGTGGACTAGCGCCGTAATCGAGCCATTGAGCCAAGTCCCCACCGTAGGATTCTGAGTTTCGTGTTGCCAAAATAAGTTGTACCAAATACTCTTCGACGGCCTCTGTCATATGAATTTGGTTAACAGCCTGCCGCGCTGCAAATAGTGTTTTTTGGGAAAGAGGCTCAATGCCAGTACCAGCGTCATTGAGCGCCTCTTGCCTTGATAGGGCAAGTATGGCCCGCTCAGTCTCTGGGGCAGGGTAGTCCACCAATATATGCATGAGAAAGCGATCCATTTGAGCCTCTGGCAGAGGATATGTACCTTCTTGCTCTATTGGATTCTGAGTCGCCATGACTAGAAACAAATCGGGTAGTGGGTAAGTGTTTTTGCCCACTGAGATTTGCCGCTCTGCCATAGCCTCTAAAAGAGCGGACTGTACTTTGGCCGGTGCTCGATTAATTTCATCAGCAAGTACCAAATTGTGAAACAGAGGGCCCGCTTGGAATTCGAAGGTCCCCTGTTGCGGCCTATAAATGTCGCTTCCAGTGATGTCCGCTGGAAGCAGATCGGGGGTGAACTGAACCCGATGAAAGTCGGCCTCTAACCCCTCGGAGAGAGTCTTTATGGCTTTTGTTTTCGCCAGACCAGGTGCTCCCTCTACGAGAAGATGACCGTCCGCAAGGAGTGCGATCATTAGTCGCTCGATTAAGTGCTCTTGACCGACGATTTTATTGGCTAGCCATTCTCTGAGTTGCGCGATATCTTGTTGCAAAAGTTACCTCTACTTTATTGTCTGAGTTGCCTGGTGAGGGGGTCGAGTTTAATAGCTATGCAGTAAACACACAAACATTGTTCAAATACTGCTAAGGAAAGATTTTACCTGTAATTTATTTGTTAAAAATGCTTAATATTTTTGCACAGAGTCCAGGCAATTTGTTACCTTAGAACCAGATATTTGATCGCTATTACATTACAGACTTCAAAAACGTAAAAAGGTTGCAAATTGTTCCCATGGAAGTGAAACAAGATGATCGGCGTCAGACATTAATTCAGTCTTTAAACAAGATTGCGGCAAAAAAGTTATCGAAAAAAAAGCAAAAACAATTTAACGACTTTGCCGCTAATGCAATTCATTTCTACCCAGATGATGATTATTTAAAGCGCCCTGCAGAGGATATTTTTTGGAATATATGGGGCTTATATGGTTTTGCGGAGCCACCATTAGAAGCCTCAGGACTCAACTCTCAGGGTTCAGCTGCCAAAATTCGAGTATTTAATCCAACCGTAGAGTTCGATGGCTGGTCTAGTCACTACACAACTATTTACGTTGATCAGCGTGATATGCCATTTTTAGTTGATTCACTGCGCATGGCTCTGAATCGCTGGGGTTTAAACATATACACCTTGCAAAGCAATCCGGTTTGGGCGTTGCGTAATGATCTTGGAACGATTGAAGGTATTCATTCAAATTATGTAGAGAACGCTGACCGCGAAGCATTAATGATTATAGAGGTTGATTTACTATCTGATAGAGAAATTGAAGAGTTACAGCGTGAGCTAACATTAGTGCTGGATGACGTCTCTACGGTGGTAGACAGTTTCGATCCCATGCGCATGCGGCTGGAGTTATTAATAGCAGAGCTGAAAACTAATGCTCCTAAGGTAGAGCAGCTAGATGAGTCTTTGGCATTCTTGCAATGGATTTATGATGGGTACTTTGTATTTACTGGGTGTGCAGAGTTTGATTTAGAGGTAAAAAACGAGAGTGTTTATCTGCGCGAGAAGGCAGGTAGTGCTTATGGGTTACTTAAAAAATATCGCGGTGATTTACGCAAAGAGTCGGTAGAGGAACTTAGTGATGGTGTCAAAGGTCTCTACGAAGATGATCAAATACTAACGGTTACTAAATCTGCAAAACGCTCGAAGGTACACCGTAATGTGTATTCTGATTATATCGTGGTTAAACGCTTTAATAGTGACGGCGACCCCGTTGGAGAGATAAGGTTTTTGGGGCTCTACACGGCCCAATTCTATTCCTATAGTCCCAGGCGCATTCCTATACTCCGCGAGAAAGTTGGTTGGGTTATGGAAAATTCTGGATTTAATCCAGCAAGCCATGATGGCAAAGCCTTGTTGACTATATTGGACTCACACCCTCGCGATGAACTTTTACATGTGACTAGAGAAGTATTGGCAGCCACTGCTATTGGAGTCTGGCAGATCTATGAGCGTAGGGTAGTTAAAGTCTTTGTTCATACTGACCCGTTTAATAAGTTTGTTAGCTGTTTAGTGTATTTACCCCGCGAGTCTTTTAATACTAATACCAGAGACAAGATTGAGGAGAAAATTGGCCTGGAGCTGGGCGCGGTTGAGAGTGAGCTGACCACACATTTCATTCCTGATTCAGTACTGGTGAGAATTCGTTTAGTTTACAAGATTGAAAATAAAAAATACCTAGAGGTTGATGCTGAAACGCTACAAGCCGTGGTTGAAAAGATTACTAGAAGTTGGAGTGATGTATTCAGCGAACAGTCCATTAGCGCCTTTGGTGCAGCTGATGGTGCTGTTCTATCAAGACGCTTTCAGAATGCTTTCCCCAGTGCGTATCAAGAGATTTATGGACCTGATCATGCTCATCAGCATATTTCACTTTTTGATCGTCTTGATGGCAGCGATGATCTTGCTATTGATTTCTATCAAGATCAGCAAGAATTAGAGCAACATCTGCGGGTTACCCTATTTCACAGAAACAAACCTCTAGAACTCTCAGATATGGTACCAATGCTCGAAAATTTGGGTTTCAGAGTAGTCATGGAGCATCCCTATTCAATCGCCCCTGACTCTGAAGGTGTCATCTGGATGCAAGACTTTGATTTAGAGTTTTCTTTGGATGTGAGCGTAGATGTTTCAGCAGTGCAAAACAGCTTCAAAGATGCCTTATTGCGAGTTTGGCGAGGTGATGCCGAGGATGACAGCTTCAATCGATTGGTAGTAGGGGCAAGACTCGACTGGCGAGCTGTCGCAATGCTCCGTTTGTATGCTCGTTACCTCAAGCAGTTAAGTGTTCCCTATAGTCAAGAATTTATCGCAGATACTCTTTCCAGACACTTGAACCTCACGCGTAATTTAGTTGCCTTATTTAAGAGTTACTTTGATCCACGTTACGCCTCTGAAGGAGAGTCAGAGAGAGCAGCTGGTTTGGTTTCTAAAATACAAATTGGTTTAGACTCAATTAGAAACATCAATGAAGATAAAGTTATTCGTGGCTATCTTGAACTGGTGCAGGCGACGTTGCGAACCAACTTTTTTCAAACCTTTGAAGATGGCACTTTTAAGTCCTACATTTCAGTTAAATTAGCAACCCAAAGAATTACTCTGGCACCTAAGCCACGGCCAGTTTTTGAAATATTTGTCTACTCTCCACGAGTTGAAGGCGTCCACTTACGGGGAGGAAAAGTAGCACGAGGTGGCTTGCGTTGGTCAGACAGAATCGAAGACTACCGTACTGAGGTACTTGGGTTAGTCAAAGCTCAACAAGTTAAAAATGCCGTGATTGTCCCTACAGGAGCCAAGGGCGGTTTTGTTGCTAAGCAAGCCAACCCGGCCGCGGGACGTGAAGCTTTTGTTCAAGAAGGTATTGCAAGTTACATGCTGTATATACAGGCGCTGCTAGATATCAGTGACAATATGGTTGACGAACAGCTAGTGCCGCCACTTGAAGTTGTTCGTCGCGATGGAGATGACCCATATCTTGTAGTAGCAGCGGACAAAGGGACCGCGACGTT
>Ga0209199_1003942_pt1 | contig 14043 bp, 9 predicted proteins | sample COGITO_mtgs_1105_7_FD_184805 | JGI IMG/M metagenome (GOLD analysis project Ga0209199, IMG submission 184805) | Pelagic marine microbial communities from North Sea - COGITO_mtgs_110523 (SPAdes) (version 2) | ecosystem: Environmental > Aquatic > Marine > Epipelagic ...
CAAGTTCAGCAATAAACTCATATTGATCTAAGTGCTTACATTGGATCTGTTCAGACGCAAGCAAGATGCCCAATGCGATTGGTAAATCAAATCGACCGCCTTCCTTAGGTAACTCTGCCGGTGCCAAGTTGACCGTGATGCGGCGAGATGGAAACTGAAACTGACTATTTTTGATCGCCGCTCGAACACGCTCCTTACTCTCGCGCACGGCGGCCTCGGGCAAGCCAACAATAGAAAAGCAGGGCAGGCCGTTTGATAGATCAACCTCCACCAGAACAGCAGTAGCCTGCATCCCAGTTTGTGCTCGGCTGTGAACGCGGGCAAGTGCCATTAGTGATAATGCTGTACTGACATGGCTCGGTGATTCCTAGTATGAGAGTGAATCTCACACTATAGAGGCTTGGTGTTGCTTTAGGGGTATAGGTGTTCAGTTGTGCGTGGAAACTATGAAAGTTATCTGGGATTGATTTGGGTTCGATCCTAATAATCAATTGACTTTATTTATTATATGTTTTATTTGTTATTTAGGGTGCCTATTGAATAATCAAAAGAAATCAATGGAGTCTGACCCTATTGATTTCTTGTAAAAACGTGCTTGTTTAAAGGATTGTAGTAGTTTAAATTAAATATAGTAGTTTAAATTAAATATAGTAGTGGAGATGATTATGCTAACAGATCAACAAAAACAAGAATGGGAAGATTTTTTCTTTACCTATGCTGGGCTTATCCCAGAACATCATGGCAAAAACGGGCATATGGCACGTTCACTAACATTTAATAATTTTGATGACTTTCAGAAAATCTTTCAAGGTCCGCGCCTTTTAGCGGCCAAAAATTCCTCAATATCAACTCTTGTAGATAAGTATGGAAGTCTTCGTCATATACCTATTAGGCATATGATTGATCACGTTGCTAAAAGTTTTATAGGTATGAATACTGAGTTAGAACAAGAATTAAAGGATTACTTAAACATCAGGTTGGCTGGCGCATTTAATGTTTCTCTTTATGGGGATAAGGACATTACTATTAGTAAAGCCAAGCCTTTAATTATTGATGGTTCTTATGCGGCCGCAAATTATGGTGAAATTACGGTTGAGGAAGGTGGATATATAGAAATTCTGACGCACTGTGCTTTTAAATGTCAAGTGTTAAAAGGCGAATCATCTTCTAACGATATATTCCGTATTGCTAGTAAAGATGGACTGCCTGGAACGCACGGTCAGAATGGGGTTGCTGGGGGAAACGGTAATTCTGGCGCAGGAGGAAGTTGTAAAAGTTGTGGTATTCGTGGTGCTGATGGTAGCCCTGGTTCTGCAGCAGGAAACGGCGGTCAGGGGCTTGAAGGAAAATCCGGTGGTAATGCTGATGACGCACCACAAGTTACGATTACTATCAAGGAATTGAATACGGATATGGATGTTACAGTAACACTAAAGCCTGGTAATGGTGGTGCTGGTGGTGCTGGTGGTAATGGTGGTAATGGTGGAAATGGTGGAAATGGCGGTTCGTATAAAACATGTAGTGCAGAATTAACGAATGGTGGAAACGGTGGAAACGGTGGAAACGGTGGAAATGGTGGTGATGGTGGAAATAGTGGTGATGGTGGAAATGGTGGTGATGTGTTTGTGTATTACATAAGCCAACAAGGACGCAAAATAACTGGCGCCGTTTTAACCTCAAATGCAGGATTAGAGGGACAAGGAGGAAATATTGGCGCTGGTGGCGGGGGTGGTGCTAGCGGTGGCAATGGTGCAAAAGGAGGTCAAGCTGGTAACCCAGGTGCCATTCTTGGTAACACTGGTAGAAGAGGAAATCCAGGCAGTGGAGGAAATATCCATATTAACCCTGACATTGAATAATATTCGCCATGCTATTAGAAAAACCCTTTTGTAATTTGAGTTTGTACTGGAGAGAAAATGTATTTAAATTTTAGCAAGAGATTAATTATATTATTTTCTTTAGTAGTGTTGCTTGTAATTTTGTTGTTACAGTCTTGCTCTATTCCATTAGAAAAAACTCCATTAGAAAAAACAACTGATTTAGACTCTCAAAAAGTAGTGCCTATCCCAATGAAAGGGATTTTTAAGGTTACCCATAAAGGGGGAGCATCTTATAAGATTCCCTTAAAAATCCCGATATCAAATGGTTTTAGCCCCAAATTATCACTGCAATATAACAGTCAAAGTGGAAGTGGTTTTATTGGCAAAGGTTGGCGTTTGTTTGGCCTTCCTACTATTAGACTTTGCCGGCAAACATATGCTCAAGAGGGGATTTGGTCTAACATCAGTCTAGATCAAGGTATTGAAAAATACTCTAAAAATAGATTTTGTATGAGCGGAAAACGCCTTACAGTGATTAAAGGTAATTACGGCGAAGACAAATCAGTTTATCAAACCGAAATTCTAGGCAAAAAAAGAATTACAGCTATTGGGCAATGTGGAAATGGGCCTTGTGGTTTCAAAGTTAGTTTGCTAAATGGTAGTGTTCAAACTTTTGGCGTTGAAAAAAAATCTATCATTCAACCAGGTGGAAAAGATGTATTGGTTTGGGGGTTAAATCATTGGGCGGATAAAAACAACAATGAAATCAAGTACACTTACACAACATCTAGCGATAATATTCTCTATCCTGAGAGCATTACTTATGGTGGAAATAGTTTCGCCTCAAAGCCAGACAATAGAAGAATAGATTTTTCATACAAAAATATTACTCCTTGGCCTGTGGAGCCAAAACGTATTGGGTTAGGAGGATATCAAATTAATCGCACCAAAATTTTAGCAGGAATTGTTACTAGCGTATTAGGGCAGACTGTAATGCGTTATACCATTGATCATGAAATTAACCCTATTACAAGTGCCTATAGAATTAACGAGTTGAGTCTTTGTGGTTTAAAAGAAGGTGTAGAATCTATCTGTCATACACCATTACAATTTAAATACGATAAAACTACTTATAGTAAGAATGTTAAACTTATTCCAAAGAAAAGCATCAATATAGGAGTAGCACCAAAGAAATGGAATTCTGTGAATCTGGTATTAATGGATAAATACGGTGATGGATATAATGGTTTAGGTATTATTTCTCAAATTGACAGTCAAGCTATATTTACTTTTGCAAGAGCAAATTCTAACGGTCAATTTACGCTTGCTAAAGATAGGTTTTCTCTGGGTGAATTTAGCCCAGATAAAAACCCAGATCACGCCTATACTTTTTTAAGTATTGATAAGAATGGAGATGGACTAAAGGATTTACTTAAAATCTTCAAAGGCGGTGATGGCAAAACCTATGCACAAGCATATTTGAGTGTTATGCATCAAGCAGGGTTTCAATTAGACCCTGCCAAGCAATTTATAGCTGAAAAGTACGTTGTATCAGGGGACAATAAGCCAATATATGCTGTAAGGGATATGAATGGGGATGGCTTATCTGATTTGATAGAAATGAGACCAGACACAACTACAAGACCAAAACGTTATCGTATGACAGTATTTTATTCTGATATCAAAGGAGGTTTTCCTAATCAGGATAATTTAAATAAACAAATAGATAATAAAACTTTTCCCCATACTACTCAATCTGTAGATTTTATAGATAACGATGGCGATAGTCTTGCCGATTTTTTCTTGCTGGGCTCTGAAGATGATTTTGCAGGAAGAGGCCTACAATCCAAGAAATTCAATGTATCAGCAACGGCACTTTATAATCGTCAAAACAAATTAGAAGCACCTGAAGGTAGCGTACAAAATCTTATTCAAGTTGGAAACAATACTGATTGGGAAACTATACCCGCTTATAAATGGGTTGATTTTAATCAAGACGGCTTAAAAGATGTTGTTATTTTTGATTACTATCAAAATAATAACGCCATTGGTTCAGTCTATATTAATCAAGGAAAATTGTTCTCTGATATGTTGGTTGCTCCCAACAAACTTGGTAATACAACAAAACCATTTGCTGCTAGTTTACAAACAGAAAACAAGGATACATTAAGGCGTTCAACTTTTGTAGATATCAATGGAGATGGCTTGCCAGACATGGTTAAGTACATGGCGGGTAGTAAAGAACCAATGGTTGGCGATAAAACATATTTTGAATTCTACTTACATACTGACAATAGTTTTAAGTACCAGAACCGTACAGCTGCATTTGGTGCCCATACACGAAATATAGTAACGGACCTCAAGGGAGACGGTGTGGGTGATATAATTAGCATTCGTCAAGAGGGAGGGCTATTGACATTAACTCCCTGGATTAATGCTCAAAATAAAATTCATGATGCAATTGTTTCTATAGATAACGGTATTGGTAAGCGTATAAATATTAATTACGTTAATTTTGCAACAGACCCTTTGTCATTATCAAAAGGAGCTTTAAAATATCCAAATATATTATCTAACAATCCTAGATTTGTAGTAAAGGAGTATCAAAATTTAAATAACGTAGGCAAAGATTATGGTTACACCATTAGCAAAAAAATAGATTATAAAAACCCAGTTTATAATCAACAAACAAGACAGTTTTATGGTTATGAGCATGTAATTGAATATGAGCACAATCGCAACTTGTTTGTTGACAATCGCTATTATGTAAATTTTCCACTAGTCGGCAACCTAAGGAGTAAAACTACTGGGCATATTGATACAGGTGATTCTATAAAGACAAGGACCAACGAGTTGACGTCCTTGCCAGTTTATGTGAATGCTAAGCCTGTTGTTTATTCTGTGCGTAAAATATCAACAACAAATACAGTATTTAGAAACGACAAAAGCAAAAAAATTGCTTGGCAAAAACAAACAGACTACCATTACGATGATATTAGTACGATAAACGGTTTATACGCCAATTTATCTTGGAGTAAGTACAGTGTAACTGGCTCTCAAAAAAACTTATATCGTTGTTATACCTACCATAATGATGTTACTGATAATGATATATGGTTGATTGGTTTAAAAACTGGTGTTTTAAACACAAGTGATGTAAATAATTGTCTCAGTTTCAAAGAAGCATCAAAATATAAATTTAAAACTAATGACCTAAAGTTTAAGCGTAATATATACAGCAGTGATGGGCGTTATAATCTACTGTCCAAACAACTTTATAGTGACATTAATAGCGGTTTTGTTGGTGATACTCTTATTGTGGATACTCAAGGTCGAACTACACAAAGAAGAAGCCACTCTCTTTTTGCCGATGCACAAGGGAAATACCCTGAAAATGATCGTGTTTCAACCATTGTTTATGATTATGATCAGTTTGGTTTTATCAAACAAAAAACCAAAAAAGGCGGAGGAGTATCTTTAGAAGCTCACTATGAACACGATTCTCGCTTTGGTGTTGTTACTCAAGTCACCAAACCTAATCAAGAAACTTTTGGTGTTAAGATTAATGATTTAGGAAGAGTTACATCTAACTTTAAAAAAGATAGCGATGGAACAATTAAAACCATACGTATACAACAGTTTAAAAAAGATGGAGACAAAAGATATATAGAGACGCTTAGCCAAAATGATTGGCGTAATAATAATCCAAATAACTGGGGGTTTAAGCGTCGCTTTTATGATGCCAATGGTAAAATTTATCGCACTGAAATAGAACTGCCTAATAATATTATGGTAGTTAAAGAAAATAAAAAGTACAGTAATACAGGTTTTACTTCTCAAAAAAATGCTCCATATTTAATCAATGAGCCAAAATTTGGTGTTAACAAACTGGATTATGACGACAGATGGAAAGTAAAACAGGTAACAAAAAATGATGGTAGCGTCTACAAAATTATTAGAAATTATATTGCAGATGAAAAGCATGTCTCTACATATGGCCCATCGCCCACAGAGGGTGTCGTTTTAGAAAATAAGGGCTTGGATGTTAAGGAAGACAATCTACCCCTAATAAAAAGATTTTCTGCTACCAGCGTACCTAAGGAATACACAACCTTGCTTAGTCGAATTGACACATCTACTCAGACAATAAACTCAGATATATTAGGCCGTAAAGTTAGTGAAACAGATTTTAGAAATATGAAAACGGATTATGATTACGATAGTACTTCTAGAATTAATTGCATCAATTCTCCAGATTTTTCTAAACAATGTCAGATATATGATGGCTGGAACAAATTGGCAAGAAAAAAACTGTCAAACGGTGTCATATTCAATTATAAATATGACGGACTGAAAAGAATTATTGAAAAAGTAGCAACAGATCAGAATGGCAATAAGGAGACAACCAGCTATCAATATGATCAAGAACGAGATGGTTTCTACAATAAAGGGTTGCTTACCAAAGAAAAAAAAGTTGGTATAGCAATCAACTATAATTACAATATAAATAGTTTATTGCAGGAAAAAACATTTTTAATTAATGATATTAGTTATACGTTCGAATATGAATATTCTCCTTTGAAGAAACTTACCAGTATTATTTATCCTGATAAAAGTACTCTGCGTTATTCATATTTTAATTCTGGTCATCTTAAAGATATAATTTATCTTGATTCTACAAGCGATTCATCATCTTCTAAAATGATTAGCTTTAATAATTATTCAGCTTACGGCAAGCCAAAAACAATATCTTTTGGCAACAAGTTAAAATTAACACGTATATTTGATAACTGGGGTCGCACACTATCACAACAAGTTGTCAACGATAACAATAATATTGTTAGTGAAATTAACTATCAGTACAATAATGCTGGCTATTTGATTAAAGAAAACGACAATAATGGCAAAAACTTCAATTACAAATACGACAAGTTTGGTAGATTGATTGAAACTAATTTAAATGGCAAGACAATAAAATATGCTTATGATGCGAATAATAATTTACTCCTTATAGGTGAGAATAAATTTTCTATAGACCCTAATAGCAATAGATTACACCAAGTTAAAACAAAAGACGGTATTAGTAATATCAGTTATGACGAATCTGGATATCCTTTGTCTCAAACGGGAAGCGATAATATACAATATCACTATAGTCCAGAAACTAAATTAAATAAAATACAGTCAAACAAAGCAGAGTTAGAAATGTTCTATCTTTCTAATTCAAAACGTTACAAAAAAGTAAATAAAAGTTTGTGTAAGCGCGATGAAGTAACCTACTACCTTGATCATGGTTACGAGATAGAACATAAACAACAAAATGTTACAAACAAAAAACGTGTTGGCACTAAAGGTCAAACACTAATGACGATAACCAATGCCAAAAATAAAGAGGAAAATTCTGTCATTCATATTTCTGATCGTCTACGAAATAAAATAATGACAATTGATTTTAATACAAATAAGGTTATCCAGTCTTTTGATTACTATCCTTATGGAAATAGCAATGCCAACCTAAGTATCCAAAAAAAGCCAGAGTTTACTGGAAGAGAGATTGATAATTGCAGTGGATTGTATAACTTTGGATTAAGGTATTACTATCCAAGTATAGGTAGATTTTTAACACCAGATCCAAAACAACAATATGCCTCATCTTATAGTTATGGTAATGGTAACCCACTAGGAGGTATAGATAGAACTGGTGGTATTTTTGGGATTGACGATCTAATTGAGGTCTTGTTTGCTTCTCTTATAGCTGAGGAAGTAGCTGAAGTTGCAGCGGATACTCTCGCCTTACAAACATCCCTTGCAACTACAGAGGCTGTAGTTTCAGGTGCGGAAGGGGCTGGTTTGGCGGTTGCATCATCAATAGCTGAAACTATAGCCGAAGGTGCTGCTGCTGTTACTCTAGATAATGCAGCGGGATTAATAGACTCAGTAGCAGGATCCGAACAAGGAGCATCTGCTTTATCGGAATTAGATACAACGGCAGCTACAGAGAGTGAGGAGCCATCAGTAGCAGGTGATGAGGTAGATAATGAAAGGTATAATAGGTTTAGAAAAGTAGCCAGGAGCATTCGAGATGCTGTATCTCGCCAAAGATATTGGAGAAATGCAATGCCAGAAGATATGATGGAGGATACAGTCTTTACTTCGGAGAAGGTATCGCGAGAAGATGCTTTCTTTGCTGATTCAGGCGCTAGTAGGCCTAATGTGTTTGACAGAGCATCACTTCAACAGTGGGCCGAGGAAAGTCCAATAAATCCATTAAATAGGCAACTCCTATCTCCAGCGGAGCGTGCTCTATTGGGGGTTAATCCCGCTGAAGCAGATGGGATTGATGCTGCTGATAATATAGAGCCTGCTTTCTTCGGTGATGACGGCTTAGATCAAGCAGAAGGAGGTGGCCTTGATGATATAAGGATGGATGACATTCTTCCTGGAAGACCGCAACGAGAAGGTCCTCCTGCTTATGATGAAATTTTTCAACAACATCAAATGCTTGATATTGATTCCTCAGAAGAGAGCAATGACGATGATAATACCTTCTCTACTTCTTGGAGATAACCTGAAACATCTATCCTGTAAAACTTAATGATTAGAAATAATAAACTAACCTTCACGTTGATAACTAATCGCCTCACTTAAATGTTGGGGTATTCAGGCTGTTTTCATTATCTAAACCTGCAGTAGTTCTAACAACTTTGAGTATGCGGTGATAGGCTCTGGTAGATAGGTGGAATTTTTCTATTGTCACTTCTAAGAGCTGTTTGTTGTCTCTGTTTAGTATTATTAGTTTGTCGATTTCATCAGATGTGAATTTGTCGTTGGATTTGCTTGTTGTAGGCTTTGAGTGCTCTTGGCCGTATGACCTCGCTTGATTCTACATCTGTTTTTTCTTGGTTGAGCAGATCTTTTTTAGCCAGGGGCGGCACCGATAACACCATATCAATACGATCCATGAGTGGGCCGGAAATTTTATGTTGGTAACGGTTTATCTGTTCTTCTTGTACAGCGGCAACGGCTACTTTTGTCCCCGAGGTAACCACAAGGACAGGGGATTTGTGCCAAAATACCGTTTTTGCCATTATTAACTCTAAAGGCACAGAAACCTATCCATGGACTACCCAAACAACTCATTACCATAGGGGACCACATATAAGGGCTAAGAGATTAAAAAGCACATCGAGACAATACTATCAATGCTTAGAAAATACATCTGAAAAAGGTGATTGGTTAGGCTGGGTTAAGTTTTTTTGACGGCGGTTGTTAACCAATCTGAATTTTGTAAGAAATATTATTGAATTATACGAACGAAAAAAGCGAGAAGTTTCAGACCTGCTGCATACGGATCAAGCAATTTACATAGTGGATATGTTGTTCGATACCCCTGTATTTCGAGCCAACGAATTACACCAACGGCTCGATATCCAGCGACAAAGAGCTGCCCAGTACATTAGATCAGTTAAAGATGCAGGCATTATTATCTTTTGAAGACCTTTGGAAAATAACCGATCAGCAATAGTTATCAAGATTAATTGGTGGAATAGCGCACCATAACAAGTTGCGTGAGCGGGACAAAGTGCTGTGCGCTTCGCCTCTTTGCAAGGCGTTATGCGTTCAGATCAGTAGTGATACCTTAGCTGGGCAATGAGAATGGAGTCTTGATGGATTTTATAAACAATACGATGTTCGTCGTTTAGCCGTCGCGACCAATATCCAGACAAGGCATGCTTGAGGGGTTCTGGTCTACCTATTCCGTCAAACGGCTCTCTTTTAATATGCTTAATAAGAGTGTTTATCCTGCCAAGCATTTTCTGGTCAGTCTTTTGCCAGTATAGGTAATCATCCCATGCCTTTTTTGCAAAAATCAATTTCACTCACTTAATTCTTTTTCTTGGCCCTTGCCATCTTCAAGCTCGGCCACTGCCTCAATAAGTCGGCGTGTATTTTTAGGGCTTCTCAACAAGTAAGCGGTTTCTTCAAGCGCTTGGTAGTCGGCCATAGAAATCATCACCACAGTACCTTCACTTTTACGGGTTATAGCTACCGGTGTATGGTCAACGCAAACTCGCTCCATTGTTTTAGCAAGGTTGCTTCGGGCGGAGGTGTAACTGATGCTTTCCATTGTCTCATCCTATCATGTACATGTACTTAAATATGTACGTATTCTATCAGCGCGTAAAAATACATGCAAGCGCGACAAATAACAGTTAGCTGCTATTTATGCCCTACACAATAGAGTCTTAACGCTCTTGGAGCTTCTCCAAACGCTGTTCTAATTGTTCTAGGCGCTCACGGGTGCGTAAGAGCACCTGCTTCTGACTATCAAACTCTTCACGCGTAACCACATCTAAGTCCTGCAGCATCGATTGTAGGGCGAGTTTCATCTTGTCTTCACCAAAATTACGTAGGTCTTCAACGTTGTTGGGTAATAAGGCTCGGAATTTGCTGATGGCTTGTTCCATCGCGCTGGCATCAAATTTCATCTGGGTATGTTCCGTTAGGGTTGCCCTATCTTAGCCTACTCATGTGCCTGCTACGAGTGACCTAAAACAGTGCGGTGATGGGTCATGACGGTGCGCGAAGTTTCTATATGATCTGTCTTAAATTTAACCTAATACCTCTAACCTATTGTTTTTAAATGGGTTGTAAAAAGTGGCACGCAATATGCTCTTATCTCTCGTGTAATTAATATCGATTGCCAAGAAGGCAATAAAGTAAAACGGAGACTTACTTAAATGAACAACAAAATTTTAGGCGCTGTTGCCAGCACTGTACTAGGAACAACTCTTTTAACTGCATCTTTCAGCGCATCTGCTGATGATCACCAACTGGCTATCAGCGGTAACGCTGGAATCATGTCGGACTATATCTTTCGTGGCATCGTTCAAGATGACGCCGTTGGTAATGGTGGTATCGATCTAGAATTCGGCGGTGCTTATGCCGGTGTTTGGGCCGCTGATGTCGGTGATGGTATTGAGTATGACCTTTATGGTGGTTACATCCATGAGTTTGAAAGTGCATACGTAGGCGTGGGTTACACCGCTTACCGTTACACCGAAGCAAGCTTTGATGATAACTATGACGAAATCAATCTATATGCCGGTGCAAGCATGGGCGCAGTGTCAGTTGACCTTGAATACACCACAGGTGAGTACGACGGTGGCTATTCAAATGGTGGCGACGATTACACCTTTGCAGCGGTAACAGGTAACTACGGTGGCGCATATGTCACTTACGGTGACTGGGGTAAAGACGCCAGTAGTGACATGGGTAGCTTCTTTGAAGTGGGTTACACCATGGAGCTTGGTGGTATTGAGCTAACAGGCGCTATCGTTGACACAACTGATGCCGATGCTATTGCTGAGCCAGATGAGACTCAAGCTTACGTATCAATCCACTGGGGCTTTGACATCCTGTAAGGCCTTTCGAGTAGTGGAAGGGTGAAGGTTTTTAATACTTCACCTTTCACTACATAAAAGATTTTCAATTTAGTGTGCTTATCGGTCTGACTGTAAGTGGCTGTAATAAGGAAAGAGTAACTATCTTCTCTCTCTCTTTTTACTAGATTGAATAAATCATAAAAACTGATCAATCAATTTGGAGAACGTAATGAAATTGGTTACAGCAATAATTAAACCGTTCAAGTTAGATGATGTTCGTGAAGCCTTATCCGAAATCGGTGTGTCGGGGATAACCGCCACTGAAGTGAAAGGGTTTGGACGTCAGAAAGGACACACCGAGTTATATCGTGGTGCCGAATATGTCGTTGATTTTTTACCGAAGATTAAACTTGAAATCGCTATTGATGATGATCTAGTTGAGACCTTATTAGACTCAATCACAAAAGCAGCTAACACCGGAAAAATTGGTGATGGCAAGATTTTTGTCTCTGACCTGTCACAGGTTATTCGCATCCGTACCGGTGAAACCGGCGCTACGGCTCTATAAAGGATTAGGAGAAAATCGTGGAAAATCAAGTAATCGAACTTGCATATGCATTGGATACCTTTTACTTCCTGGTAATGGGTGCATTTGTTATGTGGATGGCTGCTGGCTTCGCAATGTTAGAAGCTGGGTTAGTCCGTTCAAAAAGTACAGTTGAAATCTTAACTAAAAATATCGCTCTATATTCAATCGCTTCAGTTATGTACATGTTATGTGGTTACAACATTATGTACAGCGGCACAGAGAGCACATGGATGCCGTTAGCATTCGACATGCTGACCTCGGCTGATAATTCAGCGGCAGACGTAATTGCCAGTGGTGGTGATACTTACTACTCTGGTCTATCAGACTTCTTCTTCCAAGTGGTGTTTGTAGCCACTGCGATGTCTATTGTTTCAGGCGCGGTTGCTGAGCGTATGAAGCTTTGGTCTTTCTTATTATTTGCGGTTGTTATGTGTGGCTTCATCTACCCAGTTCAAGGTTTCTGGAAATGGGGTGGTGGTTTCTTAGACGCAGCAGGCTTTGCAGATTTTGCAGGCTCAGGTGTGGTTCACCTTTGTGGTGCAACTGCAGCACTAGCCGGTGTTATCTTGCTAGGTGCACGTAAAGGTCGCTACACAGCTGAAGGTAAAGCAGTGGCTATGCCAGGCGCGAATATGCCGTTAGCTACTTTAGGTACATTTATTCTTTGGTTAGGTTGGTTCGGATTCAACGGCGGTTCTGAGTTGGTTGTTTCGAACGTTGCTGAGGCGAATGCAGTAGCACTAGTCTTTGTTAACACTAATGCAGCAGCAGCAGGTGGTGTTATTGCAGCACTACTAACAGCTAAATTATTGTTTGGTAAAGCAGATCTATCGATGACCTTGAACGGCGCACTTGCTGGCTTGGTTGCGATTACAGCTGAACCATTGGCACCTACTCCAGGGTTGGCAACAATCATTGGTGCTATCGGTGGTGTTCTAGTTGTCTTCAGTATCATTACCTTTGATAAGTTGAAGCTAGACGATCCAGTCGGCGCAATGTCAGTGCATGGTGTAGTTGGTCTATGGGGTTTGATCGCAGTTGTTCTATCGAACACTGATGCAAGCTTAAGTAGCCAGTTATACGGCGCAGTAGTTATCTTTGCATGGACCTTTGTTACTTCAATGATCGCTTGGGGAATTATCAAGATGGTTGTTGGTATCAGAGTCAGCGAAGAAGACGAAATGAATGGTGTTGATATCGCGGAATGCGGTATGGAAGCCTATCCTGAGTTTGTTCGTAAGTAGCTGTCCTCCTCAGCTAAGTAGTACTTGATTAACGCCCCATGCAAATGGGGCGTTTTTTTTTGCCTAGAATAATTACGATTGCTTCAGAATAAAATTAGGCACTGCTGTGGCTGCAAGGTGAATGCCATAGTTGTAGTAATCAGTATCAAATTCAGCCACCTTACATTGTCGATCACGCACTAAATGCAATTCATCCCGTGCCGCCAGCGTGGCTGACCACCAACCTGTGGGATAGACCGGTTGTGGAAAAAATAAGGTCTGTTGTTTTGCGAAGCCTGCTGTTGCCATCGCCAGTTGCATCTTCTTGGTAATACTCTCCCAATGCACTAAGGGTGATTCACTCTGTTGCACTAGAATCCCATCTGCCGCTAACACACGTTCACAATCACTATAGAATGCCTCACGAAAGAGACCTTCAGCTGGGCCAATAGGATCGGTACTGTCGACGATAATGAGATCAATGCTGGCATCTGCCGCTTGCTGCATCCATTGGATGGCGTCAGTAAACTCAAACTGTACTCGGTTGTCTTGATTGGCAGTGCAGAGCTCAGGAAAAAATTCCAAGGATAGCTCGGTGACACGGCAGTCAATTTCAACCTGGGTGATCTGTTCAACTTCTTTATGTTTCGCCACTTCGCGTAAGGTGCCACAATCGCCACCACCAACAATAACAACATGACGCGGTGCTGGGTGGTTGAATAGAGCAGGGTGAGTCATCATCTCATGATAGATAAAATTATCGCGTTGCGTGAGCATGATGCAGTCATCAATCACCATCAGATTGCCGAAGCTTTTAGTCTCGAAAATCGCAATTTTTTGATAATCTGTTTGCTCTTCATGTAGGCACTGAGTAATCTCTAGAGAAAATGCCGTTGCGCTATCGGCATGCCGTTCAGAGAACCAATGTTGTTGATTTGTGAGTATATCCATACTTATATTAACCGTTATGTACTGTGAGTTATTAAACCATGTCTAAACAGCAGGACGCCCAGTGGGGGCCCGAT
>Ga0209199_1003947_pt1 | contig 14031 bp, 11 predicted proteins | sample COGITO_mtgs_1105_7_FD_184805 | JGI IMG/M metagenome (GOLD analysis project Ga0209199, IMG submission 184805) | Pelagic marine microbial communities from North Sea - COGITO_mtgs_110523 (SPAdes) (version 2) | ecosystem: Environmental > Aquatic > Marine > Epipelagic ...
TTATTTAATATGTTTGCACTCTATATTTTTGGAGATATAGTAATCAATAGCGTGGGGCCGTTTTATTTCTTTTTGATTTATTTTGGCAGTTTAATTTCTGGTAACCTATTATCTTATTACTTTCATAAAAATGAATCGTACTATTCTGCAGTAGGAGCGAGTGGTGCTGCGACGGGCATCTTATACGCCGCTATTTTATTGTACCCCGGTATGGAATTATATCTATATTTCATTCCCATTCCCATTCCATCTTATGTTGTAGGGGTCGGGTATATGCTGTACTCTATTTATGGAATGAAATCACGGGTTGGAAATATAGGGCATGACGCCCATTTTGGCGGTGCTATTGGAGGTTATGTGCTTACATTGTTGATTGCGCCTCAAGTTTTAGATACGCATTTATGGATGGTAATCGTTCTTGCCATCCCAATTGTTATTTTGTTTGTGATGCACAAAAATAATAAGATTTAGAAGTAACTATTCTTAACTTACTCCAATAAGCTCTTAATTTTCGCTTCCAATTCAGCACCTCTTAAGCGTTCGGCGATGACGGTTCCGTTTTCGTCCAAAATAAAGGTCGCAGGAATCGAATTCACACTGTAAGCTTGTGCAATGGGGTCTTGCCAAAATTTCAAATTAGAGACGTTATACCAGCTTAGTTGATCTTTTTTTATGGCCTCAATCCAAAACGCTTTCTGATCTCCACGTTCAAGAGAAACACTGATAATTTCTAATCCTTTTGAATGGTAGGTGTCATACAGTTTTACCAAATTCGGATTTTCAATTCGGCAAGGCTTACACCAAGATGCCCAAAAATCAACAATGATAACCTTCCCATTAATTTTACTTAAAGTGATTTGTTCTCCTTGCGGATTTGGAGCAGTAAAGTCAGGCGCTTTCATGCCAATTTTAATTTTCGATTTATTTGGGTTGCTTTCAATTTTTTCTTTAATGCGATTTGAAATTAATTGATTCGTTTCGTTTTTTGTTTTGATAGAAGTTTCTATGCTTTTATAAGCTTTGGATGCCAATTCCAGATCAAAACCCTTTTGACTTGTAAGTCCTTCCAATATAAATAATGAAAAATCAGAATCGTTATTTTCTTGGATAAATTCATAACCGAAATTTTTCAATTGGGCTCTCAAAGAATCTCCTTTCTTTTGAAGTGCTTTTAAGCCTTCTGAATCTTTTTCAGAACTTAAGAACACAGCTTTCACAGCTTCGATCGCTTCTATTTTTTCTTGGTATTTATTCTTATAATCATTAAAAACTTCATTGTTATAAGTGCCTTCTACCTTAGATTTATGAATGCTGTCTTTATAAATTTCTATATTAATTTTTCCGGGTTCTATAAATACTGAGGTTTGCCCTCTCACGCCGTCTATGGTCAAGGCACGCATTTCGGCCCCTTTTATTTGTCCTTTAAAACGAAACGCCCCATTAAAAACAATAGCAGTGTCGGTTTTTATTTTATTTCTGCCATTTTCAGTCTTTATCAAATAAGCTCTTAAGCCATCATAAACGCCGTCAGCTTTGACAAACACTTCATATGTACCTTCAGAATTTGACGTTGAGGGTTTGCAACCTAATAAGAGTGCAATAACAAGGATAGAAATGATTTGAGTTTTCATCTGTAAGTGTTTTAAATTTTTACAAAAATAAATTAAAAATATTACTTCTCCCATTTGAAGTAATATTAATACTTTTGTAAAAAATTAATCCATTGTATCAAAACGACACCATTATTGCTTTAGCCACCCCTTCCGGTGCAGGCGCAATTGCTATTATTCGACTTTCAGGCCCTGAAGCAATTACAAAAGTAGATGCGTTTTTTAAATCGATACATGCCAAAAAACTAACGACTCAAAAAACACATACCATCCATTTAGGTCATATCGTAGAAAATTCACGAATTTTGGACGAAGTATTGGTATCTGTTTTTAAAAATCCAAAATCCTACACTGGAGAGGATGTGGTGGAAATTTCTTGTCATGGGAGCTCTTATATACAACAAGAAATTATACAATTATTTGTACGCAATGGCGCTCGCATTGCAAATCCAGGGGAATTTACACTCCGTGCATTTCTTAATGCTAAGCTCGATTTAAGTCAGGCGGAAGCCGTTGCGGATTTGATTGCCAGTGATAACAAAGCGTCCCACCAAATTGCCATGCAACAGATGCGTGGAGGGTTCAGTAATGAGATCAAAGTCTTGCGGGATGAGTTACTAAACTTTGCTTCCTTGATTGAATTAGAACTTGATTTTTCTGAAGAAGATGTGGAGTTTGCAGATCGGAAACAGTTTGAGGATTTATTAGAGCGGATTATTAAGGTATTAAAACATTTGATTGATTCGTTTTCCACAGGAAATGTGATCAAAAATGGGATTCCTATTTCTATTATTGGCGCGCCTAATGTAGGGAAGTCCACGCTGTTAAATGCACTTTTGAACGAAGACAAAGCCATTGTCAGTGACATAGCGGGAACCACTCGTGATGCGATTGAAGATGAAATTACCATTGAAGGGATCAAGTTCCGATTTATAGATACGGCGGGCATTCGCGCCACCGAAGATACCATTGAAAGTATTGGCATCAAAAAAACATTTGAAAAAATATCGCAATCGCAAGTGGTGTTGTATTTGCTGGACGCATCTAAAGTGACTTCAGAAACGATTGTACTTTTTAATACAGATATTCGAAAAATTCAAGAACAATATCCCGATAAACAGTTGATTGTCGTGGCAAATAAAATGGATGAAGCCGATCAGGAGCTTATTGAAACCTCTTTTGTGTATCCGCATACGCTTTATACGTCTGCTAAAAGTGGATTGGGTATAGACAGCTTAAAATCGAAGTTGTTGGAATTTGTAAACACAGGTGCTTTGCGTAATAACGATACGATCATTACCAACTCCAGACATTACGATTCTCTTTTGAAAGCTCTCGCAGATGTTCAAAAAGTGCAGCAGGGGATGGACGCCAAACTCTCTGGGGATTTATTGGCTATAGACATCCGACAAGCTTTATATCATTTTGGAGAGATTACAGGAGAAATCACCTCCGATGATCTTTTAGGTAATATCTTTGCGAATTTTTGTATCGGGAAATAGAATTAAGATGAATGGTATTAAGTATGTAGTATTAAGAAAAAAGAAAATAGAGAAGAGATTAAAGGCTAAAAAGTATTTAGTAGATATTATTAAGTATGAAGAAAAAGAATAAAAATAGACGAAAAACAATATGTACTTCACTTGTCTCCCTGAACTTGTTTCAGGGTCTCATCTGTCAAAACGAGTCATGCTAAAACATGACAGATCGAAGTGTTCTGTTTGGGGCTAGACTCCCTCAAGAGAGGTACGGACGCCTCCCAACTTACGAACCATTTGGAAAATTTATATAAATCAAGATATCCATTCCATCTTTTTAGTTAGGAATGAAATTTGTAAATTAGTTATTCATAATTTTTTATCTTTGTTATAATAAACACATAGTAATTATGGACTTACAGGCAGATTTAAAATGGATACATCAAGAATTAGATAATGTCAAAGACCCAACTTTAATAGAGCTTTTTAAGAATATGCTCAAGTACAGAAAAAAAGTACCTTCAGAGCGCATTAGTATTGAGCAATACAATAAAGAAATCAACGAATCTATTGCACAAATAGAGAGAGGAGAGTTTTACACACATCAAGAAGTAAAGGAACGTATTAAACAATGGGGAAAACAGTAATCTGGACGCACCAAGCAGATGCAGAACTTAACCAAGCATTTTTAGATTTGTTAGAACAATCCAAATCTATTGAAACGACGACAAGAATCATAACAGAGGTTTATGAATCAGCTTCAATATTGGCGACTAATCCAGAGATTTATAAATTAGATGTGCTAAAAGAAAATAACAAAGGAACTGTTAGAACTTACGAAATACACACGTACCGAATATCTTATCTTGTTGGAGAAAAATCGATTTATATTATTCGTGTACGCTATGCAAGAAAAGAACCTTTAGAATATTAAAAAATCACCCCTTAGGTTTTTCTAGTTTAAACATACTTTCTTCAGTGACTCGTGTGTACCAATCGCCCCCTAAACGTGCGACGAGGTCTAATTTTTCAGAATCAATTTGACCGTTTTCATCTAATAAATCCGATTTGACATGGATATGTACCACTTTGGCGATGATCAATTGACCAGCACCGCCATGTTCTCCTAGAGAAACAATGTTTTCAACCACACACTCAAAAGAGACGGGTGATTCCTTAACTCGAGGTGGCTTCACTTTAATCGAGGGGACTTCCGTCAAACCTGTTTCTGTAAATTCATTCACGCCTTTGTCATATTCTTTACTCGTTTCTGACATTTGCTCTACAATCGAAAAATCAACAATATTGATCACTACTTCCTTGGTTTCTTCTGCATTTTGTAAAGTATGCTTGGTAGTATTGTCACGCACACGTCTTGCCGGCGAGAAAATCAAAATAGGGGGGTTGGAGCTAAATACATTAAAGAAACTAAACGGACTCAGGTTGACATTTCCCTTAGCGTCTATGGTACTTGCAAAAGCTATCGGTCTTGGAGCAATAGAAGAGGAAAGTAGTCTATGAACATCTCTAGTTTCTAGTAATTCGGGATCAAATGATTTTATGGTTGACATGCTATTTTTTTAAGTAGTTTTTAAAAGTGTTGATTTTACGTCTCCAAATCCGACTCGGATTTCACCTTTTTGACAATGACCTCTCATAATCACGGAGTCATTATCTTGAATAAATTTACGCGTGCCTCCTTCAAGTAGTTCCACAGGTTTTGAGCCTGCCCACGACAACTCGAGCATGGATCCATAGGAATCAGGACTTTTTCCACTGATCGTCCCAGAAGCCATTAAATCTCCTACATTCAAATTACAACCATTAACGGTATGGTGCGCTAATTGTTGGTTCATATTCCAATACATATATTTAAAATTGGAGTGACTCACCACGGTTTCTTTGCAATTTTCTGGTTGAATGGATACTTCTAAATTAATATCGTAATTTTTAGATCCCTTGAAATTCAAATAGGGTAGTACAGACGGTTCTTGTTTAGGACCGTCAATTTTAAACGGTTCTAAAGCTTCTAAAGTCACCACCCATGGCGACATAGAAGATGCAAAACTTTTTGCCAAAAAGGGGCCTAAGGGAACGTATTCCCATTTTTGAATGTCTCTTGCCGACCAATCGTTAAACAATACCTTTCCAAAAATATACTCATCAGCGGCATCTGTTGAAACAGAGTCTCCAAGTTTAGTAGATTTCCCGATGATAAAGCCCATTTCTAATTCAAAATCTACTCGTGTAGAGGCTTGAAAAACAGGCGCCGTGTTGGGAGCTAAAACCACCTGTCCTTTTGGACGGTGTACGTTTTCACCACTAACGATGATAGAGGAAGCGCGCCCGTGATAACCAACGGGTAAATGTTTCCAGTTTGGCAGCAACGCATTGTCAGGATCTCTAAACATTGTGCCTATATTAGTGGCGTGTTCTATGCTTGAATAAAAATCGGTGTAATCACCGACTTTTACAGGTAAATGCATCTGTACGGAGCTTTGTTTTATAAATACAGAAGGGTGTAATTTCAATACAGAATTTTCATTACATAATTCGGCTTGAATGTATTCTCTGATTTTTACGGTCGTCGACTTCCCTAAGGCAATAAAATCATTTAAGTAGTTCGATTCTAAGACGGTAATATCAAAGTTTAAATCTTTAAAAACACCCAACTCAAAAGCGGCATATACATCTACTATTTTATCTCCAATAGCAACACCAACTCTTTTGATGTGGTCGGCTTCAGAAAAAATACCAAAGGGTAAATTATAAATACTAAAATCAGAATTTTGATCAATTTTAATCCAAGATTGCATATGTTATTTTTTAATAATTAAATCCAAGCCATCAGTGATCAGCTTGGTGAAATGTTTGTTTTGTTTCAATTTGAGCAACTGCTCATGAATCCCATTCATTAAGTATAAATCTTTATCATAAACCAATTCATACAATTCCAATAAGATTAACCATTCTGAAGGATAGTTTGATTTAACCTCCTTAAATACTGCTGTTAAGGAATCAAAATCTACTATTTTTTGAATTCTATTATTTTTGACTATTTCATACAATTTGTGCAGTTGTTGTTCTTTATCAGAATAAATGATTTTAGCGGTTTTCGTTTCTGAAATGGCATAAATATCTTCAAATGAATTTGAATCCGCAGGACCTGCGAATGCCGAGCAAATATCTTTTCCGATGGCCATGTCATAAACACCCCAACTCGGATCAAATAAGACCGTTTCAAAATGGGTAACTCTACAGTTTTTAAAGGTAATTAAAATGATTTTACCTTGTAGATCTCTTTTGCCTGTAATAATTTCTCCTTCCACTTTTATGCCCCCTTCAAAATTAAGACGGGTCGTTTTACCTTCCACAATACCATAAACTTCCAAGTCTTTTGGCGACATATCTTCAATCGCAATATTGATGCCTTCTAATTTTCCTACGGGACTTCCAAAGCCACTAGGGTGGTGTTCTGTGCCGTGGCCAATCAGTTCGGTTCCATTGACAGACAAAGCCGTTAGACTGTTGGTTTGAAAGTAAATAGGGGTGTTGTTGGAGTCTAAAACGTTGTTAAATATTCCAGACACTTGAATGCCAGTACTTAATTCGATTGTTCCCAGTTTTTTGGAAACAATCAATTTTTTTAACCCTTCTAAACCTCCTGTTCGTATCGCCATCGTATTTGCAAATTTTTCTAAAACAAAGCTAAGACTTGCAAAGTTAGGAATGACAAATAACTGAGGTTGTGTGTTGGTAATATCAAAATTGACTTCCGCTGCTTCAATAGAGTAAGGGATTTTCTTGACCTCTTTTTTTAAACACAACTGACTTTCTTCGATGGAAGATAACAAACCAGCGCCATATAATTTTGGATTTTCGAGCGTTCCAATAAGACCATATTCAACCGTCCACCAATGGAGGTTTCTAATTTTTGCCATTTCGGAGAGTCCGCCCATTTCTTCTTGGAGGGAGTTAACGGCTTGGGTCGCTTCAAGGATTTCTGTTTTGGTTGAATTAGGATTCTCTTTTAAAATAGATAAAAGTCGAATGGCTTCATACATCTCATCATCTTTGGGTGAGGAGATGGCCTTGCAGCCAATTTCTCCTAAGCGCCTTAAGTATTCCGAATACTCTGGATTTGCAATGATGGGTGCATGACCGGCTGCTTCGTGAATGATGTCGGGTGCAGGGGTGTAATTGATGTGATCAATGGTTCTAATATCTGAAGAAATCACAAGCACATTATAGGCCTGGAATTCCATAAAGGCATTGGGAGGAATAAATCCATCGACAGCAACTGCTGCCCATCCAATGTCTTTTAGAATGCGATTCATGCCTTCCATTTTAGGGATCGTCTCTTCATCAATCCCCGTTTTTTTTAGACCACTGCTGTAACTTTTATGCGCAATTTGTTTTAAGGCACTGATATTTAGACGCATCACGTACCTCCACACGGCTTGATTTTGAGCCGTATACTCTTCATAAGGTTGTTGTACTATAAACTTATGAAGATGTTTCGGTAACTTTTCAGTGACGCTGTTAAACGGTATGGTATGTTTTTGAATGGCTTTTGGCATTAAATCATCCAATTAAAGGGTTCCTCTGTTTTCTTGTTCTCTTTCGATAGATTCAAATAGTGCTTTGAAGTTTCCAGCCCCAAATCCTCTAGCACCCATTCTTTGAATGATTTCAAAAAACAAGGTGGGTCTGTCTTCTACAGGCTTGGTAAATATTTGTAATAAATACCCTTCTTCATCTGCGTCAATCATAATCCCAAGGGATTTTAATTTTTCAATATCTTCTGCTAATTCATGGTTGTGATCAGAAAGTCTTTTTGGAACAGATTTGTAATAGTCGTCGGGTGGTGTGCTTAAAAACTCAACCCCTTTAGCTTTCATTTTTGCGACCGTATCAATGATGTCATTTGAGGCCACAGCGATATGTTGCACTCCTGGGCCATTGTAAAAGTCTAAGTATTCCTCAATTTGAGATTTCTTTTTTCCTTCTGCAGGTTCGTTAATTGGAAATTTAATTCTTCCGTTTCCGTTACTCATTACTTTACTCATTAATGCGGAGTATTCTGTTGTAATTTGCTTATCATCAAAAGATAAGAAGTTTACAAAGCCCATAACATCTTCGTAATATTTCACCCAGATATCCATTTCATTCCAGCCAACATTCCCTACCATATGGTCTATAAATTTAAGACCCATAGGTTCAGGATTGTATTCTGATTCCCATTTTCTATAACCTGGTAAAAACACCCCTGTGTAGTTTTTTCTTTCTACAAATATGTGAACTGTTTCACCATAGGTATAAATTCCAGCTCTCACTATTTCGCCATGTTCGTCTTTTTCAACCGTTGGTTCCATATAAGATTTCGCACCTCTTTTGGTCGTTTCTTCCCACGATTTTTTAGCGTCATCTACCCACAAAGCAACTACTTTCACTCCATCACCATGCTTAGATAAATGTTCGTTCATCCATGAATCTGGATTAAGAGGAGTGGTTAATACGATTCTTATTTTATCTTGTTTTACAACATAAGATGCATAATCCTTACATCCTGTTTCTAATCCTTTATATGCATGCGATTGAAATCCAAAAGCAGTTTTGTAAAAGTGGGCTGCTTGTTTTGCATTACCTACAATAAATTCTACATAATCAGTCCCTAATAACGGAAGAAAATCTTGTGCTTCTTTAAATATTTTTTCCAATCCGTATTCTACATTTTCTATTTTACTCATATCCGTCAAATTTTTATTTTTTTTATTCTGTAATCCAAGATTTATAATAATCTTCGTTTTGTAAATTCATTGCTTCTTCTGTTACCATCAATGGACTAAAGGTGTCCACCATTACTGCGAGTTCAAAAGTTTCTTTTTTACCAATGCTTTTTTCCATGGTTCCTGGGTGTGGCCCGTGCGGTATTCCGGCAGGGTGTAGGGTAATACTACCTTTATTAATATCATTTCTACTCATAAAATCGCCATCTACATAATAGAGGACTTCATCAGAGTCGATATTAGAGTGATTGTAAGGTGCTGGCACCGAATTTGGGTGGTAATCATACAACCTAGGTACAAATGAACAGATGACAAAGCTGCTTGTTTCAAATGTTTGATGAATGGGTGGGGGTTGATGAATCATCCCTGTAATGGGTTCAAAATCGTGAATAGAAAACTTATATGGAAAATTATAGCCGTCCCAACCAACCACACTAAATGGATGCGCTGCATACACATATTCGTGAATGGTATCTTGTTTTTTTACTTTGATTATAAAATCTCCTGTTTCATTAAACGTTTCAAGTTCAGTAGGCGGGTGGAGGTCTCTTTCGCAATAGGGAGCGCCTTCTACATGCTGACCAAACCAGTTTCTATAGCGTTTTGGCGTGTAAACAGGACTCTTGGATTCAACGATGAACAAACGGTTGTTTGCATCGTTAAACTCAATTTGATAGATGATTCCTCGTGGAATTACTAGGTAATCTCCGTACTTAAATTCTATATTCCCCAAATTAGTTCTCAGTTTTCCTGAGCCTTCATGGATAAATAGGACTTCATCAGAATCGGTGTTTTTATAAAAATAACTGGTTAACGATTCTTTAGGAGCTGCCAAACTAATTTGACAATCCTTATTGACCAAAACACATGTTCTACTTTCTAAATAATCATCTACGGGCGCTACTTGATAGCCTTCAAGTTTTAAGGATTTCATGTTTTTAGACACCGCAATTTTTGGGGCTACATCGTAAGATTTTAAGATGGCCTTAACTTGGGTTGGACGTTGCGTATGATACATTAATGTTGACATGCCATCAAACCCGATGGTGCCAAACAATTCTTCGTAATAGAAATTATCGTTTGCATCTTTAAAAACGGTGTGTCTCTTAGGCGGGATTTTTCCTAACGTATGATATCTAGGCATAATAGGTGGTTAAAAATTAAATGTATTTATCCATTATAATACTTAAATAACGGACAAGAACAAATCTAAATATAATATGAGTTACTTATTCGTTTATTACTGAAACAGTTTCTAAATAAGAATATTTATATGTATTTTAGCAAAAATAAAGTGTTTTATTCTTTTTAAGGATAATTTTGAAACCATTAATCTATTTTTATTCTAAATGATCGAAAAACTCAACAAAACCGATATTGAAATATTAAGGCTGTTACAACAAAACAGTAACCGTACTATAAAAAACATCGCCGACCTCTTAGGGATGACCACAACTCCTGTTTTTGATCGTATTAAAAAATTAGAAAAAAGGGGTTTTATTAGTAAATATGCTGCGATTTTGAACTCGAAAAAGTTGGGCTTAAAATTGACTGTTTTTGCTGGAATTTCTCTTAAAAATCATACCCGCAGTTATTTGGAAAAATTTGTCAAAACCATTGACGGTTTTTCCGAGGTGGTTGAGTGCCACCGTGTGTCGGGTAATTTTGATTATTTACTAAAATTAGTATTAGTGGATATAGAAGACTACGAACAATTTATTTTGACCAAACTTGCTCTTATAACCGATTTAAGTAACGTGCAAAGTTATGTGGCGCTGTCTCAAAGTAAATCAACCAATGAGGTGAATTTGGATCATTTGATGTGATGATTGTAGGGTCTTCGACAAGCTCAGACTGACTTTAAGATTTTTAATTGAATTTTGGAATTATAGATTAAAACTAGATTTTTTTTAAAAACTAGAAAATATAAATATTGCGTGTAACTCTGAGCCTGACTACCGTCAGACAGACCAGTCAAAGTGAACTATATGTAGCAGCTATCGAAGTGCCTTTTCTCAAGGGAGTTTACTCCCTTGTTTTGTATATGTGTTGGCGGCAATCTACTAGAACTCGTATCTAAAACTAAAAAGCTTCCCTCAACACAATCAAGCTCGCTTTATAGCCCGTGGTCAACAACCATTCTCCGGAGCCGATAAGGCTGTCACTTTCATTGTACACCTTCAGTTGGGCGGTATTAGGGCTGGAGCTTCCTTCGTTAAGCGCAATAAATTCAATGGTATTTAACCCTTCTTTTAACTCGATGTCAATAATATAGGCAGAATTGCGAAGGGTAATATTCGGATGAATAATAGCTTTATTGAGCATTAATTTAATCCGATCGCCGTCTTCGTATTCATGATCTCGACACAAGATGCGAATGTATTTGGATTTGGTTTTAATATCGCCTAAATAGTAATCGCGATCAAACTTAGATACATTTTTACGGTTCTCATTAAATTGTTGTTTGATTTCCCAAGTAGGGTCTACGACATCGCGAGTTTCGGTAATGCCATATTTCTTTTTTGCAAAGCCATCAATCGGTTTGATGCCCATAGTGATTTCAAATCCTTTATCTGTTAATCCCACAATAGGAGATAGGGTCAAAGGAAATTGATCGGACAACGGATTGCGCTCTAATGCTAATGCTTTGATCCGAAATGTTTCTTGATTGGTATCTAGCTGTGAATACACCGCATGTTGCATTCCAATTAATAACAGTAACAGCATCAAACTTCGATTCATAAAATGTATTGGCATTTCTTATTTTGTAAAGATATTAATTTGATTGGTAACTTTCTTGTGAAGCGTTAAATATAAAATTGCGCTTTCCGGGTTTTTATATCCATTCAATAAGTGTTCCAAATTAGTAGGAGTCACTTTTATTTTCATTTTTCACATTAAAAGGCATCCATTTTCATATCTTTAAACTTTCTATATTTATTTTTATTGCAAACACATCTCACATCTTTAAAACAGCAGCTATCAGGAGAACTTTACGACAGTGATCTTGTGAAAACCTTGTACGCCACAGATGCATCTGTCTACAGAGAGTTGCCCTATGCGGTGGCCATTCCAAAAACAACAGAAGACATCAAACGTTTGATTGAATTTGCGGGTGCTAATGCATTGTCAATTATTCCGCGTGCGGCAGGAACGTCTTTAGCTGGCCAATGTGTCGGCGATGGAATTGTGGTAGATGTATCTAAATATATGAATGAGATCTTGGAAATTAACACCCAAGAACAATGGGTGCGTGTACAACCCGGTGTGGTTCGAGATCATTTGAATACATTTCTTAAACCGTATGGTTTCTTTTTTGGTCCTAATACATCGACTGCCAATCGCTGTACGATGGGAGGGATGGTCGGAAATAATTCTTGTGGTTCGACTTCCATTGTGTATGGAGCCACCCGCGATCACACTTTAGCAGTCAAAGCCATTTTGAGTGATGGAAGCGACGTTGAATTTTCGGCTCTTGGCAAAGAAGAATTTATATCAAAAACAAAAGGCACTTCGTTAGAAGCCGCCTTATACAAACATATTTTCGCAGAGCTTGATAATCACATCATTCGGGAACAAATTGAGACAGGCTATCCAAAAGCATCCATTACGCGACGCAATACAGGCTATGCCGTAGATGCATTGATGCAAACCAATGTATTTGAGGAATCTGAAGAAGATTTTAATTTCTCGAAATTGCTCTGTGGCTCTGAAGGAACTCTGGCATTTACTACAGAACTAAAACTTCAAATTGTGCCGCTGCCAAAACCTTTTCAAGTGGTTTTAAATGCGCATTTCAATTCCATAACCGAAAGTCTTCAGGCCACATTAGTCGCTATGAAACAGACACCTTCTGCTTGCGAATTGATGGACAAAACCATTTTGGATTGTACCAAAGATAATATCACCCAGCAAAAAAACCGATTCTTTGTCGAAGGCGATCCAGAAGCGATCCTTATGGTGGAATTTAGAGGTGATACTTTAGAGGATGCCAAGCAACAAGCATTCATTTTAGAAACGAATCTTAAAACGTCTCATTTGGGTTATGCCTATAAATTAGTCGAAGGGGAGGATTGCAATAAAGTATGGGACTTGAGAAAAGCAGGTTTAGGACTGTTGGCGAATATCCCAGGAGATGCCAAGGCCGTTGCTTGTATCGAAGATACCGCTGTCGCCTTGGAAGATTTACCACTCTATATTGAAGCATTTACGGCGCTTATGAAATCTTACCATCAAAAAGCGGTGTACTATGCACATGCTGGGGCAGGGGAATTACACCTAAGACCGATCTTAAATTTAAAATCATCTACCGATGTGGTATTGTTTCGATCTATTAGTGAAGCCTCTGCAAAATTGGTAAAATCATTTAAAGGAGCCCTCAGTGGCGAACACGGCGATGGTCGCGTTCGATCGGAATTTATTCCGTTAGTTTTGGGCGAAGAAAATTATAAACTTCTAAAACGCATCAAATCGACTTGGGACCCTTTAACATTATTCAATCCAGGGAAAATTGTGAATGCCGTTCCTATGGATACTGCCTTGCGTTACGAAGCAGATAAAACCCTTCCAAAAGTAGAAACCCTTTACAATTTTGAATCAACTGGAGGTATTTTAAACACGGTAGAAAAATGCAATGGATCTGGCGATTGTCGGAAATTGAGTTTTGCTGGCGGAACCATGTGTCCAAGTTACAGAGCGACCTTGGATGAAAAAGATTCTACGCGAGGACGTGCCAATGTATTACGAGAATTTTTAACACAAAACACCAAAGAAAATCCGTTTGACCATCCAGAGATTAAAGAAGCGTTGGACCTTTGTGTGTCTTGTAAGGCGTGTAAATCAGAATGTCCTTCCAATGTTGATATGGCAAGTCTGAAAGCGGAATTTTTATACCAGTATCAAAAAACAAATCCGGTTTCACTCCGAAGTAAACTCATTGCGCACAATGCTAAAATAAATGCGGTTGCTCGTCGGTTTGCAGGTATTTATAATTTTATTGGAAAAAGCTCTTGGTTTAAGTCGCTTACAGGCGTGCATCCAAAACGGTCGCTTCCAAACTTACAGTCTAAAACGTTACGACAATGGTTTGACAGCGTTCAACAGGGAAATCATCCAAGAAGCGTTTATTTATTTTGTGATGAATACACCAATCAT